>ERZ1674201.1-NODE-1-length-132077-cov-25.652990_pt1 | contig 132077 bp, 140 predicted proteins | sample MGYA00581114_ERZ1674201 | MGnify/ENA primary metagenome ERZ1674201 (study PRJEB41354, sample SAMEA4873309) | human saliva metagenome | biome: human-associated habitat [ENVO:00009003]; feature: mouth environment [ENVO:08000002]; material: saliva material...
CCTGCGACCCTCTGCTCCCAAAGCAGATGCGCTACCAAGCTGCGCTACACCCCGTATTCAGTTTCACGGCCACTGGGTTGTGGCGGTGGAGCCGCTCGAGGGGGTCGAACCCTCAACCGTCCGCTTACAAGGCGGATGCTCTGCCAGTTGAGCTAGAGCGGCGTGTGCCGCCCGAGGCTTAGCGTCGAGGTTGAAACCTCGGGCGGCTATCCCTATTCACACTTATCAGGAGTTGGAGAAGCACTCTCGCAACATCGAGACATGAATCAATGTAGCAGCGGTTGACCCCGCGTGCAACCGTTAGGAACCTACGTTTCGGTTAAGTGGATCACAGATTATTTGGGGTGGAGAAAAGCCCCAGGCTCCACACGAAACCTGGGGCACTCCCCTACCTGACGCGCTCAGGCACTACTTCACTCGAACCCAGAAGTAACGCGCCAGGTCGGGGACGTTTCTCGGACCTCCTGTGTCAGTTGCCGAGCTCGGCCACGGCTGCGTCCACGTCGGCCTGAGCGGAGGCGACGTTCGCCTGGGCGGAGGCGACGGCATCCTCAGCTTCGACACGGTTGGCAACTGCGTCGGCCACGCCCGCGAGCGCGTCCTCAGTGCCCTTGTGCGCGTCGGTGAGGGCCTTGTCGGCGGCTGCGATGTCCGCAGCGTTGCTGGCAGCGGTGTCGTAGGCTTCCTGGGCGGCTTCCTGGGCCTTGGTGGCTTCGGCTGCGGCCTGGGTGGCCTGCTCAACGTTCTGCTGGGCGGGTGCGACCTGCTCGGCCTGGTTGCGGGCGAACTCGTCGGCCTGGGTGGCCTTGTCCTGGGCCTTGGCCTGAGCGTCGGACGCTTCGGTCACGGCCTGGCGTGCGGCAGCGGGGTCAGCGTTGTCACGGTCTGCGACAGCCTGGTCGCGCGTGGCCTGAGCGGCCTCGAGGTCGGCCTGGGTCTTGTCGGCTGCTGCGGTGGCCTTCTCGACGTTCTCCTTGTCGCGTGCGACGGTGGCCTGAGCGTCGTTGAGGGTGCGCTCGAGCTGCGCGAGGTCAACACCGTCGGCCTTGGAGACCTTGGGGGCCTCCTTCGTCTCCACGTCGCCCTCGTAGCCGTGGTAGGAGTGGGACGGCGAGTAGGTCGGGTTGGTGGCCTGCGGGATCTCCTTACCGCCCCACACGTCAACGCCGGTCGGAGCGTAGGTGTACGCTCCCTTGGTGTTCTCGTCGGCGATGAAGCCAACGACGGCGATGTGGCCGTCCTCGCTCACACCGATGCCGAAGGCGTTGATGCGCTCGTTGAGCATTGTTCCGTCGCCGTAGCGGTTGTTACGGAACTTCTCGAAGGCATCCTGAGCGGCCTCGAGGGGGTTACGGCCTTCCCAGCTGGTGCCGGTGGACAGGGAGCCGTAGGGGCGGTTGGTGAGGCCGTCGGCGCTGGCCTTATCCCAGTCGGCCATGTTGGGGCCGACCATGAAGCCGGGGTTAGTGTCGGCGTGCGCCTGGGCAAATGCCTGCACGTCAACCCCAATGGGGGCTGCGGGCAGTCGGTACTGGCCGCGGTAGTCGTTCATCATCTTGAGCAGGAATGCGCGGACGAGCTCCTGCTTCTCAGAGACGGTCAGGCCGTCCCAGTTGATGCCACCGGCTTCGGCGGCGCGCTTGGCTGCATCGAGGTTCGTCTGAGCAGCGTTGAGGGAGGCGGTAGACGCTTCGAGAGCAGCCTTCGCCTCGGCCTTCTTGGCCTGCGCGTCGGAGTTCGCGTCCTTAGCAACGTCCAGAGCGGCTTCCGCATCAACGGCAGCATGGGCGCGAGTGGCCTGGTCAGCCATGACGGCGGCGAGGCGGTCCTGCGCGTCCTTGAGGGCGGTGTTCGCCTTGTCGAGCTCGGAGTGAGCGGTGTCGGCTTCGCCCTGCGCCTTGTCGGCCTGGGTGCGGGCGTTAGCCAGTGCAGCGTTCGCGTCGTCGAGGTTCTTCTGGGCGGCGGCGGTCGCAGCCTTCGCATCGTTGAGGTCGTTCTTCGCCTTCATGTAGGCCACAGACCCGGCAGGGTTAGCCTGCATGGCAGCATCAAGCGCAGCCTTCGCGTCGGACTCCTTGACCTTCGCGTCCGCGAGCGCAGACTGGGCGGCGGTTTCCGCATCCTGGGCGGCAGAGAGTCGGGTCTGCGCGTCGGTCAGTGCGTTGTTCGCGTCCAGGAGTGCGACCTGTGCGGCTGCGAAGCGCGCCTGGGCGGCAGCGTGGCTCGTGTCGGCGGACACGGTGTTGTCCGGGGTGCTGTAGCTGTAGTCGCCGTCTGAGAAAACGGGCTGCGAGGCGGTGCTGGTGTAGCCGTAGAAGCCGCTACCTTGGCTAAGCTGCGGCGCGACAGGGGTCTGGGTGACGGGCACTCGCGGGGACGTGGGGTTGGTGGGGGCCGGAGTGTTGGGGGCCGGGGTCGTGGGCGCAGGAGCGGGGGTGGTCGGCGTGGGGGCCGGGGTGGTCGGCTGCGCAGTGGGCGCGGGGGTCTTGTCCTTGGAGGGGGCGATCTCCTTGCCGGGGTTGGTGCACGCGCCGAGGGTGGCAGCGGCAGTGAAAGCGACGAGAGCGGCAATGGCCTTCTTCATGTTCATGGTTTCTATCCTTCTGGATTGGTTGGATTGGTGAGTGAAGTAGTATCCCTGTTCGGGATGTTTCATAGCATATGTCGTCCGATTCGGATGCGCAAGTCCCAATATCCACAATAATGGTTAAATGGATCACATGTTGAGTGGTGTGAAGATCGGACACGGACGCACATCCTCAGCGAACACCACCCTCCCCGCATCATCCACACGCCCCACAACCAGCACCCTCACGCCGAGCATCCGACGCATCAGCGGCACTGCATGTTCGCGCACCCACACCTGCACGGTTCGTCCGCTCACTTCATCGACCAGGTAGAAGCCGCGGCCACGCGCGTCTGCTGCGCCCTGGAGGACACCTGCAACACCTCTCACGCATGTCCCCCATTCACAGGTAGCACCCAGATGGTGTTGAAGCCGACCCGGCCTGACTCGTGATCGACGGGGACATGCAGCCACCCCCACTGTCCTGTGCTGGTGACGGCGGTCAGGAACGCTTGGGAGATACGTGTTTCGTCGAGCTTCGACACGAGGTCCGCAGTGTCGGGGGTTTGGGAGTCCCAGACGCTCACCTGCTGCTGGGTGAGGGTGCTCAGGAAGCTCACGACGCGCACAGGCACGGGAGACGTGGGCATGGTCTTGAGGGGGAGTTGGAATCCGTCTGCGGGAGCGTCGTTGGGGTAGCAGTAGCCGCTGGGAGTGAGAGTCCAGTTCTGGCTGGCCATGAGGGGGATCATCCTTTCGAGATGGGTAAGGCCCCGCCGGCGCGAACTGGCAGGGCCTTACCATGGGGGTTACTTCTGTGGGTGCGTGCGTCGAGCTTCGCTGTTGATGTATTCGAGCTCTTCGACGTAGAGGCGCTTGGTTGCGCTGATGAGGCCTTCGGCTTTCACCATCTCGTCCACAGTTGTTCGACAAGAGCGGCGGTCACTGGTACTCAGGCCCGCGACGGAGACGGCCTCGTAGCGGAACAGGAATGCCATCAGCGTGCCGTTGTACTTGATGCGCTTGTAGAGGCCAGGTGGAACAACGTGGCTGCACATTGCGTACATGAGGGCGTAGTGCACATCCCATGTGGGTTCGATGCTTTCGTCCCAGAGGCCGTCTGGCACACCGACGTAGTGTTCATCGAAGTAGTCGTAACACTCGTCGATACGTCCGGTGACGCATTTGATCCACATGTCGATGAGCTGTTCTGGCGCTTTGTTTAGCGCTAGGTAGTTCCATCGCTTTTTGATGAGGGGGGTTGAGCTTGCGGCGGCGAGGGCAGCGTTGTATGCGGTGAAGAACGTGTGCGCGTATTCGCCTCTGTTGATGCTGGGCTCGGCGGTTTCGTCTTCGGCGAGGTAGAGGCTGGCGACGGGAGCGAACCCTGCCCAGACTCTCCACTCGCAAGGGTAGGTGTTGCGCATTGAGACGCTGATGGGGGTATTGAGCCAGTCGCGGGGTAGCAGGTGGCCGAAGTGGTGGAGGCACAGGTCGAGTAGGCCGCAGTGGTGTAGGCACTTGTAGACGTGGGCGGGGCCATCAAATCTCACGACTGCGCCAGCGATTGCGCCCGCGAGCGCTGCCTTGTCTTCGTCGGTGATGCTGGAGTCAGATAAGCCGTCCTTGATCTTCCGCATAGTCTGAATGATCGTTTCGCTTGTTGCAGTGATGTCTTGGATGAGGTCTTGGGTCCATTTGCGGACTTTGGGCCCATCAATCTTGTCGGCCAGTTCGATCTCGTTCTTCGGCATGTTGAAAGCCTGAATGTAGAGTGGCGAACCTTCCATTGTCTTCGGGTACTTGGCGCACAGGTCTCGTAGGAAGTTGGCGGCTGTTTTCTCGTTTGAGTGGCGGATGAGCTGCCGGTAGAGGAAGGGGCCGTGTGGGCCGCTGAGGATCTTCGCGTCGGTCTCGGTGGGATTATTGAACGGGCGCGGGCGTGTAGGTGTGTTGAAAAGTCGGCGGAAGCGGTCGTCGTCTTGGACGGGCATGAGCTGGTGGGAGTGCGCCAGTCCCAGGTATCGGCGTACAGTCGCCGCCGTGTTGTCGTCCATGCCGTTGGTGTTAGTCACGGCGCGGATGAAATCAGCGTAGTTGTCTGCGTCGAGGAGCGCCCCTGCGGGGAGGCGTTTGCCGGTCTGTGCTGCTTCGATGATGCGACGGTAGAGGTCTTCGCCGGAGATCGTTGCGTAGTGTCTGTGTTGCGTGGTCATGAGGTGCTTGTCCTTCGTGGTTAGTTGATTGGTGGGGCCGGGAGCTTGTCGTCGTAGAGGTCATGCTTGTAGGCGAGGTCTTCGCCGGTGCTGAGCGCGTATTGGCCGCGCATGGGCACCCAGCCTTGGTTTCCCCACATGTCGATGAGGTTGGTGATGGCCCTGTCGAAGTTGCTGTTGTACTGGGCCCACAATGCGATGGGGGCTGTGTCGCGGTAGCGGGTGGTGAAGGGGGACTCGCGGACGACGGACAGGTACAGGGACGTGTTGTAGCTGCATAGGGGGAACATGTAGCGTTCGACGGTTCGCGCGAGGGGCTTGCGGGACAGCATCAGCGTGTAGGGGACGATCTTGTCGAGGAACGTCTTGGGGACGCAGTACAGGAACGCGCCGTCGGGGTATTCGTCTGACTTCGGGGCGCGTTGGGCGTACTTGAAGCCGTCGGGCATGTTGTTCGCCTGCGCGGGCGAGAGCCGCAGGTTGACTTGCGAGGCGATGGGGATGCTACCGGACGGGCAGGTGACGGGCTGGGTGCCGGTCTTCTGGTAGTACTCGTCGTAGGTCGTGACCTCGAGGGGTTTGTCGTACCGGAAGGCAATGCTGCCTTTCAGGGGGGCCGCAACGTCGGGGAGGGATGCGTCCCACGGCTCGGTGACGATGAACCTGTCGGTCTCAAACAGTCGAGGGATGTCCCATCCTTGGGGACGGAGCGCTTCGAGGGTGGGTAGGTAGTTGGCGGGGCGGGATCGCAGGAACGCCGTGTAGGCGCGCTTCTGTTTCTTGTCGTAGTCCTCGCCGTCGAACTCTGGCATTCCGAGGGGTTGCCCGTACACGGAGATGGGCTGGTTGCTGGTTTGCTGGTAGGGGGTGGTCAGCATGGCGGGTGTTCCTGTCGTGGTCCTTTCGAGATGGCGGAGCGGAGGGGCAGGGTGTGACTGTTCCTGCCCCTCCGCGTATGTAGGTTAGTGTGTGTGCGCCCATTCTCTGAGGGTCATTGACCGCACCCTGCGCGCAGTGAGGGGGGTCGGCGCTTTCAGAGCATTGAAGTTCCGCGAGAACACGATCCAGCGGGGGCTGGCGGCGCGCTGTAGGGGGAAGCTCGTCGGCGACGTGTACGCACCCTGCGGGTAGGTCACGTCGAGGTCCGGGTCGTAGGCCTTAACGAACTCGATGACCTCGCCGAGGTTCCGGTAGATCTCCTTGTCGAGGGCCGGCATGTTCGGCATGATGAACGTCATGTCGAAGGTGGCAACGTAGACGATTACGGTCTTGCCGGCTGGGCTGATTTCGATGTGAATCTGATCGAACCCAAGGAACCTACCCGTGCGAGGGTCTGCAACTGCCCATCTCTTCGCAATGTACTCTGTCCGCTTCTCCTCGGGGGTGCCAGCCTTGAAGGGAACGAGGCCCTTCAGGTCTTGCTTGTCTGCGAGCAGCATGTCGCGGAGCAGGAGGAAGCGCTCGTCAGACAGAGAAGCGGCTGGCGTGTACGGGAGGATCGCCTCGCCACCCTTCTGCTTGCGGCAGAGCTTCGTCCAGAACTCCTTGTGGGCGACCGTGACGTTGCCGCCAGGCGCGGGGGTCATGCCGACGTACTTGTCGTACTCGGCGAGGTAGTCGGCGCGCATCTTGCCCCATGTCGTGTAGAACGCCTTGGGGATGGGGAGCGTGTCGGCGGTCTTGGTGTCCTCGAGGGGGCCGCGGTCTTGGCAAGCCTGCTCGTAGGTGAAGGTGTTGATGAGTTCGTCGCTCTTGCGGTCGATACCGTCGTTGTGCGTGTTGGCGAAGGCAGGGAGGGCTTTCGCGTCGCGGACCTTGTTCTGGGTCTGCCACACACCCTCCCACGTGGAGGGGTTGCCCTTGAAGTGGAGGATGCGCGTGTCACCCTCGTCGCCTTTGACCCACAGGAATGGGTTGGAGCGCCAGCCTTCGGCGCTGTTCCAGTGGCCGGTCATGTCCTCCAGGAGGAACGCCGGGTAGATGAGCTTCGTATCGAGTTCGACGACGTGGAGGGCGACGCGACCGCCCTTGTGCTGGTGGGCGAAGATCTCAACCTTGGAGGGTGTGCGGCCTGTGGGCCACTTGATTGGGGGCATGGATGTCATTTGCTTGTTCCTTCCGTGGTTCCCCAGTGGTTGTGGGGTGTTGGCTTTATGGGGAGAGCATCACTCTCGTCGATGTGGCGGCGCTTATGCGAGCGCCCCGGCCACCCTACGACGAACGCGAGGGGGGGCCGGGGCGCGAGTGGTCAGCAGTACTGCATCCACTGCTCAAGGGTGGGAGCCTTTGCTGTAGCCCCATCGGGTGTGCGTGCATTGGTCCACGCGGATGAGAACACGGAGCAGATGACGCTTTCCGTGTTCTTCGCGGAAGTCACGCGCAGTACCGTCGAGCTTGTCGGCACGTTGAGCTCAGCCGCTTCAACGGTGCTCATTGCTCGATAGATGATCTTGTCGAGAGCGTCGCACATGGGGACGACGATGGTGCGCTTCCAGGGCTTGATGTAGGCGGCGACGAGTGCGCCGTCGCAGATGCGGACAATCTCGATCTCTGACGGGTGGATCTGCTTCTGTTCTTCGCTGGCATCGGTTGTTGGCCAGTGCTTCTGGATGTATCGCAGGCGAGACTCGAGTTCCTTCTCCTTGGGGAAGGGGACGATGTTTGTGTCTAGGACGGCCCCGTACTTGGATGCGCTTTCCTCGAACGCCTTGTGGGCTTGCTGCTTGTCGAGTTCAAGGTCGGGGAAGGGGTAACCGCCTGCGACTCTACAGATGTGGGACCACTGTTCTACGTCTGCGACGGTCCACGGGTCTGTGCTGATCGCAGTGATGAACTCTTCGGCCCATTCGGGGGTGGGGTGTTCCAGCGGGGTGGGTTCCTGTGCGCCGTTTTGGAGGGCCTGGTTGAACAGGTCGTCGAGCGTGTTCTCGTCGAGAGAGCCGGTCGTCTTGTAGGTGTGGTTCAGGTCTACGCGCCCAGTGGTGGTGCTGACTTTGGAGAACTGCCAGTCGCCGCTCCACGTGGACAGGGTGCCCTTGAAGCCGGTGATGACGTAGGCGGGGTAGTTGGCCTGTTCTGATGTTGGTGGTGTGTAGACGAATGGGTTGTGGGAGATGTCGGAGTTGAGGAGCCTGGGGTCGATACGCAGGAGGTTCGCCGGGCATGTTCGTCTACCTTCGTACTCGTTGTCGAAGACTGCGAGCGCGAAGTACTGGGAGGGAACCCGGTTGTGGAGCTCGATGGTGACGTGCTTGATCTCGTGGTTGGCGTTGTCGGGGAAGAGGATGGGGAGTCTCGAGTGGGCTTTGACGCAGCGCTCGTGGTCAGTGAGCTCGTCGTCTTCCTCACCCAGTGGCCCGTCATACAGGGGAATGATGGTGTCTTCTTCTCCGTCGCTCTCGTACATGACTTCGCCTGCGGCTCGGCGCACCTGGTCGATGCTGTAGGTGACCTCCCGGCACGTCTTGATCTCGTCGTCTGCGAAGTCGTAGGCCTCGAGTCTGGATCCCTCATGAGCGAAGAACGTGAACTGATCGTTGTCTAGATCCCAGAGGAAGGACACGCCTTCCTGGACGCTGGGGTGTGTCTTGACGAACGCCTCGGCTGCTTCACGGCGAGCAAACGCGCGCGCCTTGCAGTTGCGTTCGACGACGCTCCTGTTGCTCAAGCCAACAAAATGGGGCTCTGGGCATCCTTCTTCTTCCGTGTAGAAGGGGATGACGGAGTATCCCTTGAGGGGTGCGCTGCCGTCGAAGCCATAGTCGCCGTTCGAGTCGATCAGGGCGAACTCTTCGACGGTCCCCATGTCGCGGATGGTTTTCTTGAGGACTTTCAGGAAGTCGCTGCGGCTGTAGCCGTCTTTGCCTGCGCGCTGGAGGGCGTGCTGAAGGGCGAGGAATGTGAACTCGCCATCGTTGACGGTCATGTAGTCAACGCTGATGAGTCCGGTACGAGTGTCGCGGCTGATCGTCGCGTAGAGAGCGGATTGTTCGGTCATATTACGGGGCCTTCCTAGTTGGGATGTAGAGGGGCCCCGGCCATGGGGGTGTCGCACGACCGGGGCCCTCGCAGGGTTAGTGCTTCGCGATCCAGTCGCTCAGCTTGATGACAGCCTGGCGGTTGTTGAGGCGCTTACTTGCTGACCATGCGGGGGAGAACGCAGCACACATGATGGCCTCACTGTCCTTCGCGGTGAGGCGCAGGTTCGTCAGCGGAGCATTGCGGTTACCCGCGTAGTCGTAGACCGCTGCCGCCAGGGCACGGTAGACGAGCTTGTCGAGAGCATCCCCCATGGGGATGACGAGGGAGCGCTCCCAGGACTTCACGTAGGCCTCGACGAACTTGCCGTCCGCGACAGGAGACAGTTCGATCTCGTCGGGCATAACGGAACGGCCGGCAAAGCCGAGGAGCCAGCGGCGCTGAATCTCGTCGAGGCGCTTATTGACGGGCTTGCCCTTCGGGAACGCAACGAGGTCAGGCTTCATCGCGTCAGCGTACTTGGTGGCGCTCTGCTCGAACGCTTCCTGTAGGCCCTCCGGGGTGTCGGGCATCTGCGTCTCATAGTCGAAGGGCACATCGCAGCGCTTCGACCAGTACTCCACGTCGCCGAGCGTCCACGGACCAGTGCTCACGTCGCGGATGAGGTCTGCCAGCCACACAGGCTTACGCCCGTAGTATGCGTCTGGCTTGTGAGCTCCACCCTTGACGGCCTTGTTGAACAGCTCATCGAGGGTGTTCTCTTCCAGGTTGCCGGTGACCTTATAGGTGCGGGACAGGTCCACGCGCCCGGTCTTGGCGCTGATCTTGGAGAACTCCCACTCGCCGCCACCGTTTTGCGGGTTGCCGGAGAAGTCGGTGACGACGTAGGCAGGCTGATCTTCGTTTTCGATGTGGGGGTCGTACACGAAGGGGTTGCGGTCGATGACCTTGCCCTCGAGGGCCTGGTCAACGGTCAGGAGGTTCGCGGGGAACTCCTTGCCGTTGGCGCACACGACGGCGGCGTATTGGGCTGCGCTGCGGTTCAGTAGGGCGACGCGGGCGTGGGTGGGAACGTCGCCGCCTGGCCACTGGAGGGGGAGGCGCTGGTATGCGCGCATGGCGATGTCGGACTCGCTCTCCTCCTCGGCGGGGGCTTCTTCGGGGAGCGCGCCCGTGTAGAGGGGGACAATCAGATCTGACGACATTCTGCCATTAAACTCGACGGATGCCTTTGGGTGGCGCAGCTGGTCGAGACTGTAGGTGATCTCCTTACAGGTGACGGTCTCGCCGGTTGCGAAGTCGTAGGCTCTGAGCGACCAATAGTCTTGGACAAAGAACGTGAACTGGTTGGTGTCCAGATCCCACAGGTACGACACTGCGTCCTGAGCGTGGCCGTGTTCCTTGATGAACTTTTCAGCCGCCTTACGCTTGGCGAACGCGCGCGGGGTCGAGTAGCGATCCGACTCCTTGTAGCTCGTCAGGAGACTACCGTCACCGTCCTCAATGCCGAGGCGGTACTCTTTCCCGTCCTCGTGGTTGCGGGCGACAATGCAATAGCCCTCCATGGGTCCGTGACGGTCGTAGTATGAGTCATCCTCGTCGGACAGGTTGAAGGCGCTGATGTGCTCCATGTCGGCGACGGTCTTCTTAAGAAGGTTCAGGAACTCGTCCTGGCTGTACCCGTCCTTGCCCGCGTGTTGTAGGGCGAACTGGATGATCTGGGCAATGTGTAGGCTCCATTGGACCGTCACGTGGTTGACGGTGATGAGGCCTGTCTTCTCATCCTTGGTGATTGTGGCGTGTACGCCTCGTTGTCCCATGAGGGGCATTCCTTTCGTCGTGAAGGTGGTTGTGGTCTACGAGTGTTGGCGGGCGATCAGAGGATCACGTAACCGGGCGCGGTTGCGGTTTCGACGGCGACGACGCGGGGCATGTCGTGGGGCGTGTTCCTGTGGCCGTGGATGATCGTGATGTCAGCGCGGGCTGCTGCGTCGTTGAGGGGCTGCGCATAGTCCTCGTAGTTGGTCTTCCTGCGGTAGGTGCTGGTGCGGTCGCTCGCGCCGTTGACGCACTCGAGGGCGGTGAGGGTGCGGTCCTGGTTTGCTGTGCCGCCGGTGGTGGCGTAGTAGGTGCCGTGGGGCGTGTGGATGGTGAGCGCGCAGGTGAGGCTGTTCAGATGGTGCAGGAGGTCGCGCTTCTGCGCCCCCGTGCGGGTGATCGCGCCGATAGCCTGTTGCACGTCGGGGAAGTCGCGGGGATTGACGGCTCGAGTGAGGGTTTCCCGCAGGATTGTCTCATCAATCCCCTCAAGGAAGATGACGGCGTGGCCGTGCTGCTTGGCTTGGGTCTCGAAGTACTTGAGGATCTTCCACGCCTGGGCGACGTGCGGGCTGGATGCGAGCGTGTCTCCGAGGAACACCCACGTCACGGTGGGCGCATCCTTGGTCTCATCCCATGCTTCCATGAGCGCCTTGCTGAGGGTGTGAGCGTCACCGTAGGCGCTCCCGATGACAACGACACGCTCCCCTGCCTTCATGGTGATCGTGCGCGTGTAGTGGCCGTCGATGGTGGAGCGCACGAACTCGCGCATGGCCTCAAGGTTGACCATGTGCAGCCCACAGTCACGCTCTTCCCACTGGGCCGACACCCACATGTCACGTCCCGCGTAGCGTTGGCACTCGCGGGTTCCTTCACGCACCCTCGCAGAGATCCTGAGTACGTCTTCTTCGGGCACGTAGCTGACGGTGCCCGCGCGCTTCTCGTTCTGCGCGAGGATCATGTCGTCGGTGGCATCGCCTTGCATGTCGATGACGGCGACCTGGTAGCCGTAGGCGCGGGACAGGTCGGCGAGGTGCTTGAACTGTTGCAGCTCGGGGTTGGTCGCGTCGAAGAACACGTCGCCACCCTGCTCGAAGCGCGACCGTAGCGCGGACTCGAGGACGCGGGAGATCGTCCCCTCCGTGCCGCCACGGATAGATCTGCCGGGAACGCCGTCCCAGTCGGGGATGGGCATGGCGAATATGTCGCGGATCCCGTCGAGGGAGACGACTTGGCCGCGGGCCTGGTAGAGGCTGAGGAAGGTGCTCTTGCCGATACCGGGCGCTCCTCGGACGATGAAGAATGTCCTCATGGCGATCTTTGCCTTTCTGCTGGCGTGACACGTGTAGAGCGCCGGCGAGCGGTCAGCGTGCCCTGTTGCTGTGGGGAGTGGTCAGCCCATGCCGACGCTGACGTAGCGGACGTGTGCGACTTGCTGGCCGTGCATGATGGCGGGGTGTGCGAACCAGTATCCGTTCCCCACGGAGACGGGCTTGTTCGTGTCGAGGTCGTAGGCTTCGCACGTGTCTGGCCTGAGAACAGATTCGCTCCACTGTGTGCCGGAGGTGGAGTTGGCTGGCATACATGTCGTGTAGCCGACGATGGTCCCGTCGTCGGGGGCGACGAGTACGCCGCTGAGCTCGTGCATTTGGCGCGTGAAGTCGTCTTCCGCGTTCTGTATGCACAGGGAGGTGCGCCAGGCCCAATGCGCCACGGGGAAGATGTCTGCGTCCTTCATGTGGAGGACATCTTCCAGGAAGCGCCGGGTTTGATCCCAGTGGTACCAGAGCTCGGGGGTTGGGCATGTGCGGCGGCGTGTCTGCGCGAAGATGGTATAGCTATTCACATCCTGCGTGAAGGCTGGGTGGTCCTGTTTTAGGTCTACAAGATACCCAGCGTGTCGAATCGCCTGCTGAGATTCTTTGGACAGGTTTTGGGGCCAAATATCCCCAAGTGGGATGTAGCGGGCTTCCGTCATGATGGTCTCACTTTCCTGGGGTGGAACACTGTTCGGTGTGTTCGTGATAAAAAATATCATAATGTCGCTCATGTGTGCTACTTTGTGGGTATGCAACTGCTCAACATCACAATCAGCAATCACAAGTCGATCAGGGATGAGGCCACCCTCAACCTCGCCCTATCGGCAATACGCACCCTCAACCCGCCAGGAGGCACCCATTGGGACGACTACCTGCACCGCCTCGCAGGCATCTACGGTCCCAACGGCTCTGGGAAAACGAACATCCTAGAAGCCTTCCACCACATGAAGAGCGCGATCACTACCCTCCTGCCCCTGGGATCTAACGCGCTCCCCTACAGGCCCTACGACGCATCGAAGCCCACCTGCTACAGCATCGAGTTCATCCTCGACGACATGCGCTACGAGTACAGCCTGTCCCGGAACGCAGACGGCGTTGCAGGGGAGCACCTGCGCATCGCCCGCAAGCGGTGGAACACCATCTACTCGCGCGACATGCACGGGGCTGTGACCGGCCTGAAAGGCCTCCCCCACGTCAACGTGAACGAACTGGTTCTCACTCGAGCGTCCCTCATGGGCGACCCGCAGGTGAAGCCCGTCCGCGACGCGCTCACGACTGGGGTCAAGGTCTTCCGTATCGGCGCTCCCTCGTTGGAGGACGCATACCTGCATATCGCCAAGCATCTTCTGTCACGCCGCCTCGACACGACGGCCCTGAGTACGCTCGCTCAGGTCGCAGACCTTGGCACTACGAGCATCGAGCTGCGCACCCCCCTACAGCCCGCGAGCGCTCCGCGCCGCACGCCCGCAGACAGAGAGGCTGCGGAGGTCACGCTCGCGAAGGCTCTCCCCCACCTCCTCGAGTTCCGCTACGGGGAGCGCACAGTACCCCATGCGGCGTTCTCAGCGTCTTCGGGGAGCATCATGTGGCTGGCGCTCGCCGCCGCAGCCGTTGACGCGCTCACCAGTGGGCAGGCGCTTGTCGTGGATGACCTGACGGCCTCCCTCCACTCGGATCTTGGTCGCATCATCATCAACTGGTTTATCAGCAGCACCGTCAACCAGACGGGAGCTCAGCTCATCTTCACGAGCCACGACATCGCGCTCATGGACATTGGCCGCGGCCCCATCTGCAACCGTGAGCGCATCTGGTTCACAGAGAAGAACAGCGCCCAGGCCACCACGCTCTACCAGCTCTCCGACTTCACCGGCCTACAGTCAGGAAGCAACATCACGAAGAACTACCTCGAAGGACGATTCGGAGCCACGCCCTACACGTGCCCCTCGTTCATCCATCACCTCCTTGATGACTAACGGCGGGCGTAGGAAAGCGCCCCAAGGGTTCCGATCATGTTCCCTTGGGGCGCTTCTCTGTGTGCGTTTCAGTAGATGGGGGCGTAGTGGACGACGGCTCGACGGCCTGTGCGGCTTTTGCCTACTGAGCGTCCGCGTTCTGGTGCGCAGCTTCGTAGGCTGCAATGATGGTCGGGCCGAGTCGGCCTCGCGTGGATGACGTGTAGCCCTTCTTGGTGGCCCAGGCGCGGATCTCAGCGGTCTTCTGTCGCTGAGCGCGCCCCGTGCTGGCGCTGCTGGACCTGCGCGATGACTTTCGTGAGGTCACGCGCCGACCGTTGGCAATGTAGGGCGCGAACACCTCGCGGAACTTGTCTGCATTCTCTTTGGACAGGTCGATTTCATAGTGTGTGCCGTCGATGCTGAACCTGATGGTGCGGTCGGCTTGGGAGCCGTCGAGGTCGTCAACCATCTTGGTGACCTGATATTTCTTGAGCATTTGTTGCCCCTTTCTGATGAATTGTTCCTTAATACCCTACTGTAGCATTATGCCCATAACTACGGAAACATTAAAAGCGTTGCAAGGCCAAGCAAAACTGCGTTCTCTTAAAAAGAGGGGAGGCCCCAGAGAGTATTACGTCTCTAGGGCCTCCCTATTTGCTGACTGGGGTCAGTTCTTGTTCTGGCGACGGCGAGCCACCAGGAGACCGCCACCGGCGACGGCGAGCGCACCAGCGCCAGCGATCAGGCCAGCGTTGGCACCCGTCTTAGCCAGCGAGCCACTGCCGTTGTTGACGGGAGCGGAAGGCGTGGGGGCCTTGGGGGTCACCGGAGGGGTGTCCGGGGTGCTGGGCGTCTCCGGGGTAACCGGGGTGGTCGGCTCGGACGGCTTCGGCTCAGGAGTGGTCGGAGGCGTGGAGGGCTCCGGGGAGACCGGGGGCTCCGAGGGCTTCGGATCCGGGGTCACAGACGGAACGCTGGGCTTGGGATCCGGGGTAACCGGGGGAACGCTCGGCTCCGGGTCGGGAGTGACCGGAGGAGTAGAGGGTTCCGGCTTCGGGTCCGGGGTGGGCTGCTCGGGCGTGGGCTTCGGGTCCGGCTTGGGAGCCTCGGGGGTCGGCTCCGGCTTCGGATCTGGCTTCGGGGTCTCCGGGGTCGGGGGTCACCGGCGGAGTGGACGGCTCCGGGGTGGGGGCCGGAGGCTCCGAAGGCTCGGGCGTGGGAGCCGGAGGTTCGGACGGCTCAGGCGTGGGCTCCGGGGTGGGCTTCGGATCGGGAGCAGGAGTCGGGTCTGGCGTAGGCGCAGGCTCGACGGGCTTCGCATCCTCATCAGTCTCAGCACCGGACGAGCCCTTGGCTCGCCAGGTGACGGTGGAGGAGACCTCTTTGCCGTTGACGGTGGCGGTGTTGGTCATCGTCTTCTCAGAAGTGGTGACCATGATGCCAATGCGATTTTCCTGAGTGCCGGTCCCCTCGGGTACGACGAACGTGACCGTCTTGCCGTCACGCTTCGACTTGGGCTTAGCCGAAGGGTTAGCCCAGTCGCCATGCTCCGTCGGAGTGGTAGAAACGCCCGTCTTGTAGACGGCATCATCTCGACCCTCAACGATAGTGATCGTCTGGCCGGGTGTGCCTTGTGCCTGGATCCAGCACCAGAACTGGTACAGGCCTTCCGGACTCTTACCTGTCGAGTAGCAGTCCTTGCTGTCGCCAGGGGTGACGGGTTCGCCGACAACCCCCTTACCCAGAGAGATCGTGTGCTTGGTGCCGTCAACAACCACGTCGGTGGTCGTCTTGCCGACACTATCCTTGGTCAGCGTGGCTTCAAGACGGACGAATCCATTCTTGATGGAACCGTTGCCGCCGAGGACTTCGGCTACGTCCTCGGTGACGGTGCAGGCGAATACACCACCGGACGCAGTGCACTTACCGATGGTCTTCTCGGAGCCGTCGAGCGCAGTCGCCTTAAGATCAACCGAGTTGAACCCGTTCGGGACCTGTAGGCCATCGCCCAGGCCAACAGAGAAGGTTGCGCCCTTCTCGACCTTGTCACCCTCATAGGTGACCTTGATGTTCAGGGTCGCGTTTACGGAGAACTTGTCTCCGTAGTTGCCGTTAACCGTGGTGCCGGTGACCTTGATGCCGCCAGTTGCAGTGGACGCTCCCTGCTCGGAGGAGATGATCCTATTGCCGTTGTCGGCGGTGGCGGCGGGCGCGTCATCGGTCGCGCTCTCGGGCGCTGCGAACGTCGCCGTTGCAGGGTGGGCGATAACGCCCATGCCCACGAGGGCAAAGAGCGTGACGGCCTTCGTGAGGGCCGAACACTTCATGGTCTTAGTAGACAAGATGTCTCCTTCTGTGTTGATGGAGGGAGTTGGGCACTCCCTCGCTCCGTGCTTTCGTGGAAAGCCTATATGTACGTTGAATGTTTTTCAAGCGTATTTTGTGGTTTTTGTTGGCGCATTAGGTTGCAGGGGTTGTGAAAGTGGTTGTTTTGCAACTAAAAGTGCTTCTCTAGCGCATTACTTGTGGTTGTCATCACCCCTTGCTTTGGTTGGGGTAGCAACGATTGTGCTTGTTGCATGGGTATTGGGTGTTGTTATTTGTCGTATTGGGCGTAAAGCTGCTGGAAAACGGCTGGTTGCATTACTCGCAGCCCGTACTTTGTGCGCACAATGTACCAGCCTTCTTGTGCGAGGACGGGTTCAGGTCCGCGCCTGCTGTTCCACACGTACAGGTACCACATGGAGGGGGTTTCGATGTAGCGGGTGGTGCGTGGGGCCCATTGGGTGATGAGTCGTGCGACGTGGGGGCTGGTGAGTTGGACTGCTGGGTAGAGCCAGTTGGAGCCGTAGCGTCGCTTTACCCAATGCGCGCCGTCAATGGGTGGGAGTTCGCGGGCGGCGCGCACTGGCTTGGCTGCTTCGCGGGCTTTGTGTGCGGCTTTGCGTGCGTTGTTGCGGCGCTCGCGGGCGGCGGCTTGCTCGGATGGGAGCATGGCTGCGTTGTGGCGTGCTGCGGCGATGGTCTGCTGTGCCGTCTGAGCGGGCATGAGCTACAGGCTCGTGTAGATCTTGTTGAACTCTTCGGCGCTCATGTGCTGGGTAGAGACGGATCCTCGCAGGAGGTAGGAGCCGACGGGCGCGAACGCATCATGACCTTTACCTGTGGGGTAGAAAATGCCGGCGACGATGCCTTTGGCGGGGATGGCAGCGCCTCCCACTTCCCCACCGCACCATTCGGCGACGGCCTCGATGGTTTCCGCGTAGACGCGGACTGCATCGTGGAGGGTTCCGTCGGGGAGGGTGAGCATGAACGGGAACATGTGGGAGGCGCTGGCCATTTTCGTGTCCTGTCTGGGCTTAGAACTGGGCACCCGTACTGTACGGGTCTGTTGTGTATTGAGTGTTGGGGTTGTAGCCGTTGTAGCCGTTACCCTGACTGTTGGAGGGAGAGACCTTCTTGATGGTGGCCTGCTGACGACGCAAGGAGACACTGACATCGTCGGCGATCAGTTCGAAGCCCCGAACCTTCACGCCACCATTCGAGTCATATTCCTTGGGCTCGACTCTGCCCGAGACGACGACAGTCGCGCCCTTGCGCAGGGACTCTACGACGTTCTCGCCGAGCGCTTCCCATGCTACGCACTGCACGAACAGCGTATTGCCGTCCACCCAGTTGCCGGACTGGTCGCGGACTCGTCGATTGACGGCGACGGTGAATGATGCGACGGGCTTGCCGGATTGTGTGTAGCGGAGTTCGGGGTCGCGGGTCAGATTGCCGCTGATGCGCAGCTCGTTGTCGTTGTTGCTCATTTGGGTTCCTTCTTGATGGGTCGTAGTGTCCATTCCTGCTCGAACTCGTCTTGTGGAATGGCAGTGAAGAGTGATCGGTTGCCGCGGTATCGGCGCACGATGTAGTCGCCGACGTGGGCGGTGGTTGTGTGTGAGGTGATGGTGTTTGTGACTTCGATGAGGGCGACCTTGCCGCCCTCGGTTTGTAGAGTGCCGTGGCACCATCTGGCCACTTGGCGCAGGTTGTCGCTGGTGACCTGCATGGCTTCGGGGGTTCGCCTGAGCTGGCAGGGGCGCGGCTGGTCAGTTGGTGGTCTTCGCGTACCCATTTGGCACTTCCTTTCCTGCATCTAGCGTCATACGTAGTGTCTCGTCGTCAACGAAGCCGATCCATCCGATGAGGTCGGTTCGGAGGGGTTGACGTTTGTCGTTCGGGGTCATGAGGCGCAGTCCGAAGATGGAGAGTCCCCTAGCAGCGAAGCTGACGGCCCCTGCTCCGAGAAGCGGGAGCGCCGCATCAGTGGCGAGGGACGGGTAGAACACTGCTGCACACAGGGCAGCGATGCCACTACAGAAGCCGATGAGCCACGTGAGCGTGGAGACGGCCCCGAGGGCAAACAGGGTGGCGCACAGTGCGCTCCGCACCGTGGTTTTCGCTACCTTCATCATTGGTTACTCTCTCCTTTCTGGGTGAGTCGTGTGAGCGTGAGTTTCACGCCCGGTTCAGCGCCGTACCGTTTCCACACATTCCAGTGGACGATACGGCTGTCGTCTTTGAGGATCCCGTTGCCGAGAGCGTCCCCGATTGCTCTCTGGAGCTTGTCGAGGTCGGGCTTGACGGCTGGGAGCTCGAACCGTGGTCGTTTAGGAGGTTGGAGGTAGAACTCAGCGACCACCTCGACTGGCTCGTCCAGAGGGGTGTCCCAGCGGGCCTTGTGGGCGGCGTGCTTGACAAGGAAGGTGACGGCGGTGCGCCATCCTTCGAGCCGGGGGTTGTCGTGGACGATGACCGGCTTGCGGGAACCTTGAGGCGTGAAGCATCGGGTAGACCCCTGGGTCTCTGGCTTACCCGGCACCCATACCGTGATTGACTTAGGCAATGCGCTCACGCTTGCCGTAGACGAGCTTCCCGCGAGCTGCCCACACGCCGCCGTGGGTGGTGGTGATCTGCCAGCGGTCATCTTCATCTTCGCCAGCCTTGTTGAAGACCATCTTGAAGCGCACTCCGCGCTCGCGGAAGAACAGGCTGGTTCCTTCCAGCTCAGTGACGAAGAAGTAGGGGACGTAATCGTCATCCCACGGGAAATGGGCTGACAGGCCTGCGAGTCGCCCATCTGGGCCGTATGTGAAGTTCCAGGCGAGCATAAGGTCGATGTTGCCGCCGTACTCCTTGTATGTCTCGTCGTGGGTGGCGATGTAGTTGACGAGCCACTGCTCAAACATCGCCTCGTCCGCTGGGGTGAAGGTTGCCTTGGATAGGTCTCCTGCCTCGAACGTTACGTCCGAGATGCACTGCCTGTAGCTCATTGGAGGAAGCGCCCTTTCTTTTCGATGGGGCCTCGCGTTTCGACGACCCACTCGCTAGTCCTGCTCTTCTTGCGAGCAGTGATGGTGGAGCCGTCACGCAGGTAAGCGCGACCGTTACGTCGGTCGATGACTCGCAGGTCGCCCATGGAGATGTTCTCCAGGTGGGTGAGCGGGTCGGTGACGCGCTCTGCCTGGTCCAAGTGGACCTGGAGCATGGAGGCGAGCGACGTTGCCTTGTCGGTGGGCTGTAGGTAGGTGGCGTTCATGTAGTAGTCCTCTCTGGGGTGTTTGTTGTGGTAACGGTAGCACTGTTTAGCGACAGCACTACCCTCAACATTGGTTAAGTAGATCACAGCACATTTATGCTTACCTTGTACCAAACAGGCTGTCATAGTGCGTGGACTTAAACCAATTCATAGGAACATGCGCCCTAAAGCCCGCCTTTCGGCTGTATATCAGTCTTTTGGGACAGGCGCTATATACCATGCGACTCACTTTGCTTGGGTCTAGCCCCCGTGAAGAACGAGACCTAAGCGCTCAAAGCGTCACTGTTTATTACCGTGCGGTAGTCAGTGTGAGGTGAGGTGCCAGCCCTTGCACGCTGGGCACTTGTAGTAGCGGCGTTCTTCGCGTCGCGGGTTGCGCGAGCGCTGCGTGGAGGCGAGCGCGAGCTTCGCGTCGAGCTTGGTGCGGTACCGGATCTTGCGGGGCGGCTTCGTGCACCAGCTGGTTTTGCCCCAGCGGAGCTTCTTCTTGCGTTTCATGGTCCCATCTTCGGCTGGGCGTAGGGCTTGTGTAATTCGCGGGGAGGCGGTCATGGGCGTAGTTCCTTGGGGACGAGGGCATAGCTGCTGGCTCGGTGTGCGATGCGTTCTTGGACAATCAGCGGGAGCGGTTCTGGGGAGGGGTTGAGGCGGCACTTCCTGCGCCACTCGATACGCCCGTCTGGGTGCACCCAGAGGAGGCCGATTGAACCACTCATGATGGGCGGACTGTCGATGAGGCCTGCCGGGGTGGCGTAGAAGAACCTGTGCGTGACCTGTCGCCAGGCACGGACTTTGGCGAGGCTTTCTCTCTTCGCGTCAGCTCGGTCCACCTTGATCTCGATGGCCGTGCGGATGCGCTTGTCGAACATGAGTGCGTCGATGCGGCGCGTGAATGCCTCATGCTCGCCCTGTTCGTAGTAGTCCGTGAGGGATTGCTCGTCGTTGATGGTGAGCTCGGGAACGAACGCTGCTGTCGGGTAGTGGTGGCGTAGCGCGTTGAGGATGTCGTCGGCGTTCATCGGCACTGCTTCTTGGTTGCTGCTGAGATGAGTGAGGAGATGTAGTTTGTGAGCGCTGTGACGAGGGGTTCTGGTATGACTGCGGCGGAGATCGGCTTGTGGTTGGGGTTCCAGACGAGCGCGTCGCCGGGGTTCAGGTATCGCTTCACTCCATTTGGTGCCGTGAGCGCGAGGAACGGTGTTCCGTCTGGTTCTGTTTCGATGGTGATGTGGAGGCCTTGGGCGTTGAGGTGGGCTGCGTCGGCTTCGTGGTTACGTGTGGTGATGTACGCGACGGCGTTCATGACTGTTCCTTGCTGGTTGGTTGCGCGTATTCGGGCCAGCCTTCCTCGAGGGCGGCTTGGCGTTCTTGTTGGAGGGCTCGAAGGATGCCTTCTGCTGCTTGTAGGGGGACGACCCCGTTGCCGAGGGCGCGTAGTGTCTTCTCGCGAGAGAGGCCTACGCCCGTGACGTGTCCGTCGGGGAGTCCCATGAGCCATTCGACGAAGCGGACGGACAGGCGTGGTTTGCCGCCCTCGCGTAGGGGTGGTTCTGTCGGGGCTGGGGCTGTGCGTCCGGTGATGGTTTCCCAGTGGGCGATGGCTGGCGCGTAGGGGCCGAAACTGTCGCGTAGGGTTCCTGCGGTTTCGTGGAGGTTGGGGCCGTAGCCGTTGGATGAGTAGGTGGCGTTGGTGGCCTGCGGGGTGGGCAGGAGGTTCCCTCCGGTCGTGAAGAGGCCTTCGCGGGCGATGATGCCCAAGTCGGTGACTTGAGTGCGGCCCGGCTTCTTCCGCAGGTGGGCTTCGGCAGTGTTCCCTGGGGCCTGTGCGACGGGAGTGGGGAGGAGCTTGGTTGCCTGAGACAGGCTCATCCCCTTCCCCTCCTGGTGGTAGCCGCCTTTCCAGTCTGATGCGGTTGGTGTGGGGATCAGTGTTCGAGGTGTTCGATCACGTCCGCTAACGTCGGCCCATGACCGCCCTCCCGGCGTTTCTCGGGTGGTTGGCTCCCACCGTTCGAGCCAAGGTTCGCCGTGGGGGTGAGCAACAACGAAGACTCGGGCCCGCTTGTGGGGCGCTCCAACGTCGGAAGCATGAACAACTGTCCACGTCGCGTCATACCCGATGCTGGCAAGGTCTCCGAGTACACGCCCGAGCGCTCGGAGAACAGGTCCGGTTGGCCGTCCTCCCAGATGTCCCTGGTCGGGTTCCATGAGGCTAAAAGCTGATGCACTGAGTGCTCCTTGGACGTTTTCCCAGACGACTAGCCTGGGGCGGATAACGGTGATCGCGTGGAACATGGACTCCCACAGGCCTGAGCGGGTGTCCTTGGACATGCCAGCTCGAGCGCCGGCGAGTGAGAGGTCGGTGCAGGGGGAGCCGCCGCAGATCACGTCTACGGGTTCGACCTTCGTCCAGTCGATGCGTGTGATGTCCCCGAGGTTGGGTACGTCGGGGTGGTGGTGGGCGAGGATGGCTTGGGGGCCGGGTTCGATGTCACTCACCCAAGCGAGGCGTGCGGGGCCGAGGGCGAGTTGTACGCCGAGGTCGAGGCCACCGTTAATAGCCCGAGAACAGGCTTCCGATTGTGTAGTTCCCAGGCAGGTGCATCACCTCCGAGAGGATGTCGGGGAAGGTGGTGGTCTTGTCCTTCACGGGTGCGGCAGGTTCGACGGTGGGCGTGTCCTGCTTGGGCTGGGCGGATGCCTTGGTGGGTTCCTTCTTCTGTCCGGTGAGGGCCTTGTACTCCTTGAGGGTCGTACAGCCCATGCGGATCATCTTGCGGCGCTCGGATTGGCGTGTGCCGCCCCAGATGCCCTCGCAGGAGGGGCCCTGGGCGAGTGCTTCTTTGAGGCACAGATCCTTGACGGGGCAGTCAGCGCACACGCGCAGGGCGAGGCGCAATTCAGGGGTGTTGGCTTCTCCGCGCTCGGGGAACCATGCGTCGGGGTTGAGGGCTCGCGCGCACGCGCCCTTCTCGGTCCATGCTTCGGGCATGACGAGGGAGCTAACGGCTCCTGCGTTGTCCTGGCGGCTCATCACTGTCCCCCTGCTTCGAGGAGGGTGACCCACTGGCCGTAGGTACCAACGGGTCTGCCGAGTTGCTTGGCGACAGTGATGGCGTGTGCACTTATGGGGTCGGTGTCCCAGCCGGGCATGAGGAGAACGCCGTCGCACTGCAACAACATGCACGTGGTATCCAATCCATTCGCGTCGCTGTAGTCTGGTTTGACTAGCTCATAGCCGAGGGCTTCAAGGTAAAGAAAAGCGATGCGAGCATCCCTGTCTGCACAGGAGGTTTCGCGCGCGCAGTCGCGAGGTAGGGCGATGTAGATTCGCTTGGACATGAGTTCACCCCTTTCAGGTGGTGGTTGCTTGTGTGGTTATTTGGTGGGGATGCGGTGGCCGGTGTCGTCGAGGAGAAACAGGCCGTCTTTGTACTGGACGGGCACGTCATGGGGGTCAGTGTATTGGGAGACCGCCCACCCGTGGTTGCGTGCTTCGCGCCTATTCACTTCGACGTGGCCGTGGCATCCCGTGGTGCCGGACCCGCATAGGACGATGAGGTTGGCGGGGCTGTTGATCGACGGATCATTCGTCCCACCCATGCCGCGGGCTTTGCGGTGCTGGATGCTGGACTGGACGTAGGTGATGTCCTTGCCGCACCTAGCGCACCGCCACATGTCGCGCCCGTAGATGAGTTCGCGGGTTTGCTGGGTGGGGCCGGTGCTAGTTCGTGCCGCCGCCGGGCTTTGCCGTTTCCGGCCAGCCTTCGTTCCACGTTTCAGGGTCATCGTTCACCTCGTCTCCGTGCGCGTTGTAGGACGCTTCCAGGTCGTCCATGTTGTCGGTGGGAGCGTCGCCGTCGAGGGGGAGTTCAGCGGTGGGTTCCGGGAGAGGCCCGGCTTCTGCTGCGTAACGCTGGATGCCCTCGAGGACGATGGGCATGTCGGCCATGGTCAGCGCGTCCACGTTCTCCACCTCTGCCTTCTCAGTGTTTCCGAAGAAGTAGGTGAGGATGATGGGCAGTTCATCCTCGGAGACACCCTGCTCCTTCATGGTGCGCTGGATCATGCTCATGGGGGTGGATGTGTCTTGCGACTTCTGGGAGCCGAGTGGCGGGTACTGCTTGGGGCGCTGAGACTCGTCGTAGAGGCCGTAGGACTCCTGTGCGGGCACGGGGGCCTGCTGGGGCTGCTGAGCCGGTTCTGGGCGCTGCTGCGGGGCCTCCTGGGGCCGTGTGGGCATGTGCTGACCGTATCCCTGCTGCGCCTGCGGGCGAGGCTGCTGTACGCCCTGCTGGGGCTGGACGGGGGCCTGCTGCTGTGCGGGTGCCTGCTGGGCGGGCTGAGCCTGACGCTGGCCGGAACGGTTGCCCGACTTCTTCGCCTGGCGCAGGAGCACGTCAAGCACCTGCTCAGCCTCACGAAGGTTCATCGTGTCGTATCCCCTTCCGGGGCGGACGTTGCGGCGCACGATCTCAGCGAACGCACCCTCGCTCAGGTTCAGCACGTCGCGGCCCTTCTGGATACGCTCGCGCACCTCGTCAATCTTGTCCTTGTCGCGCTCGTACTCGATCACGCCGATGCGGGCGTTGACATCCTCCAGCTCTCGCGGAGTCATGAGAGCGACGGGGATGCCGGGGAGGGTCACGCCGTTGAGGACTTCGGCGATCTTCTCGTTCGACAGGTTCAGTCGGGTCATGTCGTGCTTCACCTGCTCACGCATGTCCAGGACACGCGAGGCCGATTCCTGGCTCTGGAACTCCTCGGGCACGTAGCTGAACCCAAGGAGGACTTCGGAGGCTGCGTGACGACACACCTCGCTCATGGCGCGGGCGGTGAGCATGGCCTTCGGGTACTGCATCCACGTGGGGGTCGATTCCCACAGGCCAGCGACGCGGGCCTTCTCCTCGTCCCAGACGGCGACGTGCTCGAAATGGGGGTCGTCCTTACGGATGAGGGTGGCGGTGGCCGTGTTGGTCTCCTGGTCCCACTGCTCGCGGAGCGTGTGGCCGGCGTTGCGGACCAGAGCGGACATGAGCTGCGCCGTCATGGCGGGCTTCACGTCTTTGTCGCCGATGAACGACAGGCCCCGCAGGGCGGTGATGAAGGGGATGTTCAGGTGCTTGGCGATCTGCATGAGCAGATACATGTCGCCCGCATTGCCTCGCATCTGGTAGGGGATGAGAGCGTGTGCCTGAGCGTAGATGTCGGCTTCGGCCAGGTCTCGGCGCATTTCCTCCTCACTGAGCGCCTTGTAGCCGGGAACCTCCCACGCGGGCGCAGTGGGTTCCTCAGTCTTAACGGTCTTGGTGGTGCGGGTCTTGGATGCAGCCTTCTTGGTGGCGGGCTGTGCGTCGGCGGTCTTGGGAGCCATGTAGGTAACCTTTCTCTACATGTCGAAGGGGTATCAGGCGAGGTCTTCGTTGAGTTCCAGCATCTCGAGGAGCTTACGGACGGTGAGCTTGTCGTCCACGAGGTGCTTGGCCTGCTCTTCGCTCATGCGAACCGTGAGGGTCGCTGCGTTGAGCGTCGTGTCGTCGTCCATGCCGTCGGGCATCACGCCACCGGCCTGTTCGATGAGCTTGGCTAGGTTCTCCTGGGTCACGAACTCCTCGGGGAACGTGACGGTCGGCTGAGCGTTGTGCTCAATGCCGTTCTCTTCGCACCAAGCCATGAATGCGAGAGCGTCCACGATCTTGAGGCCGGTTCCCGGCTTGCGGGAGGGCTTGCGGTAGGAGAGCGTGCCTGAGTCCCCGTGGACATCGGCATCAATTTTGTAGCCGCCCTTCTGGGCAACTGCCGGGAACCGCTCATCCAGGTTGTCGAGGATGTACGTCTTGACGGGGCCTTCGGCGTTCTTCACGCGATCCTTGAGGAGCTTCGCGTAAGCCATGATGCGCGGGGCGAGGTCATCCCACTTCTTCGACTTGCGGAGGACTTTAACTTCCTTCTTCGCTGCCATGTTGAGCTTTGCCTTTCTTGCGTGAGATTCGTGGAGGCAGTGTCGCCTCCGACGGATAGTTGCGGGCGTTGATACGTGCCCTCGTGACGAGAGCATGAGCAACGCTGGTCTGACGCGCCTTAAGGGTGAGCTGTAGGCGCGCGAGCGTTTCCGCCACTGGTGGGGATGGGTCTTCTTCTGTCACTGATGAGCCTTTCGGTTGATTTCGCGGAGAACCGCGACGAGTTCGCGCCCCTGCGTGGTGAGTCGGTGGAGCTGGGCGGTGCGCCCTGTGGAGGTCTTGGCACGCTTGGGCATGGCCTCGATGTAGCCCTGCTTCTTCCAGTCGGACACGATGGTTCGAGCGCGAGACGGGGTAAGTCTGGTGAAGAACGCTTCGTCGGTCAGCTCTTCACAGATCCACTCTCCCTTTTCGATGGTCTTAAGTTCTGCGAAGAGGAGCCACGACTTCGTAGCATTTACTGCGAGGGCCGCATCCCAGCTTGTCTGGGGGTCGGTGAGGCGTGCGCGGGCGGGGGTGGCGGTGATGGCGGTCATGGTGTCTTGTCCTTTCTCTCTGCGTGTCCGTCTTCTTTTAGTTGCCCGGTGTGCCCAGTCCGTTCTTGATACGCCCCTGCATGTTCTTGGTGGCGCGCGAGATGGCCTCGCTGAGGCGGCTCCTAGCTTCCACGTAGAAGTGCCTCGTTAGCATGGTATCGACTGTGCAAAACTGTGACTCGGATGCCCGCATGTTGTTGTTGAGTTCAACATCGTGCAGTGTGGGGAGGTTGCGGAGGTTAAAGTAGTGGTTGTCGTAGACGAGGTTTCCGTGCTCGTCTGTGTCTCTCTTGAAGAAGCGGATGAGCATGAGCGTCACAGCGTCCCTGTTGTAGGGTGCCATTGCCTTGCGGAGGGTGTCAGATGCGCTATCGAGAAGAGCGTCCTTGGCGCTGTTGGCGCGGCACTCGAGATTGGCGACAAACGAGAACATCTTAGAGAAGTCGGGATAGACGGCGAGTTCCTGCCCCTCTTCGCTGTCGCGTAGTTCGCGCAGGAGAGCACCCATGTTGCTGTCCTGGTGGACGAGGCGGTGGACCTCGGTGGTGAGTGCGAGGGTGGTGCTGGCGACCATCGCGTCCTCGAAGTAGCGCATGGTGCCCCGCGTGTACTCCTCGAACTTGTTGGCGGCCATGTAGTATGCGGACGCTCGCTGAGCGATTTCGTCTTTTTCATCCTGGGTGAACCACACGTTGAATAGGGGCACGTCGATGTGCCCGTCGGCGGTGATGATGTCCTGGTAGCCGCGTCGGTCGTTGTCTACGACGGCGAGGTTGGCGGCGGCGCGGGAGCGCGCATCTCGGGAGGTCGTGTAGGTCTCGGCCGCAGTGTCGGCGAGTCTGGTGTAGTTGATGGTGGTGTTGGTGGTCATGGGGGTGTCTCCTTCTCGTGTGACTGGGTTATGGGTTTGATCGTAGCTTGTGGGTTAGTTTGTCCGCAAGCGCTAACATCCACCTAATTGGTTAAGTAGATCACATGCAGTTTGGGGTTGAGAAAAACCCGGAACCACCAACCAGCAGCCCCAGGGCCTCTGCGCAGTGGCCTCACCGGCCACCAGACACTCCTCGACGATCAGCCGAAGACGTGCACGCAATCACGCGCTCAAACGCTGCGCTCACATGTCGCATCTGACGCTCTGTGCGCCTCTGAGCCCATGCAGTAAGCTCCCCACGTCGTGCGAGCGCATCCATGTCTGCACCTCCCTTTTCGAGGTCGTCAGCCCAGGCACGCAGGACACTAGCGAGGTCTTTCTGTGCGTGAATCGTGTCGCGGGTGAGGTCGGTGGGGCGCTTTCGTTTAGGTGTCATGATTACTGTTCCTTTCAGTTGATTCCTTGTATGTGGCAACATGGGGCGGCACCTCCCTTGAAGGGCTCAGAGGGGAGGTGCCGCCGTTGGGTGCTGGTTCTGGTTAGGACCAGGAGATGATTGGTCCCGGTTGGGAGGTGAGGGCGTGCATGATGCCGGGCTTCGTGTAGACACCTACCATGTCCCCATGCCGGTTTGCAGCTTCAACCCGGTTCCCGTGCACGGTGAGGCTCACTGCCCCTGTGTGTTGTGCAAATGGGTGCTGCTCGTCGAGCTGGATATGTCCACTGTTGCCACCAAGGGCTTTGCTGGCTGCGACGAGCGTAGTCCAGTAGTTCCGTTGCGCCTCGGTCCCCATGCCGGAGATGAACTCGGTTGCGGCGTTCGCGAACCACTGGGGCGGTACCACATCCAGAGGAGTCGAGGTGCTGCTGAGGCTCACGCACGGTTCCACGCGAGGCTTGGCGGCGGAAACAACGAAGCCGAACACTGGGACACCCGTACCGATGACAGCGAACGCAACGTTTCCCTTGACGACGAATCTGCGGACCACGCCCCAGTCGCGCTCAAATACAGGGCGAATATCTTTTGTTGTGAAAGCCATGATCACCAGATAGGCGCTACTTCGTAGAAGAGACTGCCTGGCTCATCCGTGAGTACATAGAGGAGGTCAGTTTTCTTAATGGTCCCGACCGTCTCCAACTCGGCATTCTTGATGCGGAACTCTTTATCCTTGCCTTCAATATCGAAGGCGCAATAGTCGCCAAACACCTTTCTAAGCGGATGCCCCTCGCTGAGAGTGATCCAGCGTGCATATTTCCCTGATGGGAATGTCTGCTGAGCTGCGATGAGTGTGTAGCGGTACCACTTCTTTCATTCATCACCCTGCATGTAGGGTCGAGCTGCTTCAATGAACCAGAGTGGGGGAACTGTGCGCAAGGCGGGGCAGGCGCTCACGGGGACAGCTGCTTTCACCCATAGGGTTTCGCATGGTGAGTGGAGCCAGCCGATGATGGGCTCCGCGTCGCGGAAGGCTGCGAAGAAGACGTTGCCGCTCATGGCGATGTTGTTGGCAGTGGGGTAATGTCTCTGGATTACTTCACGCTTCTGCGCTGTCGTGAATGATGCCATTGGAATGGCCTTTCTAGTTGGTGGTGCAGGTTGCCAGCGCGTCGGCGAGGGCCTGCTTTTCCGGTGTGGTCACTGTGAGAGCGTAGCGGTTCTTGATTTGGACCTGCTTAGAGGCGTAGGTGCAGGCGTATGCGGTGTTGGGTGGCATCCACTGGTCTGCGCTCTTGGAGCCCTTGGCCATGTTGTCGTGGCCGTTGACGGCTAGGAGGTTGTCGGGGTCGTTGGCGAGAGCTTCACGATCTTCCTTACTGAGGTTGTATGCGCCGGACTGCCAGGCGTTCTCGAGGGCGACAACATGGTCGATCTGGACCTTCGAGGCTTCCTTCTTACTGAAGTCAATCCACGTGCCTGAGTATGGGTCTGGGAGGTGGCCGGCGGTGATGACGCAGGCGTTGCGCCGCCCGCTGATGTCTCTGAGGTCGCGGGCGAGGATGTCATTCCTCGTGTCGCAGCCGTTATGGTCCACGTCCTTCCAGGCGGGGCCGAACTGCTCCACTCGGTTGTACTTCTCGGGGGGCGTGGGGGTGTCGTTGACGGTCAGGTTGTCGAGGTCACTGAGAGTTCCATCAGATACGACACTTGTACCCACCATATCGCCGACGGGCTTACCCACATCTGACGAATGCGTCACCCCATAGATCAAGAAGGAGAAAGAAGCTACAACCCAGACAATGCCCACAATCGCAGGCACGTTGCTGCTCTTTGTCCACTTGCGCTTGTTCATGTTGCTGTTCCTTTCAGACCCACGGGCTAACAGAGTGGATGAAGTGGATGGTGGGGACGAAGCCGCAGAGGGCGTACCCGAGGATCCCGTTAATGGCCCATGCGCTCCAATGTATTGTGAGGGGTACGTCGGGGTAGCGACGGAACATGTTCCACACCGTGACCATCATCAGGAGTAGCGCGAGGGTCGCGAGGCCGAAGTTCACCCAGGCGTGGATCACGTCGGGCACCTGGTAGGTGGCGGGGGTGAAGACTGGGGAGGCGAAGGCGGCGCTGATGAGCGCGACCGTGATTGTGGCGCTGAGGGTGTCTGCGCTGCGCTTGAAGGCCGTGTCTCCCATGAGGACGACGGTGGCAACCATGAAGGCTGCGGACGCGGCGAGGGCCGCAGCGAACGCGACGATGAGGGGTTCAGTCATTGGTGTCGCCTTCCGAGAGCCGGGTTTCCAGGAACTCGACACCTTCGGAGGGTTCCTGCTCTTGCTTCTGGGTTTCGTCAGCCTGGGTTTCCATGTCGAGGTCGTCGGCTTCTGCCTGGGCGGCGGCGAACTCTTCTCGCCGCTGCTCGCTACGCTTACGGGCCTTCTGGCGCTGCTTCTCGCTCGTCGTGGGGGTGGGCCACTCGAACGCTCCCGTCAGCCCTGTTTCGAGCTGTGCGGGGTCGGTGACGTAGGACGGCCACATAGCGACCGCCACGAGGATCAGGAACGCAGCGAGGAGTCCGGCGGCGAGCGTGTTCATGGAGACGGCGTGCTCAGCTGTCGTCGAGAGCGGGACCGTGAGGTTCAGGTCGGCAACGGGGGCCATCTCCCCTGTGGTCAGGTGTGCGGTGTCGCCCGTATAGGAGGAGATGAATACGGTCTCGCTCCCCCACCCTGCGGCGGGCATGTTGACGGTCGTCAGCCAGCCGGTGAAGACCTTCCCGAGGATGGTTTCCTGTCGACTGATAGCCCACTGGGAGGGGCCGATTAGGCCCACGAACACGAGAGCTGTGAATACGCCCACGCAGAGGGCAGTCAAGGCGCTCATCGTGTAGATGTGGAATGCGCGTCGGCGCTTGTTGGCCGCGGCCTTACGCTCACCAATGGTCATGGTGGTTGTTTCCTTTCGATCTGGGTAAATCTGCGGGCGCGTCGCTATCTTCTCGACAGGGACGCGCCCGCAGATCGCTCTCGGACTAGGACTCGAACCTAGATGCCCGGAACCAAAATCCGGTGTGCTGCCATTACACCATCCGAGATGGAGAGGTGGAGCGAAGCTGAAAGGCTGCGCGAGTGAATGGTCCTGGGGCTACGCCCAGGTGTGTTTCTGTGCAAAGAAGTAACTCACACATTCGCGTCTTCGCTCCACCAGTGGGCCAGGCAGGACTCGAACCTGCAACGTTTCTGATGTGCCCGATTTACAGTCGGGTGCCTTCACCAATTCGGCTCACTGACCCCTGGTAGGTATTTAGTTGTTGGAGTTCCGGTGACAGGGCTCGAACCTGCAACCTTGGGATTAGAAGTCCCCCGCTCTGTCCGTTGAGCTACACCGGATCGGAGTAGTCCTACCGAGAGTCGAACTCGGGTTTCCAAAGTGAAAATCTGGCGGGCTGACCGCTACCCCATAGGACCATGTTCAGTTGTTGGCGGCGGGACAGGGATTCGAACCCTGGGCACCTTTCGGTGCGACTGTTTTCAAGACAGCTCCGTTAGTCCACTCCGGCACCCCGCCATGTTCAGTTATTACACTGCGTGCCCCCAGTAGGTCTCGAACCTACAACCCACGGATTAAAAGTCCGTTGCTCTGCCAGTTGAGCTATAGGGGCGTTGGTGGGGCCTCACCCTGTGGTGGGAGTATTGGGTGAGGCCCCTGGGTGGGTGGTTACTCCCAGGGCCAGGACTGGCCGATACCCCGCTCGAGGAGCGGGATCATCTGGAAGCCCTTATCGGAAAGACCGCCAAAGGTCCAGCGGCCCTCTCGGGCTTCCATCTGCGCAGTCCTGTAGCCCGCGAGATTCCACGTGAACACGGGAACGCCGGGCGCGTAGAGGTCGAGCGCGCTATCCACGGATCCGCCCGCGTACTGCTCATCCGTGAGGATGACGATACGGTCGTACTGGCGACCACCATCGTGGGCGTAAGCGATAGCGTTGTGCGTGTAGGTGCCACCTCGAGGAGTGGGCATCTGATCCACGACGCGGAGCAGATCCGAGCTGTTGACCTGCACGTCCTCCATATGGGTGTCGAACGCGACCACGCGGACATTCTCACCACGAATGGCGAGCGCCGACGCGAACACGTTAGCCGCATCCTGACAGCTCAGCGATGACTTCGCCGACAAGATGCCAGACATCGAGCCAGAGCGGTCCAGGAGGACCAGCGTGCGCCCCTTGAGCGCGGGCACGTTCTCGAGCGAAGCGTTCGCTGCGTCCTGGAGGGCGGCGGCGAAAGCCAGCGGCGCGTTCTTGTACGCCGCATAGAACGAGACCGGCATGGTGCGAGACTTCGCAGCCTCTTCCACGTCGCTCAGGCGCTCGTTGATCGTGGCGATCAGCGCGCGAGACGCGCCCGATGCTTCGATACGTCGGAGATTCAAGCGCAGGGCCATGTAGCCCATGTTGGGGACGAGGGTTTCCCACACGTCGGCGGGGATCGTCCCGATTGCGCCTGCGATCACCTCGTGAGTGAGCGCAGCCTTACGGATAATGTCCTGCGCGTCCGGGCCGGTGAGGGCACTGATCTGCGCATCACGGTCCATGGCGAGGAACTGACGACGAGCTCGGATGACGGGCAGCTGCTTGTCGTCACCCTTCTGGCCGTAGCCCTTATCGAGCACGAACTTGATGAGCGCCGCCTGCGTCTTGTCCTTCGGCTTGGGGTGCGTCAGGTTGACGACATCCCGAAGGCTGACGCTCCCCGAGTTCGTGCGGCCAACCCACTTGAGGTAGGACCGCTCAGACAGGCGGGCGCGCAGCGCGTCGGCAACGCCACGGCGCACGCAGGATGGGATGTTGCGCCCGTGCAGGCTCATCCACCCGGCAACCATGTCGGAGGCCTCGTCGAGGCGACCGATAGCTGCTTCGATGATCTGACGGTTGGTGCCCGTCAGGCCAGCGTCCAGGCGCGCCTTGACGGCGCTGATAGCGACGACCGTGGGGATCGAGCGGAGTCCGACCTCCTGGCGGAGCCAGCGGACCATGCCGAGCACCCACTCGGGGCTGTTGACGATCTCGGGAGACGCTGCGAGCGTCTGGATGCGGTTGGTGCGCTTGTCGGCTGACTCGTAGAACATGTCCTCGTTGAGGGAGGTCACGGCGGCGAGGAACAGCTCGCCCTTGGGGGTGCGCTGCCACCCCATTCCGCCTTCTGCGGTGAAGGCCTGGCCGGTGGTGGTGATGGGCGTTGCCGCAGTGTTGCGGGGCTTGCTGCTTCGGGTGTTCATGCGTGCCATGACGCTCTCCTTTCTGGGCTGTGTTTTGGGCAAAAGTGGGGGACGCGAGAGAAAAAGTTGAAACGAGTGTAGTTTCGATCCAATTGAAGTAACTCGTCTCAGGCGCTTCTCGCGTCCTGCGGAAAGAGCGGGATTCGAACCCGCGAAACAGATTCCTCTGTTTACCTCCTTAGCAGGGAGGCCCCTTCAGCCGCTCGGGCACCTTTCCGGGGTGCTCCCCTGATCCGGGGCGGTTCAGGGGACGCTATTAAATTGTGTGTTGTTTGTGATGGGTTTAGTGTAGGCTGGGGTGTTTTGCGTGCGCAACACATAAACTGGTTAACTAGATCACAGGTGCTGCGGCGTTATCCCACCCGTCACATGTAGAGCATCTGCCACAACGACGCAACCCACCTAACCAGCGTCCCACTGATGAGCAGACCACCCAACGCTGCAACCAGCCCGGCAGTGGTGAACACGTTCCCCCACGTCGCCCAGCGACCTCGAGGTGGAGCTCCCAGCTCCTTCACGCCCACTCGGCTTTGTGCCTCGTGATGCACGGTCAGGGATCCGCCTGTCACCGTCTTGAGGAGGGAGAACAGCGGGAACGCGAGGTCGAACAGGAACGCGAGGACGATGACGAGGGCGTACAGGAACAGGATGATGCCGATAATGGCTGCGCCTGTGCTGAATCCGTTCGACAGTTTGCTGTCCTGTTCGAGCTGGCGTTGCGCGACGATCTGGTCAACGTTGTCTTTCTGCGTGGCGTTCAGGTTCGTGTAGTTCGCGAACTTGAGGGTGTCTTTCGCGAAGGCGAGCTTGTCGGCTTCGGAGAGCTGGTGGTTTTGGCCGACGGTGCGAGGTGGCATACCGGGTAGGTCGAGTTCGCTGATGATGCCGGTGTCGGTTGCGGTAGCGGTGTCCCCGCTGTTGCTGCCGCCGACGCTGGTTGCTGCGTCGTCGATGGTGGGGAGGTCTTGGAGTTTCTTGCCGTCGGTGCGGGAGAACTTCAGGATGGGGCCGATGCCGCCGGGGTATTGGGAGCGGTCGAGGGTGGTGAGGGGTCGCCCGGAGTCGATGGTGTGGACGGTGTTGCCTTCCACGTAATCGCCGGCGATCCAGTGTCGTCCGCCGGTGTCGGTTTGGACCATGAAGATGACGAAGTAGCCGTCGTTCATGGCTTGGCGCACGTCGTCTTCGGTGAACTTGTTGGCTCCCAGTCCTGCGCCGCTGGTGTCGCCTTGGACTTCGACGGTGAGTTGCCCGCCGGTCATGTTGGAGACTCCCTGTGCGAAGCCTTCGGGGTTGAGCTGGTAGAGCCAACCGTCATCGCTGAATGGGCTGTCTTTGCCTGCCTGCATCAGTTTGATGGCTTCGGCGCGCATGTCGTTGACGGTGTAGGAGCCGCGGGCTTTGACTCCTGCACGGAGTTCCATGAACGCGAAGGAGAAGTTGCCGCACGCCGCCTCACCCATGGTTGCTCCGGCGTTGGTAATCATGCCTCGTTCTTCGTTGGGGTCGTAGCCGAAGTCGCTGTCGGCGCACCACTGGCACCAGGTGGAGGGCTTGTCCTTGAGGTTGTGGCCTTGGTCTTCGGTGAAGGCTTTCGCAGGGTGGGCGAAGAACGTGAGGATGAGCGCGAGGAGGAAGGTGAGGGCGACGGAGCCTCGCCACGCTCGATGGAGGTGACGGGGCGCGCGGGCTGAGTTCATCGCAGGTTCTTTCTGTACGGCTTGACGAGGGACTTCTGGCTGACTGAGAGATAGATTCTCTCATACTCGCGACACCCTTCTTCGGCAGCTAGGAGGGGCTGCTCTCGGTAGGCTGATCCAACCCACCCCTGGCTGAGGACTGCGTGCGCCGCTTCAATATCCTCTTGGTCGAGCGGCACGTTGAAGGGGCGGGTTGTGCGGATGATGGCGGAGGCTTCGGCTGCTGCGCTCAGGAGTATCCCGTAGGTTTTTTGGCGTGCTTTGGTGGGACTTAGGGTTACGCCGGGGCGGTCGGTGTGTGCTCGGCTGAGGTGTAGGTGTTCGGCCTCGAGGTAGCTGTGGGCGAGGTGGAGTGCTGCTTGCATCCGGTCGGCGTGGCCGGCGAGGGTGAGGATGATGTCGCCGGTTGGCGTGCTGATAGCCATGCCTGCGATGCTGAGGGCCTGGCACATGTCCAGGATGCCTCGTGCTTGCACAGGCCCGCGCGTGCGGTTCGCAGGGACCACTACCTGCTGGCGGGTCATTGTTTCATCGAAGGTGGTGGCAGCGGTTTCGAGGATGGCGTGGACTTCTGCCGCCCATTCGAGTCGGCTGCGCGCTTCGGGGGTGTGCGCTTGGCGGGCATTGAGTCGCGCCGTGACGCTGCGAGGAACGTTCATGTGCGCCCTACTCTGCTCGAGGTGCCATGTTGGCTGCGTCGGCCTTGATGAGGCTGGCGTAGTGCATGACGTACCTGTCGTAGGTGCTGTACGGCTCGTTGCGTCGCGTTTCGGGGTGCGTGCTGCGTGATGGCGTGTATGGGGTTCGCGCGTCGGTGCACACGTCCCATTTGCCGTTGCGGGCGGCTCGATACCCGTCCACGGCAGGGAACGGAGCTGTCGGCTGTCCTGCTTTTCGTCTGGCGAGGGTGGCGATGATGGCGTACACGCCGCGCCTTGTTCCCATGCCGTAGTTCTTGAGTGCGCCCTTGACGAGCATGGAACGCCCCATGGTGTACGCGGGATCGCCGTGGGTTTCGTGTGCTACGAAGTCGTCGCCCGCGTAAGTGAAGGAGCCGACGTTTTCGAGGCAGAACTCGAGACGTTCACCGCCTCGGGTGAGGGCATACGCTACGCCCTTAATGTCTCGTTCGAGGCAGAAGGGCTTGGCGATTGCGTCGTCTACCGCTCGGGCGAGTGTTCGTAGCATCTCCTGCGTGGGGGCTGCTTCTGCCCCGTCGAACAGGGGGATGCAGTCCTTGGGTAGGGAGACAAGGCAGTAGGGGCTGTTGGGGTCGTTGGTGCGGGCCTCGAGAGTCGGCTTGTGTGCCTGGAGGGTTCCTTGCGTGTAGCAACACGTGCGCAGGATGTACTCACTGTCGCTGTCGGGGCGGGTGAGGGCCCAGTAGGTTGGCTGCATGGCTGTGGCCATGTGGAAGGGGCCGTTGTCTTGGGCTTCGATGCGGGTGAGCGTATAGGCGTTGGCGTAGCGGACGGCCTCGCGGAGTGCTTGGATGTCCCACGCCGCGGCCTTGGGGTCGATACCCTGATCGGTGATCTCGTAGTCGGTGAGGACTTGCGCGAGGGTCTTGTCGCCCTGGTCTGTCTTGACGACGGTGCCGGGGGTGACGGTGAGGCCGTCGCGGGCGAACAGGCTAACGACTCGCTGCCCATCGAAGGCGCAGTACTCGTAGCCTGCTGGATTGTAGGGTGCGGCTTGCAGGCCTGGGGCACGTCGCGCTGCCATGTCGCGCAGGGATTGGGCGCGCTTGACGGTCTGTGCGGTGGATGTGAGCACGCCGCCGTCCTCCTGGTAGAGGCTGAATCCTGGCCTCTGGAAGTAAAGCCACGTTGTTGTCATTCTGCTGTATCCTCCAATGCTTCCTCACCCTTTAGGGTCTTGACGACATCTTGCGCCTGCTTCTGCTGCTCCCAGAACGGGTTGCGCACAGGCTTGTACTTCCTGAGCGCCTTGCCGGTCTCCTCCTCAGCCTTAAGGATGACCTTCGCGAGCTTGATGCAGACGCGGAACATCGTCTGATCGTTGTCGGGGACATTCTCGAACTCTTCCTTGGTCATGCCGATCTTGGCGTTAAAGCCAGCGAGGATGTGTACGAGGCCGTGGCAGCGCTGGCAGAGCGTCACGAAGTTGCTCATTGCGTCGGATCCGCCCACGTAGACGCTGGTCTTGTGGTGGGCCTCGAGCTGGCCAAGGTGGACCATGGACGTGATGCCCTTGCCGTAGCCGCAGGCCTGGCAGGTAAACTCGTCGCGCGCGAGGATCGCCGTGCGTAGCTCCTTGGAGAGGGGCTTGCGGTCCTTCGTGTCCTGGACCGTGTTTTCGTCAACTTCGCCGAACATGTCCTCGTCATCATCGCCGCCCTCGAAGCCGACCTGTTCGGCGGCGTTTTCGGGGATGGGATCGCCGCCGTAGTTCTCATCGGCGATGTCGGTGTCGTCGGTGTCAGCTTCCTTGTTGAGGAGGTCGCGGACTTCACGGAGCTCGTCGCCCATTTCGAGAAGGTTCTTGACTTCCTCGTCGCTGAGTGGAGCATCTTCCGTGTCGTCGGTTGCGAGGTCGCCGGCTTCGTCAACGCTGGAGATCTTCCGGTCGTCGTCGCCTGCCGTGGGGTTCGCTTCTGCCTTGCGGAGCTTTTCGAGCGCCTTGTAGGAGCGCGCGAGGTCTTTCTTGCCCGATAGGAACTCGTCGGTTACCTCGGGGTACTCGGCGAGCATGACTTCCTTGAGACGCATGGAGTCGCCTGCGTCGATGAGGAGGAGCCAGTCGAGCATGGATGGGGTGAGGCTGTAGGACTCTTCCATCACCTGCTGCATCGCCCACTTCTCAGCCCACGTGTGCGTCTGGGCGCGGTTGAGAACCAAGTGCATGAGGTTGGACAGGTCGCGTCCGACTTCGGGGTCATGGAACGTGACGATAGCGGCGGGGATCTCATCTTGGTTGTTCTTGAGGGACGCGAAGATGCGTCGCCACCCGTCGAGGACTCGGTAGCGTGGGCCCGCGTAGCCGAGCTCGTCGGCTTCTGCGCCAGTGGTGATGTTGTTGTCGGCGAGGAAGTCGGCGTACTCAGCGAGTGGTGTCACGACGACGGGGACAATGACACCCATCTCGCGGATCACGTTGAAGAGGCCGCTGTAGGTGTCGGCTCGGTAGTCCTTGATGGGTTTGGTGCCGACTACCTGGTGCGGGCTGATGTGGGTGTACCGGACGGAGTATGCGTCGCTCTTGACGGTCACCACGTCGTTAACGCTGCTGATCGCTTCGACTGCGGCGCTGTCGAGGCTGTCTGTGTCGATGTTGATGCGGAAGGGAGTGGCCTCGGTATCGGTGCTGGTTTCGTCGTCAGTGCCCTCGTTGAGGTCCGTATCGTCCTCGGGCGTTTCGTCGCCGTCGTCCACGGCATCCTCGTCAGCCTCGTCGGTGTCGTCTCGTAGTGGGGTGAGTGCGAAGGTGGTGACGGGAGCTGAGGTTACGTCGTCCTCGTCTTCATCATCTTCATCGTCCTCGTCATCCTCGTATTCGTCGTAGTCGTCCTCATCCTCGTCTGGGGTCTCGAGGTCGTCTTCGTTGAGGTCGTCAGGGTCGGTGGTGTCGTCGTCGAGGTCCAGGACGATGGTGTCTTCCGTTGTCTCGTTGATGTCGTTGTAGTCGTTCATGGGGTGATCCGTTCGATGAGGAGGTTAGAGGATGGTTTCGGGCTGGGGGTCGTCTTCGAGGCCGAAGGCCTTGAGGTACGTCCTGTCGATGGGGCGCTGCGCCTTGTACGTGTCCATGAGGGAGTCGAGCGCTGTCTGTGCTTGCTGGAGGAAGGTGTCGGCGGTGACGATGAGCGCTTCGAGCTGGTCGCGCTGTTCCTGGTATTCGCGCTCGGTAAGGATGATGCCGTCAACGGGGGTCTCGGTGACGGTGCCGTCGGGCTGTGTGGTTTGTTCGATGTAGCGGCGCACAGCGCCTCCCTTCCTGCGGGTGCCATAACCGGGGCTTTTGCCCTAGTTTCTTTAAGGGTACCAACTGGAAGGGAGGCGGCGGGATTGTTACACGCGGGCGTGGTGTATTGAGGTTGCGATGGCTGCGTCGATGATGACGGTCCCCTGGGGGGTGCAGGGGATCGGCCCGTAGGTGGTATCGACGTAGCGGATGGTTCCACCTGGGTAGGCTTCGGTTTGTTCGAGGACTGCTGGGGTCCATACGGGGATCGCGGTTCCCGTTGTTGTGTGGATGGTGGGCGTGAGGGTGTGGCCGTCTGTGGACCAGGTGAGTGTTTCGACGTGGGCCTCGAGGACGGGCAGGTCTGGGACGGTGGTCAGAGTGATGACGTGCTGGCCGTCGTTGACGGTGATCGTGACTCCGACGCTGGGGATGTCGTCGATGAGGTCATTCATGGTCTCGCGCATATCTTCGACGGTGATGCCGGAGTCGTTGACGATGGTGATGGTTTCAGCGTCGCTTGCGCTCGCGGGCGTGACTTCGAGGTCGATGGACTTGTCGCGATGGAGGGCTTCTGCGCATTGCGCGATGAAGGTGTCGTATTGGGGTGAGCTGATGGTGACAGCTTCACCAGCGGGTTCTGCCGTAGCGTCGCTCAGGTGAGTGCGGATCTGGACCTCGAGAGCAGGGTCGATACCCTCACGGGGCCGGGGTTCTGGGACGTAGATGAACATGATGTGGTCTTTCAGCGGGTGAGCGCTCCGAGGATTGCGTTGCCGGAGGGGGCTGCAACTGATCGGGAGAGGGTGTCCCAGGGGCTTGCGGCGACGGTGGAGGCGGGGATTGGGGCGTGTTGGGGGACGCGGAAGGAGAGGCCCTGTTGTGCTGCGATTTCGGCGATGGCGCGTAGGGGGAGCGAGTAGGCGGGGTAGGCGACACCGTTCATGGTGATCGTCTGGGATCCGTTGACGCAGTAGTAGCCGAAGCGGAGCTCGCCTCCCTCGCTGATTGCTTTTTCGAGGCGCTTAGCGAACGTCTCCTTGGCTTTGGTGCGACTCTCCCCCGCTGCCGTGAGGATGTCCTCGTCGTAGAGGCCTCCGCACTGCTCGATGACGTTGACGGCGACGCTGTAGGCAGTCTCGAGGATGAAGCCTCCGACGACGGGGATGAGGACGAACGTCAGGGTGGAGGCGTTCGCGTTGGCGGCGGTGCGAGTGGTGACCGTCTTGTGCTGGGGCTCCCAGATGAGGGGGACGGGGCTGCTGGGGTTGTAGGGCAGGCCGAGGTCTTCGACTTGCTGGGGGTGTAGGAATGCCCATGAGCATCCGAGGGGGATGGTGTGGAGGAACAGGGCGAAGAGTTCGGCGCATTGCTGGCCGTACTTGTTGACGAGGGTTGTGGCGAACTCGGTTTCGGTCTGGCGTGTCATGGGGTGGTTCCTTTCAGGAGGTTAGGGCGATGACGAGGTGCGCGAGCCAGGATTGGATCACGCCCGTGAAGATGAGGGCCCCGAGGGCGGCGAAGGCGAAACAGACGGTCAGGACTCCGGCGACTCCGTAGGTGCCTTTCGGGCGCTCGTCGGCAGGTAGTGGCGAGTACTTGATCCGCCCGAAGGTCACGCCCTTGAGGACAGAGAACAGTGGGAACGACAGGTCGATCAGGAGGGACAGGAGGATGACGAGAGCGTAGACAAACAGGACGACACCGACAACGGCGACCCATGTTCGAGCTGACTCAGCTGCTTCTCGGTCCCGTTCTTCTTCGAGCTGCGTTTTCAGGTCAGAGGCGTTTGCCCGCTGCTTCGCCGTGAGCTGCGAGCCGTCTGCGAACGTGAGGGACTGGCCTTTAGCGATTTCGGGCTTCTTGGGCATCCCAGGGAGTGACCACTCGTCGAGGACTCCCCCGGTTGAGCCGGACTGTGCGCCGCTTGTGGTGGACTTTGCGGCGGGGTCGGTGTTGCCGACCTTCTTGAGGACTGTCGCAGCGTAGGAGGCTCGTTCCATGAAGCCTGCTTCAGCTGCGCCGGGGGCTTCCCAGTTCGTCATCCAGATCCACGTCGCGAAGTACCAGTTGTCGGTGCTCTTGAAGCCTTCGAGGCTCCCAAACGAGTCGTCGGCGGAGGGGGCGGTGCCGCCGGTGATGCCCCAAACGCCGGCTTCGTTGAGCGCGTAGGAGACCATGCCACTGTAGATGGTGCTGGTGGTGGGCCATCCGAGCCATTCACTGCGCCCGTCCGCGAGCGCGGCCTGGGTGGTTTCTTTGGCTTTGAGGCCAGAACAGCCGGAGACTCCGTTGTAGGTGAAGAGGAGGGTTTGTCTGTCTCCGAGGGCCTGGTACATGCCGCACGCGCCCGACGAGGCGTTCACTGCGTCCACGTTGAAGTGGGACTCGCGCCAGAAGTTACCTGCGATGGCTGCTGCTGCTTCTGCCGAGTAGCCTTCCGCTTTGGCTTCTGCGACCACCTGCTTGGCTGTTTCCTGCTGCTCTGCGGATAGGGTCGCCCAGTTCGCCTCGATGACCTCATCAGAGACGTTGGGGTTGGCTGGGAGAGCGTATGCGGGTGCCGGGGTGAGCGGCAGCATGACGGTGGCCGCGGCGATGAGAGCGAGGAGTACTCGTCGGGCGCGTGTGAGCATGTGGGTTCCCTTTCGGGGCTTAGTGGAGCAGGCTTGCTGTCTTGCTTGCGAGGTCTTCCTCGAGGTTTCCGTATGCGCTCCAGGCGAGGAAGCTGAGGGTCGCTCCAGTGTAGACCAGTGGGTTGGTGAAGTCGGCGAGTTTTCGGGGCTTGCGCCCGTCGCGGCTCACCCAGTACGTCCACAGGCCGTTGGTTTGGGTGTCTGATCGTCCGACCTTGGTGTTTCCGCTGATGCTGCCTGCAAGGACACGCAGGAGGAATGGGGTGTCCCAGTCGGTCGGGTCTTGTTCGAGTTCTTCGTCCCAGATCTCCCCATACTCGCGTCCTCGGTTGTGTGCGAGCACGGATGGGGTGCGTCGGAGGATGAGGTCGAGGGTCTTGTCGGACATGTTCTTCACGTCGTCTGCGTGGAGGACGTACACGGGGTTGCGGCCTGACCATGTGCGCACGGGGATCGGGTCTACGGGCCAGACCTCGTTGGCTCCAATTACGAGGTGACTGTCTGCCTTTAGGGTCGATGTGCGTGTCACCTTGCCGGGGCCGTTGGGGTTGTCTCGCGTTTTGGCGACCTCAGCGAGCCCAGCTCCGCCACCTGGAAAGTGAACAATCGCGTCGATGCTGGCCTGCATCGCAGACGTGGGGGACATGTGTGTACGTGCGTAGGCCACGATCTCAACCTGGGGGGTGACTGTCTGGTTGATTACTTCGCGGGCGTGTAGGTCTACGGCGATTTTGTAGGGGGGAACCGGCATTGTGTCGGGGTCGCTGAACTCGGGGTCGGGAATGGCGATCCAGACGGGGCCGATGAGGCCGTCGTATGCGTCAGTGAGGAGGATGCTCGTGCCGGTGACACCTTGCATGTGGGTTTTGGTGCGCCCGAAGTTGAGGGGCGGACGCGAACCGTACTTCCCCCGGTAGGGGAAGATGGACTTGTCGTTGATACGCATGGTGTCACCGTTGCTTCTGGATGTGTGCGAGGACTGCGTTCCCGCTGGGTGTCGGGGTGAGGATGTGGGGGCCGAACTGTGGGCGTAGCTGGAAGCGACCGTATGAGCGGACGGGTTTCCGCATGACTCGGAAGTCGGTGCGGTCGTAGAGTTCGCAGCGCTCGTAGAGGTCTTCTGCGACGATCTTGAACGCGGGGATGCGCGTGCCGTTGACGGTGATCGTTTCTCCCTTGTTGGTGGAGTAGATCGCGATGGGAACCTGGGTGCCTTGGGGCAGGTTTTTCATCGTCGCGAGGTACTTGTCGAGACGCAGGAGCTCCGGCATTCGCGTTTCGGGCTGGCAGTTGTGGAGGTTGGGGTATGCGTTGCCGCCGTCGAGGTCGAGTAGTTCGATAGCGTCTCCGACTACGCCGTTTTCCGTGTAGCGCAGGCACTTCATGTTCTTGTCGCGATACTGGGCGTTGGTGTAGAAGTAGTCGTTGTGGTCGTCGTCGGGGACGATCACGTAGTTCACGCCGTAGTCGCGTCGGAGGTCTTGGTCGAGGAGGTCGAAGGCGCAGGCGTAGCCGCTGTTGTGGGTGGTGGCGATCCAGCTGCTTTCGCGTTGGTTCTCGTGGTAGCCGAGCGTGAGCTGGGGGGAGGGCTGGCTGTTTTGGGCGCGTAGGAGGCAGTTGAGTGCCCAGAGGGGGCTGTTCGTCGCCATGCTGATGAGGTTCAGCAGATCGTACACGGTCGCGTTGTCGGGGACGTAGATGTTCCGACTGTCTGCGGCTTGGTGGAGGACTTTCAGGGCGAGGATTTCGCCTCCTCCGATGAGGGGTGAGCTGATGGCCTTCGACAGGGGCGCTGACGTTGCAGCCTTACCCTCAACGAACGCGAAGACAGGCGTGTCTGGGCCGACCATGGGGATATGGTCCCAGTCCGCGTAGAGGTCGAGTAGGAACTCTTCGTTCATGTCGTCCCACACGGGACCCAGTGGGTTCAGGAGGGATCGACGGAGGAGGTCGTCTTCGCCGCGGTCACTGTAGTCGTTGACGTAGTACCCGGTTTCTTCCAGATACTTGTCGAATGACGGGGACGTGTCCATGCCAGGGACGAGGGGCACCCAGCCCACGCCTTCTTCGGCTGAGTATCGCGCGATGCGCGTGTCCTTGTTGATGAGCGCCATGATGACGGTTTCCTTTCGTGCGCGGACTGTTCACAGTGTGAGCATCCGCTAGAGCGTCCACACATCCTTTGTGGCGCTTGTAGCGACGAGGAGGCCCTGACCGTGAGCGAGCGGCTTGATGGTGCGCAAGTTTGTGGTGTAGCGCATTTCTCTGCCGGTTTTCTGGTTCATGACGTATTGGCTTGGCTCATCGAGATGATCGGATCGTTCCTGTTCGGCATACATGTAGGTGCCGTCGAGTTCAGACAGGAGGAACCCGCATGATGGGATGCGTTCGCCGTCTACGGTGAGGTAGTTGTTGCGTTCTGCTGATGCGGCGACAAACCTGACGACTTCGGAGTGCTGTGCGCGCTCGTGGATGACGTTCAGGAAGGCGCTGAGGTTTCGCGCGTACACGTCGAGTCCCCCAGCATGGGCTCTCAGGTCGCGAAGGACAAACGTGAAGCTACCGTCCGTGTCTTTGTGCCATAGGAGGGTGAGGCCATTCTCGAGGTGCCAGAATGTCGGCTTGTAGGGCAGGCCCATCAACCTGTCGATCCTGTCGCGCATTCTCAGGAGGTCTTCACGAAAGCGGAGTACCACATCTCCGCAAATGCGGACAGGCACGTTAGCTCCGTGCACGTCATGGAGGATGCACGCGACAAAGGTGAGCACATCTCCCGTCGTGTCGCTGATTGGGTAGTGCCCTCCTGCTATGGCGTTAGCTAGGTCTTGGCGCGTAGCCGAAGTCGAAGGGTCAACGTTCGCGAAGATTCTGAATCCGGTGCCGTAGCCACCTGCTCCGTCGTCGCCCCTGATGGTCGCGAGGGGCAGGAACTCGGGATTGCCGTCAACCATGACGAAGAGAGTGTAGACGCGCGGGTCCACGGCTCCTTCGTCGTTGTTCTCTTCGTCGATGTCGCAGGCGACGTGGGCGCTCATGATGCGCGCGTGGCTGTTGCCTTGCTTGTAGACGTTGATGAGGTCGTACCAGCCTGACCTGCACCATCCGCATCCTTCGTTGCCTTCGACCTGGAGGGACGTGCCGTCGTCGAGAGTGATCGTGTCGAACTCGTCGTCGATCTCCACGACGTAGCGGCCTTGGAGGACGCGCGCGAAGTCGCTGCTGGGCGCGTGGTGCTCGATGGCGGTTCTCTCGACTGACATGACGGACTCTCTCAATTCTGGGCTTGTGCTTCGGCTTGGGTGGTGATGTGGGTGGTGCCCGTGAAGGGGATGGGTGTGCGGGCCGTGTACTTCGCGGAGCACTCGTCGGGGGTGTCGCCGCAGTAGCGGGGCTGTGAGAACACGTAGCCGACGAGGGTGTCGGTTCCCATGTGGATGCGGCTGAGGGTCGCCTGGTGGACTGTGGGGTCCGGTGCGGCTCCGGTCGGCATGTAGGGTGCGAGGACTTCCTGAGTCATGACGGTGGGCGCATCCGAGGTGGGGACGAAGATGCCCATGATGTCGCCGTCGCCTCGTGTGAACATGACCTGGACGCTGGTTTGTCCGGCGTTGAAGGTCGCGTCGGTGAGGCAGTATCCGGTGGCGTAGCACCGTGCGGTCGCGTCGGGCGCGAAGGCGATGTCGGTTTGGCCTCCGAGGCTGGCCTTGGGCGCTAGTCGAACGGGCGGCAGATCCGCGAGCGGGACCGCCGGGTCGGTTTCTTGTCCGAGGCGGATGTCACCAACGACGCACGACCAGTAGAGCTGGAGGTCGCGGGTCTCGTACATCTCTCGGCAGGTTTCGCGGTTTTCCTCGTAGTCGCTGGCCGTGTATGCGCGCGCCTCCTGCGTGGCCGCAGGTTGAGGCGCAGGCGTTTGCTTCTCAGGGGCGCTCCACACCCATGCGGCGACACCTGACGCGATGAGGGCGACGACGGCGATGAGGATGACGATGATGGCACGCTTAGGTGATGGCGCGGGCGTGTTCTCGCTTTCTTCGACCCAGGCGGTCTCGAGGGTGGGCTGCGCTGGTTGTTGTGGCGCTGGCGTGGCTCTCATGGCTTACCCTTTCGTGGTGGCTCGATGGTGATGAGGTCAAGGCCCATGAGTCTTGCCTCGTAGTCGCTTGCGACGCTGCGGAAGCGCCCGCACTCGATGATGACATCGCGCCACATGTCGGCGCTGATTGCAGCGTCCGGCCAGAGGGTCGCGTATGCGTGGTCATTGGGCGCGTAGACGGCGTATCCGGTGAAGTCAGCCTGCGCGAGCGCGTCCTTGTTTCCGGCGCGGCGCACTGCTTCGGCGTGGACTGCTGCGTGGGCTTCCTCCCTGTAGGAGTCGAGGCACTGGAAGATACGCAGGAGCCGGGTAGGGATGACTGTGCGCACGCCCTGCTCCCAGTTACGCACCGTGTACTCGTTCACGCCGCACATGGCGGCGAGGTCTTTTTTGCTGAGGTGAGCGCGGAGTCGTCGAGCCCGTAGCTCGCTGGCGGTCAGCTGCGATGAGTCGCGCGGGTCAGGCTTGATGGTCACCTCATCCTGGGGGACTCCCAGGTGGTCGGCAAGGAGTTCAGCGAGGTCGTCAGCGATAGTGGGGTCACCCACTGACGTTAGCTGCTCCGACTCGTCCCACTTCTGCCACACGGCGAGCCCGTCACGCTTGCGTGTCGTCTGGGTCCAGGGCTTCTTCTGGGTGATGGCCGTGACGAGGCTCGCTACCTGCGTGAGGTCGCCCGTGCAGGTGCCGTTCGCCCACTTGAGGGTCAAGGTCATTGGGGTGGTTCCTTTCAGTAGAAGAGCACGTCGCGGATGTGCGCGAGGTCTGCCCTAGTTAGTCCAGTGATGGGGTCGGTGCCGATGGTGTGGATGTCGTCCACCTGTCCGTAGCCTCGGGGGTGTTGGTCGTCCACCCATGCGATGCGGGTGTCCGTGTCGGTGAGGTAGTTGAGGATGAGGTCGTGGGCGCGGCGGAGCTTGCACTCCTGGTCGATAGCTCCCGGCTTGAGATACGGGAACAGGTTGACGGTCTTTCGACGCGGGAGGTGCAGGCCTACGACCTTCGCTGCTTTCAGGCTCGCTTTGCCCCAAGATGAGGCGAGGAGGATCTTGTCCGCGTCGCCGACGATGACGTTGAGGGCTTCGATCATGTGGGGCGAGTACCAAACATCCCCCGTGCCCACGAGTCCACTGTCGAGCTTGACCGTGACCGAAGTGCGGGCCCGATCCGTGTACGCCCCTTTAGCTGTTGGGGTGCCGGGGGCGAGGATGAACACCTCGTCAAAGTCGAGGGCGAGAATCGCCTTGCGTGCGGCCATAGTGAGCCTCCTTTCTGCCTCTCAGTCTATATCCCGTTTCGGACTATTGCAAGTTGGTAGGGGTCTATAATGGGGCTATGGGGTGAGCGCGAAGCGCCCCCTCCCCTGGTGTTCAGTGGGGAGGGGCGCTTCGTGCACGGAGGGTTAGGCTGTTGCTTTGACGGCTTCGCGTACTTCTTCGGGGATCCCGTCGTAGAGTGCGCCGTGAGCGTAGACGATCATCTCTCCGGGGTAGACGGGGTTGTTGGTGTCGCCGTAAACGTCTCGGACGCAGATGGTGGGTTCCATGTCGGTGCCGTCGAGATGGCTGGCGCAGATTTGGCAGTCGAGGCCTTCACGATGGAGTGTGTCGAGATCCTTGTTCGCGTCTTCGGTGAGGATGTAGTACGAGTAGTGCAGGTGCGTGAATGGGGTGCCTGGGGTGGCCTGTCGTGCTGCTTCTACGTCGCCTCTGGACAGGTACCAGACCTCGTGGGTGTCGGGGTTCCATACGAGCGCGTCGCCGCCGTCTTCCTCGGTGTCGTATCCGTAGGCCTGGTCGTAGAAGGCGAGGCGGACATCGTTTCCGGTGTGTTCGCAGTACTCGCCGATCCAGCGTGTAGGGAGGCCGCGGGCTGTGAGCTCTGCCGGGAGGTCGTAGTCGTCAGGGACGGTTGCGGGGTCGGGGATGATGTAGGTGTTCAGCATGGGATGGCTCCTCTGTGGTGGTGTCTGGCGACGAACTCAGTGGCTCTGATCTGCCACTCTGTGATCTTTGAGAACTCGTGAGGTGAAAGTTGGGGGACCGGAACTCGTAGTCCCGTGTAGCGGAACTCAGTTTTCTTCTGACGGGCGAGCCCCATTTTCAGGTTCGACACTTCCCATTCGCAGTACTCCTTGTCTGTGAATATGTTGCAGTCCGGGTCGCGATAGTCCAGGCCGTAATCGTCCAGATAGCGCATGAGCATCTGCTGCTCAAGTTCCACCGTTTCGCGAGTGTGTCCACAGATTTGCGGGTAGGTGGCGATGGCGGCTTCCCAGTAGGAGGGGGCTTGGATGGTGACCATCTGGATTGGGGTTTGCAGGAGCGTTTCTGCGAGGTGTGGGTTGGTTGCGAGTAACCGATTGTAGGTTTTCCCTGCCCAACCTCCTGGCATAGTTTTTCTCAGTGGGTAGTTGCCGTCGAGATAGGAGAAGATCGCCTTGAGGCGTTGGCGACCATCTAGGACTGCGCCCTTACCAGACCCGTCTACAGGTTCCCAGATGTAGGCGACTGGAGGGCTGGTGATGCCTCCCGTGAGGTTGTTGAGGTAGTAGGCCTGCTGGGCCTTCCCCCACTCGAACAGGGAGCGGGTTCTGGGCGGCTGTTTGCGCTCGCTGCGGGACAGGCCGATGTTGTCGCGCATGGCGTACAGGTTGTGGACGGTGAGGGTTTGATCGGTGATGGTGGGCATGATGGCGTTACCTTCCTAGGTGATGGTAGGGGAAGTCGTACCCCTTTTCCTCATCATCGACTGGTAGGTCAATGGGTTTGGGCCAGGGTAGCGTTGCGGAGAACAACCAGACTGGTTCCCAACCTGTCGGCATGGGCGGATCATTGGAGGCTGGGTTCAGGGGGTCAGTCACGGCTTGTCTCTTTGTTCTCGAGGCCGCGTCGGTCGTTTTCCGCTGACGCTTCGCTCCGCGCGTGTTGAGTCTTGTTCTGCTCGCGCTGCTCTTGAAATAGCGCACACGTGGACAACAGGGTCAGGAACATGATGAGCCACGCGATAGCCACTCCATAAAACCCATACTTGTCACGTATGACAGACACGCCTTGTATGGCCAAAAAGGCGGATGCTACGACAGTTCCGGTCATCAGGGCCATAAAAACGCACACCTTAACTAGCCCCAGCAGGAACTCGAGCAAGTGTTTCACGAACACATTTTCCTTAGTCATGAGCGATGTCCTATCCCACTAATGATGAGCGTTGAGGTTTTATAACTACTTACTGCCATTTTTTGTGCCGGACTCTACTTCCGACAACACGCTAAACATGCAGGCATGAAGCATAACGATGAAACCGAGTGTCAGGAAAAGCAGCAACATCCCTGCTGATAGGCCAGTTTTCCATGCCATAAACACGCCAGCGATTGCGATTAGCGTCATCACAATAATCTCTATTTGGAGGAAACGGCATATTTGAATAAAACCCACATTGTGCGCCCGCAACTCTTTTAGCTCTGCGGTTTCAGCCGTACTCCACGCGCAGACAAGTTTCTCGTCAACGATGTCCATGTCAGGGGTGAGCGCTGATTTGCTGACGAGGCAGTATTCGTCTGGCGCAACCCTAATGAAGGTTTCCCTGTCGAGGTGCCAGTTGTGCTGCTGGAGGTATTCGACGACCTCGCTGCGGTTGCGGACTGTGGCCTCGACGAGGTTCTTCCGGGTGCCGATGATGACTTTCTTCTGGGTGGTCATGATGTTCTTCTTTCTGGGTGGGTGCCTTGATTTGGGAGTGTAGTCCGGTTCGGACTTGTTTGCAAGTTCTATGCCCCGGTTCGGCCTTTTATGGGGGCAGGCTGTGGAGGGTGCGTGTGATGACCTGTCACTACGGGGCCGCTTGCTATGGGCGCTGATACTCTGCATGTGCTGGCGCTCGAGTGGGCGCGATTGACTACTGGAAGGACTTTGTACTGTGAAAATTGAGGATCAGATTCGGCATTTTCTGCGTTTGGCTGAGGATCCAGGCGCGTCTGCTTCTGAGCGTGAGGTGGCGGCTGCGCGTGCTGAGAAGCTGATGGCGAAGTATCGGATCGAGTCGCTTCCTGACGTGGACTCACCTAGGGAAGATGTGCAGCTCATTAGGGTCAATATTGAGGGCACTAATGGTTCAATGAGGCCTGCACAGGTGCTTGGTTTGGCGACCTTGGCGGAGGCTCTTAGTTGTGTGGCTGTCGAGCGGAGCTTTCCTCGAGCGAGCCTGGTTATGATTGCGGGCGCTGCGGGCGATTTGGCGCTCCTAACTGAGCTCTTTAATTCGGCACTTGTGCAGTGCAAGGTGAGCCTTAAGGAGGCGTTGCACGGAAGGCACTTCCGTTCTCAGTCTGAGCGTTTTCATTTCCGTCGCAGTTACACGCTAGGGTTTTTCCACGGTGTCGCTAATCGGGTGCGTGAAGCCATGAAGAATGAGGTGTTGGGTACATCGAAGGAGCTGGTTGTTGTGGGGCGCGCGTCGCGCGCTGAGCGACACATCGCTGAGCTATTCCCGAAGACACGTGAGGGCAGGACTCGGATGAAGTTTTATCGTGATGAGGTGAGCCAGGGTGAGTGGGACGGTTATCGAAGCGGTGTGGGTGACCCTTCTCGACAAGGCGTTGGTGGAGATCGCGCAGCGATTGGCAGGTAGGCGTGCGCGGGAGGCGAGGCTTTTTCCTTGCCTCCCGTGTTGGGTTCTAGCTCCGCTTGCGTAGTCCGGTTTGGGATGCTATGCTCAGTCTTGTTCACAACTCCTGTGGATACGTTGAGAAGGGAGGCCCCACATGTCGCTGGCCAGCTCGATTGCTCTCATCGCAGTGCTCGCCGTTGCGCTGGGGTCACTCCCCGGCATCGTCTTCGTGTTCACCTACGCGCCTTCCTTCAAGTGGCGCGCACTGAAAGCCGCTAGGCGACAGGTGATCGCTCGAACTTCGGTGCTCAACCGCCGTTAATCCTCTCCCCTACCCCAGAAAGCTAGGAGTCCCGCAATGTCCACCTACATCCCCGCCTCCCTGAAAGATGCTCACGACGCGATTGAAAGCGCTCGGAAGGAGTACTACGCCGCCTACGAGAAGGCGCACCCTAGCTTCGTGGCGGATCGGAGTTGGTTCGCGGACTTCCTCAAGTCCGATGTTGTGGAGGCCATTGAGTCAGGGAACCCGCGTTTCTATGCGCAGGTCGCTGTGGAATGTATGATCGCATTGAACACTCACACGAGCGCTGCGCGACTCCTTGGGCAGTGTGTTGACGCTGATCTCAACGAGGAGCCTATTGTGTCGTTTGGCGCTGCCGGCCCTCTTCGTCATGTTTCAGCTGCCTTGCATGGTGGGGTTCTGGTCCTCACGTGGACTTTCGATGACAAGCGCAACGGGGGTGAGGAGGTTGTTGCTGTTCTGCGCATTCCCGTGACCCCTAGTGCTACGCAGGAGCGGCGATTCAGTGCGCCTATTGGAGCTGACTGCTGCGGTGCGGAGTTCGAGTTCTTCAAGCCTGCCAAAGAGGAAGGTGACAACTTCGTTGTGTCACTCGACCTTGCTGCACTGGTCATCGCTGCGTCGCGTCCGATGCTTGCCGCCGTGCGCGACCTGAGCGAGCGCCTGGACCGTTGCGAGGGGTGGAAGCCGCGTGAGCGGTTCACACTGAAGGAGCGCTTATCTGAGTTTGGTCTTGACTCATGCGAGCATGAGGTGGAGGTCGTGTATGAAGCGAAGCCGTACCTCTTGGGTGCGTTTGGGGAGCGTGAGCCCATCCTCCCCATCGTTGAGAGCGTGAAGGTTTCCCCTGAGCTCGCAGAGGACGATCTAGAGCGTTTCCGTGACGCTCTCACCAAGGGCGATTACGAGTCGTGGATGCAGCTGCTTCACGACCTCGGCTACAAGGAAAAGGAGTACAAGTGGGGTTGCCAGTACGTCCTTAAGGCGCGCGTGGGTGCGGATGGTTCGCTGATCGGCGACTGATCGGCGACTGATCGCATACGATAGCGGCCCGGCGTTCCCCATGGTGGGTACCGGGCCGCTTCGTTGTGCTTGGCGCTATCTGCCGAGCGTGTAGATCACGGTGGCGGTGAGGCTGACGATGAGGAGGACTTCGGCGTAGCCGGTGAACTCCCACCACCATCGGGGCTTGGGGGCCTCGATGTTGAACTTGCGGACGAGGGGGATGGTGTTCCACCTGGTGCGTTTGGTGATCCAGGATGCGAGCGCGAGGATCGCCAGGAGCGCGAGGATGAAGCTCATGCGGGGGTGGAGGAGCCAGATCGGCTCGATGAGGACTCCTGCGGTGGGGCTGTAGCCTGCGCTGCCTGCGTGGGAGGACACGAGCGCGGTGATGGTGCCTTCGGGGAGTGGGTTGGGGATGGTGGTGGTCGCATCCTGTGGTGGGTGTGAGGCGAGTACAGCGTCGTTGATGCTGATGGCCCGGTTCATGTCCGCTAGCGCGAACGATGCTGCGATACCGCTGATGATGCCGACGAAAGCGGTGATGGGTCGGAGGAGTCGCGCGAGGCCGTGGAGGAGGCCTCCTCGACGTGGCGTGCCGCGGTGCTTGCCGGAGGTCTTCTTGGTCATAGTTGGGTGCCTTCCTGTGGGTTAATGGCCCAAACGCTCTGGGTATCTGAGGTGATTGTAACGTCTCCGCGTCCGCCTGCACGGTGCTTGATGATGCGCACGCCGTAGCCCTGGGCGTGGAAGAAGATCCAGTCAGGGATGAAGGAGGCCTCGGGGCCGATGCGATGGCCGTGGAAGCCGCAGACTTCGGAGAGGAGGAAGTCGGTGGCCGGCACGCGCTTGCCGTTGACGGTGGCCGTGTTGCCTTTCAAGGCGTAGCCGGTGACGAAAGTCTTGATGGGCTCCTTGGAGGCGCGCACTCGTTCTGTGAAGGCGCGTAGTTTCGCCACGTAGGCTTCCGCTCCGTCGTTGGAGAAGTTGCGTAGGACGAGGGATACACCTCCCTCCATGTCGGTGAACCAGAAGAGGGTTGTTTGGTTGAAGCCGTACCAATTGCTCGCGTAGTAGGGGCCTTGGCATCCGTACTGGTTGGAGGTCAGCTTGTGGAAGAGCTGAGCTTCGGGTCCGGTGATGCGTAGAGGGGAGTCGAAGCCTCGTGTCTGTAGGAGCGTGTAGGCGACGGCGTTGAGGAGGTTTTCGCGGCCTCGGAGGTCCGGGATCGTAGGGAGTGGGTGCTCGCCTGCGATGGCCTTGATGATGTCCTGGGGTGCGACTGTGAGGGGTAGCGCGGGGCGTGTCTTGACAGTGGCGGTGAGGGTGAAGCCTGTGCCGTAGTAGCCGTTGCCGTTGTCGCCCCGCACGGTCGCGAGGGGTAGCTGGGTTGGGTTTCCGTCCACCATGACGAACAGGGTGTAGACGGAAGGCGCGTCCTCGTCGTCCTCGCCGTAGGCGACGTAGGCGCTCATGATGCGGGCACGCTGACTCCCCTGCTTGTAGACCTTTTCGAGCCAGTACCAGCCGCTTTCGCAGCTGCCGCATCCTTCGTTGCCGTGGATGTAGAGTTCCGTGCCGTCATCGAGCGTGATGGTCTCGTTGTCGATCTCCGTGACGTAGCGGCCTCGGAGGAGTTGCGTGTAGAGCCCGTCGTCGCTGTCCTGGTTCAGCGTGATTTCCTGGGTTGTCATGCGTGTGACTGCTTTCTATCGTTGGGGTCCGATGGTGGCGGCTATCGGCGTTGGCGCGCCACGTGTGCGATTAGTTGCGACCACGGACACGTTTGCATATTGCCTCAGTGGCGATGTAGGCCAGGAGTGCTGACAGCGTGAATGTGGCGGCTGACATGGCGGTGTAGTGCCATGCGCGTGCGGCGACGGTGGGTGTGCGCTCAATGCTGTTGGCGGCGGCGGGTGCATCCTCAGCGTTGTTGTTGGCGACGGCAGGGGTGCCGTCGGTGGTTTTGGTGACGACGGGCGTGTGCCCTGCGTTGCATCTGGTTGAATGCGGTTCTTTCGGGTTTTGCTGGTCTTGTAGTAGGTTGACTGCTGCGTGTATGAGTGCGGCGTTCACTTATGCTGCCTTTCTATCGTTGAGGTCCGATGGTGGCCGGGTCGATGCCGGTAAGACGTTCAAAGCGTCCGTCAAGGTTCTGGCGCAGGCGTTCCTGCTTGCGGCGTTCCTCTTCTGCATGGCGGCTCATCTTGCGTCGAGCTGCTTCGATAGCTGCCTGGACAGCGCGGGGACGTTCCACAGGCTCGTCCTGGGCGCGCGTTTGGCCGGAGGGGAGCTGGGGCAGGTTGTTCTCAGCCTCGCGGATGGTTGCGGCACTACCTCGAGGGAGCAGGTACTTGTCCTTGGCCCGTGACGATGGGAGTTCCATGTCGGAGCGGATGAAGTTCCCCTTTTCAAGCATCCGCGTTGTCATGTCGAGCGCGTCGCTCCACTGTGCTTGTGGGTTCTGCTGGAGGTAGGCTTCTGCGCGCTTGAGTGCTTGCCTGCCGTGCTGGTCGGCTTTTGTGTCGCTCATACCGCCGGCAATGCAGCTCATGAAGACGCGCTTGTAGACGAAGCCTCGCGCTGGCGGTCCGTCGAACTCGATGCCGATTTCGTTGCGCTGTTCCCAGTCGTTGACGTGCTGGGAGCGGACGATCTTGATGGCCTTGTTGATGTCGGCTACGTCTACTTTTCCGTAGACTTCTGTGCCGCCGCTCATGCAGAGGCGGAAGGCTTCGACGATGTTGCTGTCGGTGGCGATGGGGATGAGGTATGTGGCCCACGCTGCGATCTGCTCCTGTGTGGTGCCGATTCCTCGGATAATCTTGCCCGCGTTGAGGGCTGTCGTGATTTCCTTCTGGAGGATGTTCATGTTGTAGGCAACCATGGCGTTTTCCTTTCGTTGGGCTTAGAAGGCATTGAGGATGGCGAGTTCCTGAGCGCGTTGCTCTTCTGCGTCCTCGCGATACATCCTTGAGAGGCCTTCAGTGTGTTCCCGGTACTCTTCGACAGAGCTGTAGCCCCACTCGCGGAGGCGATCAGCGAACGTAGAAGCAATGGCCTCACGGTTGAGTGCAGCTTCTTCGGGCGAGAGGCGCGAACCGTACTGACCGCTCCCGTAGCCGGTGCCAGCGGTCGAGTACTCATTCTCCCAGCAGTCTCCGTTGAGCCAGGTGGAGGGGTGCTTGGTGTATTGCTCGGGTTCGCCTGCGCGGTACTTGGCGTAGCGGGCTGCGCCTGCGATGATCTCGTCGGCGGTTGCGCCGTTCTTGAGCGCAGTTTGCCACACTTTAAATGCCTTCTTCTTGTCCTCGTGGCGCGGGTAGGTGCGCCAGAACTCCTCGAAGTCGTCGGGGTAGTCGTTCCGCTTCTTGGACTTCTTGGCCTTCACGGGAGCCTTGGGGGCGGCGACAGTGAGCTCCTGGGAGACAGGAACGTCGATCAGGGTGTCCGAGGGTGTTTCGTCTTCGACGATCTCCGCGTCGATGATCTCAGCGTCGATCACGTCGTCGCCAGTACGGTCATGGATGATGCGCTCAGCGCGCTCCTGGATAGTCTCACGCTGCGCGGGAGCATCGAACACCATGGATGTATCCTCAGCGTCGTCAGGGGCCCATTCTGAGCCGCCAGGGATGGTGACGGCAGTAGGCCATGGATCAGACGAGTCGCTGGCTAGTTCTGGGGCATTCTGCGCATCGTCTTCAAGATCCGCACCATCGCCGAATAGGGGCTGCATTCCCTCGCGTGGGTAGATCTCCTCGCGGGGTTCTTCAACGGGCATTTCGTCGGGGAACCCGCTGAGGAGGAAGCCTTCCAGAGAGTCCTCGTCGTAGCCGCACGAAGATTCTTCTTCGGGGGCGAGGCTTTCCTTCACTTGCTTCGTTGTGAAGCGCGTGGACTTCCAGCCCGTCGTGTTCAGGTGGCGGACGCGCGCGAGGACGGCGTTATCCGACGCGCCTTCCTTGATCGAGTGCTTGTAGAGGTCATCTTCCATGCCGCACGCTTCGATAACGTCCTTCTCGAAGAGGGCTTCGACGTTGAGGAAGTAGATGACGTGACGACGGCCTGTCCTGTCGGTGAAGCGTCGGCGCTCGAGCGTTCGTTTCACTTCGAGGGAGTCCAGGGCTGCGGAAAGGGCGGTCTTTCCGAGCCTTGATCGACTCAGCAACGCATCCCAGGTGGGGGTGATCGTGTCACAGCCCCAGTAGGAGAGTAGCGCTGCGTAAGCCAGCGCCTCTTTGGTACTGAGCGTGACCTTCACGAGGCTAGGGTTCAACAATGCTGCCTGCGCATTGCAGGCGAAGTAGCTACGAACGAGATTGCCATGCGCCATATCGCGTGTTATCCTTTCCTTGTACGTTTGCTTGACCGCTCAGGGTAGTTATCCGCCCTGAGCGGTCACTTCGTTTCTTCGAGAGGTTCCAGTCGCCACGGCTCGCCGACCTTCTTGGGGACGACGATCTTCTTACCGCGGCGCTTGAAGTATTCTTCCGCGTTTGCGTAGTTCTCGCGCTGGATCTCGTTGCACCAGAACTGGAAGGTTTCGACAGTGTGCCGCATCCCTGGTTGGACGCTGGCTTTCCTCATGCCGATCTCGTTGAAGACCTTCTGCACGTCCACGTAGAACACGTTGCAGAGTTCGATCTTCTCGTTGACGTAGTTGTGCTCCTTGATGACTCCTCGCTCGAGGAGGGAGTATCGAGCGGCCACTACCTCGTCAAAGCTCAGGCCGGTGAGGTCCGTCATGTCCTGCGGTGTGAGGACGATGTGCGAACGGTTCCACTGGGAGAAGAAGGCTGCGAGCCACTGCCGCTCTGCCATCGAGAACTTCTGGGCGAGTAGGTGCGGGAAAAACAGGCACCCGACGGGGCCGTCGTAGTTGTTGTAGTCCCTGATGATGCTCGGGTCTTTGTCATCGAAGCCCTGGCCTCGAATGAGGCGCACTTCCTGCTGTTTGGTGGGCATGGTTCACGCCTCCTTCGCGTTTTCGAGAGCCTTCATGCTCTCTAGAGAGTTAATGCTCCCCGTCGTCGGGAGGCCTAGCAGGCTGATCGCCTCGGGGGTGAGGAGGTCTTCCCAATCGACGAAGTAGCGGTACCGGGGGAGATTCTTGTTGCCCTTGTATCCGATGTTCACGCGGAAAATGATGCCCTTTTCCACCAGCTTCGTGAGCATGGATTGGAAAAAACGGATCTTGCACGGACGCAGGTCTGAGCTTGACACCGGGGTGTCTCGAGGCGGGAGGTTGACGAGCTCCTTGTTTGCTCGCGACAGCTCCATGAGCTCGAAGAGCGCCTGCTGCTCTCCTGCGCGCAGGGGCCTTGGGAACTTGCGCTTGTAGGAGGAAGCACTGAGCATGATTCCCCATCGGGTGATGCGGTCGATGTTCATGTCGGGGGTGTCCTTTCGCAGTCTGGGTTGCTGTGAGTGCAAGTCTGCGCGTTTTTCGTCTGAAAGTCAAATCCATCTCGCTGTGTCTCTGTCTCCGCAGTCGCGTAGCGGCTGCGCTACCCAACCCAGCCACAGCGACAGGACAGCCTTGGATCGGCTTCGTGGGGGGATAGAGGGGGTATCTTTCTTTAGTTTCTATCTTTCATTTGTATTCGATTCCTAGTTGCGAACTGGGCTGACTCCGTTTCGCGAACTGGGGTGCAGGCCCTTCTTGAGGGCGCTCGAGGTGAGAGAACCCGATTCCGTTTCGCGAACTCACCCCCACCTGAATATGACATACCAGCCCATGTGCCTGTGGAACGTTTACAGTTTCAGGGTGGTTTCATCGTGTATGGCCTGTCCAGTTCGTGCACGTCTGGGTTTGTGTGGCATGATGAGCACATGTCCACCTCTGGGTGCGCCGCTACGCTCCTGGCAGTCCCCACGGTGGATACTCAGAACCCAGAAGACCAAACCCGCGCCCCCACCATGGGGGTAGGAAGGAATCCCGAATATGTCGATCACCGTCTACTCCAAGCCCCGCTGCCCCCAGTGCGACGCGACCTACAGGAAGCTCAAGAAGCTGGGAGTGGCACACGAGTCCATTGATGTCACCCAGGATGAGGACTCCCTCAACCTCATCAAGGGCCTCGGCTACCAGCAAGCGCCTGTCGTCGCAGTCCGAGGTGGGGACGGCGCTATTCTGGAGACCTGGGGCGGGTTCCGCCCCGACCGCATCGAAAAGGCAGCGGCACTCGTCGCCGCCTAACCCCCCAACCAAGCAAAGGACACCCCATGCAGGTCTTCCTCACATTCGCAGCCGTTTTCACTGTTCTCACAGTGTGCTTCCTCATCGGCTTCTTCGCCGGTCGCGCTTTCGAGCGCAGCCGCATCCGCGCCGAAAACCGCGGCGACGTTACCACTGCTTCCGCTGGAGGCGGCTCCGACTGGTGACCCCAGTCCCCCACAGGCCGCACCCCCACCCCGATACGCCCCCGCTGGGAACGCCACCTATTGCCACCAGGTGACACAACCAGCGGGACAAGCGCTCGATGGGTGGGGGTGCCTCGTATTACGGGCAGCATCCCGCTGACACTGATGCTCACACACTGAACACCTGCGTAACCACAACGGAAAGGTAGAGTCCTCGTGACCACCTACGACGACACGATCAAAGCCCTCGGAGGCCACTACATCACCGACGGCGACGGCACCGACTACGGGGCATGGACCCCCAACACCGTCAAGACCCTCATCATCGCCAACGATGGTGTGTACGTCGAGCGCCACGGGAAGACGAAGGGCGAGCTCACACGCGCCGCCACGAAACCCTCCTCCACGTCGAAGTCCCCCCTGCGGGCCCTCTCCCACAAGCAGTTCGGCGCGCTCGAAACCATCGTCGCCCCCGCCAGCATGTTCGAGGGAGTCAACGTCGAAGCCATGTTCAGTGAAGGCGTGCGCCTGGGCGGCTACTACCAGATCCCCGACGACATCATGCCGCCCATCGAGGAGATCGCCCGGAGCCTGCGCCTCGAACGCGAAGCCTACCTGTCGGGCCACCCCAACGCGAAAGCCGACCCACGCCCCCTCATCCCCGACGCTCCCGAAGGCGCGCGCCTCGCTCTGGCCACCGACTTCGCCAGCCACGGCCACTACACGCAACTGCGCCCCTTCGCGCAGGTCGTCGAGTCCTACCAGCTCGCCCCCAACGTGTACGCCTCCGACCAGATCGGCGGCACCCTCGAGACCTACCTGTCCTCCCTCAAAGCCCCCAAGCGTGAGCAGATGCGCGACGACACCACCACGGACGCGCCCTCCCGCATCCCCACGCCCGACGAGGACACCCCCGGCGACGACCTCGCTGGTCGTCTCCGCGACTTCGAGGCCAGCCCCCACCACACCAAGATCCTGTCACTTCTCAAAGCCAGCCTCGAAAAAGGTGAACCCTACACGGCGGCTATGGCCTCTCAGTGCCGTGACCTCACCGGCCTCGATGCGCAGCCAGGATGGTGGCCGACCCTCGCCAGCCACAAGGCTCTCGCCTCCAAGGTCAACTCCAACAGCCGCGGCGTCCTCCTCGACGCAGCCAGCGACGAGCGCTCAGCAGCCCTCTACCTCGCCTCCCTCCCCAAGGACGCGCGCGAGGGCCTGGGGTTTGCGAAGATCACCCGCGACATCACCATCGACAAGGTGCTCGCAGCCCTCAACGGTGAAACCGACGGCGTACCCGAAGAAGCCATGACCTTCTACCAAGGCCAGATCGTCGCCCGCGCCGAAAGCATCCTCGACGAGTACGACCGCATCTTCAAGTCCGGCTACAGCGTCCTCCAACCCGCAGGTGTCCTCACCTGTGACGAAGACGGCCAGGGCAGACTCATGGCCCTCTCCTCCGACGGGCGCGCCTACCAGCGCACCCACAACCTCGTCCTCCTGCGCCTGTGGGAACAGGTCCAAGCAGCACAGCACTTGACCCCCATGCCGACGAGAAACATCAACGAGATCGCCGAGATCCTGATTAACGGGAAAGACCGCCAGGGCAACACCTACCCCAACGGCACACGCTTCTACTTCCCCTACAAGATGCTCGAGTACGCTTTCGGACGCGAGTCCAACGACGGCGCGCAAGACCTCTACCCCCGCCACAGCGACGCATCCTCCTGGGACACCTACCGCGAGCGTGAAGTCAAGAAGAGCCTGCAAGCCATGCTCACCGCCGTCGTCCGCGCCCTCCTCAAGAGCGAAGCCGACAACGGCCTCGCCTACCACGATCCCTCCATGATGACCAAGGTCGTCGGCGCGCTTGAAAGCATCTACAAGGCCATGACGACGTGCGTCCTCGTCTCCGCCTACGACAACTCCCCGAGCAACATCCCCGTCAAGGTCAAGGTCCGAGTCCTCACCCCCTACGAAGGCTTCAGTGAGAACATCGTCGAGCGTGCCATCGTCGAAGCCCTCGGCTTCGCAGGCGGCACCACAGCCCAGAACTACGACCCCATCAACGACGGGATCTTCTGGGAGTTCCGGCATGACATGGACAAGGTGCTCGCCAACGCCTCCCCCGTGTGGGCGGGCAAGATCCTCGACGCGATGCAACGCCAGGGACGTAAGCCAAACGCCAACAACATGGTCCTAGGCATCGGCCTTGACGATGATGTGGTGACCACCGGCAAGGAGATCAAGCAGTTCAACGATCACACCAGTCACGGAGTCTTCGCTGGTTCCCGATCCGGTAAGGGCCTGACCACACAGCAGATCCTCGCGATGCACTTCATCGCCGGCATCTCCCCCGGCCTGGCCGACAACAAGCCCGACATGGCCTCCCTGCTCCTGTCGATCAACCCCGACGCTTTCGTGGTCAATGGCTCGAACATCGCGAGCAACCCCGAAGAGGGCACGGACATGTTCATGCAGTACACGGCAGCGAAGGTCGCAGAACTTGAGGCCCGCGCCCACATCCCCGAGTACCTGAACAAGAACAACCTCGCGTGGGCCCCCGGCTACACGGGCACCCTCGGCACCGTCGTCTACCTGCGCTACATGATCCTCGCGCTCGGAATGCTCGCAGCCCGCACAATCAGCCCCGAAATTGCTGAACAACTGGGCGGAAAAGACGGCGTTTGCATCGTGTTTGACGAAATCAGTAACACGAACCAGCAGATCCAGACGTTCTTCCAGTCCAACATGCAAGGCCACATGTGCTACACGAACTACGAGGCCGAGTGGGTCGCTTGGGAACAGTCGGGCTTCGACGACAAGAAGAAGCCCAAGCAGGACGTGAACCCAGGCGAACTGTGGTTCACCAGCATGTACTTCATGATGCGCAAATCCTTCGAGAAGCTATCCCAGCTGCGCAACGCAGGCTTCAACAACGCCGAAGCCAAACGCTCCCGCGTCTTCATGATCGGCCAGGATCCCGTCAACCCCGTCACCGACATCGGCCAGTTCTTCCCCGCAGGCAAACCACTCAACGCCAGCACGAAGAACATCCCAATCCCCTTCAAGGAAGCCGACAACTTCATCTACTCCTACGCATCCATCGGCAAGACCGACGTGTTCATCGGCCACCACCCCGGACGCAACTACCTCAACCAGCTCACCCCCGGCTCCTACGCCTCGGACAAGCTGTCCTCCACCATGCGATGCTTCGCCTACGTCCCCGGCTTCAGTGGCGACAACATCCACAAGATCATGAACGGCGACGAGGCTATCGCCCGCACTGCCACCTACCTGCGTCCCGGCCTCCTCTTCGCCGACGGCAGCGAAGACGGCTACTGCTGGAACAACTCCATCTCCTACATGAAGAGCGCAGGCGTAGACGTGGAAGCTGTCCGACGCGACGTATCCACCGACACCGGCGAGCTCGATCCCTCCCTCGGCTTTGAGGGATACCTCGCGAAAGCCGGAGTCACCCGCGAGCAAGCCGCGGCCACCCTCCAGAAGCTCTCCGACGCAGCGAACCTCACCGTCCGCAAGCTCGGCTACGAGGGCACCTGGCAAGAATGGGTGTCCGACCTGCGCCCCCAGTGGATCGCCTCCGTCGAGGACATCTACAACGTCTTCCAGGGATACGAGTACGACCCCCAGTCCGTCACCCTATTCCGTCACGTCTGCCCCAAGGCCTTCGAGTCAGAAGACACCAACAGCGGCTTCGCGCTCGCGGGCAGTGGCGCGGAAGAGTGGGACATGGACGACCTCGCCGACGACGAGCCAACCGCCGCACCCGGTGACGCGCACACGGTGGTCCCCCAACCCCCCACCGTTGCCGCTCAAGCTGCGCCGATCCCACCTGTTCCCCCTCCGCCGCCCATGCCACCGGCCCCCATCGTCCCCGACATGGACGACACCACCGACCCCAACGCCGACCGTATGGCCATGCCCGACGAACCCGACGCGCCCGCCCCCACATGGGACTATTCCACCAGCCCCGTGCGCCCCACCACCGGCGGCGGGTACGAGTTCAACACGAGCACCCCCCGCACCATCACCCCCACGGAGATGACCCCCGACGCAGTGCAGGCAGCGCTCTACGCCGACATGAACGAGTGGGCCGGAACGTGGGCTCGCGTCAAGCGCGTCGGAGTCGTCGGTGAAACCGTCATCATGAATGGAGTTGCCTACCGTACCCAGGTAACCGACGACTGGCGCAACAACCAGGTCATCCCCCCGTACATGACCGACGCGATCCGCTCCTCCAACATCGCGCCCATCATGAACTGGACCGTCCTACGCGAGATGCCCAACCTGCGCCGACTGTCCTTCGACTCCTGGGACTTCTACTGCTCCTACGTCTGCCCTGACCTCGGCTACAAGCCTGACTCGTCGATCTCCCAGCTCTTCGCTGACATGCCTCTCCTCCAGCACATCAGCATCGAGGGCGAAGAGTTCGACCGCCAGACCTGGAGCACCATCAACGGCACCCCATCGGGCGTGCGCCGCTACGACGAAATGCAGCGCGCCATGTCCGTCGCCACGCACATCCTCTCCTCCGGCCAACGCAACGCCAGCGAGTACACGCGCAAGACCTGGCAGCGCACCGACCTCGGAGGACTGAGCAAGACCTGGCGCATCACCGCAGGTCTCACCGGAACCCTCGCCATGGGAGCCGCCAACGTCGCCTCCAGGGGCGTGCGCGGCCTCGCATCCATGATCGGAGGCGGCATCGCCAACTACCGCCAGCAGATGAAGGACAAGGAACAAGCATGACCCGCCCCAACCCCCACGACCTCAAGCTCCTCGGCGTGACATCCACAGCCACCCTCGCCGACCTCAACCGAGCGTTCCGCGCCCGAGCTCGCACCCTTCACCCCGACAGAGGCGGCGACCCCCGAGACTTCCAAGAACTCAACAACGCCCACAAGCGCCTCATGGAAGCCCTTGCCCGCCCAGTCCTCATCCACGACCGCCACCCCCTGCGCTACACCGTGCGCAACAACTGAAAGGGGACACAACCGTGTTCATCATCTTCACGCCATTCCGCATGGCGCACAAAGCCCTCGGCACCATCCAGTCGATCCTCTCCCTCCTCCTACTCGCCGTCATCATCTACCTCGTGACCCTCTGGCACCCATGGACCAACTCCTACGTGCCCGACGGCATCGTCGGCCTCGGCGAGTACACGGCCACCACCACACAGTGCATGGTCGAGAAATCATGGAACGACCTCGACCCCGTAGCCATCTCCCAGATCCGCGACACCCGCTCCCTCGCCAACGTCGCCCCCGACGACCTCGCGAAGATTTACTCTCACGCCACGGAGTGCTCACACTAGACCCTTCCCCTCCAACAAGTCGGCCCCTCAGCTCATAACAACGAGCGAGGGGCCGACCCTTATGCTCGCACAGGGAAGGAAGTACACCTAGCGCCACATCTACGTAGCACTAGACGCACATCCAGGTACGCCCTCACCGATATGCAGGTGAACCCTCTCGACATCCAGGTTCACCCTGCGCAGTTCTTGGTACTACTAGAGGGCATATCCACACGCGAAATCGCAGATAAACGTTGCACCTGCCCTAGATAATGGTTGCACCTGTTGAGATAGAGGTTGTACCTACGCAGATAATGGTTGTACCTAGGGGTAGATCAACACGTGAAAATGAAGATAGAGGTTATATCAGTCGAGATGCAGGTTAACCCTAGCGACATCCAAGTACACCCTGCGCAGATATAGGTACAACTAGACGCAGTTCTTGGTACTACTAGAGGGTACATCCACACGCAAAAGCAGAGATACAGGTTTACCCTCACGACATCCAGGTTTACCTTGCCTAGATGCAGGTAGCACTAGACGAAGATCACGGTTGTACTAGCGGACATCCAGGTAGTACTAGCGCGGGTTCTCAACGGGGCAGGCTGGAATACGCACAACGTGACCATAGGTCCGCACAGACAGGGGATATATCCCGCCGACATCCGCCCGACAGGGGCGCAACTGGACAAACCCCGACAAAACACCCCATTTGCGACTCTCGCCCCACTGCGCCCACAACTCCCTCTCGATACCTCCACCGCCCCCTCAATGCCCGATCCCCGTCTCAATCTGCGACCCTCCGACCGCCAAAAGTGATGAAAAATGTTGATCGTGAAATGATGGTTTCAGACATCGGTTTAAGTCCACGCGCGCCTCCAAACCGGCTGCGAACCCCTCCAGGAGGCCAAAAACGCCGCCAGCAAAAGCGCGTGGACAAAAAACGATGATTTTTTCCACATCGACGATCACCCCCTCAACTAGGGGTCAGAAGGAGAGCATCGTGGCGCGGTTCCACACGCAACTAACGAGGCTTGTTTCAGAGGCGCGCACCCTGTCCGCCGACGCGCAAAACCTCATCGACCGCACCGTCGTCTACATCAGGGGCGCTTCCTACCGGCAAACCCGCCTCTACCCGCAGGCAATCCGACTCCGCATCCCTGGCACCCCAGACGGGGCGCTCGCCCACAAGGGCATGAGCTACGAGGAGATCGGCAAGCGCCTAGGCCGCAAAGAGACGACCGTGCGCCTCGAAATCGCAGCCGGACTCCGCGAAGTTGAAACCCGCCTCGGGAAGAACTTCCTCACCCTCATCGCTACCGATACCCCCGACTCCCTCGCCACCGCAGCCCGCACCCTCGACCGAGCCGTCGCCCGCGACACCGGCACCGGGAGTCTCGAGGACTACTTCGACTCCGAGTTCGTTGCCCAGCTCAAAGCTGCGACCGACGACGTGATCCCCACGTCCTCGCCGGACATCGAAGCGCTCCAGCAGATCCTCGCCTACGTCATGCAGTTCTCGAAGGTCCGCATCCACGACGAGCTCCACGCTCTCGACGCGGGCACCCTCGCCTACGTCGCCGCACTCATCACCGGCACCGGCGGCAACTCGAACGACCAGTACATGTTCGCGCAGAAGCTCCGAAACGAGGCCCGCCGATGACGAACCCTCAGACCGTCGCACGCCAGACACTCCCCTACAAGCAGCAGTGGGAGGCCCTACTCCACGACGAGAAGCGCCCCAACAAGCACGTCACCCTCACCCGCGAGGGAGACACGACGACCATCACCATCCCCGCCGACGTGAAGCTCACCGACGCAGCCACCGTCGCCGCCTACATGAGCGGCCTCGCCCACTGGGCCCGCACCACCCCCACCCCGCGAGCACTCATCACACCCCCGGTCGCACACGTGAAGAACCGGCGCATCATCCAGCCGCTCGCACTCCTCCTCTGGCAGCTCAACAACCCCAGCATCGACATCGACACCACGCAGGCGACCTACCGGGACTACGACTACCTCCTCTGGCAGGGAGTCACCCGCGAGCTCGGCACGTTCCGCCCGGCGACCGTCGAAGAGAAACGCGCCGCCACGTGGTTCACTGCGGGCAGCGTTGTCGTCATCCACTCGCGCCTCTCCACCGCACAAACCTCCGGCTCCTACCCGCGCCTCACCGGCTGCACCCTCGCCGTCGTCCGCAACGACCCAGCAACCAGCGACCGTATCGACGTGCAAGCATGGCCGATCACCGGCACCATCGAAGACTCGATCACCGACGTAGCCAGCATCCCCCTCGCCGACAGGTGGAAGTACACCGACCTCCTCAACCCTCCACGGCCTCACGAGGCCTCCTACCACCTCGCCGACTGCACCATCGGCTACCTCGGCCACCAAGAGCCGTACATGATCGAACCCATCGACCAGACCAACACCGTGCCCACGACCATCACCCGCGACGGCGAACTCACACCCACTGTCCTGTCCGAGGTAGACCTCACCTACTGGGCCTTCTCCCAGCACGACATCGACTTCGACCGTGAGCGCTTCAAACTCGAGAACGCTGAAGCCCTCAACGGCCAGCCGCCAGCCTGGGACACGCACGGCGAACTTCCCCCACCCGACCTCGCGAAACGAGTACAACTCGAAGCGACACAACACCTACCCGCTGAGGATGACGAATGAACCTCCGAGAACTCATGACCTCTACCCCGTACACGACGGTCCACGCCCCGCGCCGCGGCTACGTCGCCTACTCCACGCGCAAAAGCTCCGGCACGGAGGTCGAACGTGTAGCTCACATCAACCTGTGCGACCATCCATCTCTCACTCGCCTGCGCGCCCTCGCCAACCTCGCCACCATTCCCCTGCCCATCTACAACCGGGAAGGTGCCCGCACCGTCAAGAAGGACGACTACGCCCTCCACTACGACGACGGCCATATCCTCGCCATCACCATCACCGGCCCCAGCTCGAGCAACGGCACCCGCAACGCCGAAGCCACCCGAGGCCTGGCCTACGACGCACTCATCCTCGACGTAACCACACAGGAACTACGTCAAGAGCACAGTGGCTCCTACACGTGGGCCAACATGCCACCCACAGCACGCCTCCACTACAAAGACCTCAGCCCCCACGCCACAGTCACCTCCTACCTCGAAACCCTCAACGCCGCCCGCATCCCCGCAGCACTCCACCACCCCACCGACGGATGGAGCACCAACCGCTCCTGGCAGTACAGTCTCTACCCGCACGTCCTCGACGAACTCGTCCACACCACCGCCCAACGACGCGCACACCTCACCGATACGACGAAAGGCACCAACAAGTGAAGTACGCAGGCAAAGAGCTGACCCTCGAGAACTACCGAGCGATCCTCACCGGCTACCCCCTCGACATCCTCGACGAGGTACGCAGCGCCATCTTCGACGGCACCCCGATCATGCCCTACATCGACCGAGACCCCGACGACCTCCACCAGATCCGGCTCGCCATGCTCGAAACCATCCCCGAGCCATTCTTCGTGCTCCCCGCACCCATCCTGCGTATCGTCCGCAACCACGCCCACAACCAGGGCAACCTCAACAGCTTCCGCCCCTTCCTCAAGATGGGCCTCACCGTCCCCGTCCTCGCAGCAGTTCTCGAATGGACTGCGCGCGGATACCCCACCGCAGGATGCGACTTCCGGTACATGAGGGAAACCCAGCTCTCTCTCTACGAGAGCGCCCTCGCACAAGGCATGGACATCAAGCCCTACCTCAACGCAGGCATCTCCTCCGACACCGCCCTACGCTCCCTCCTCAACATCGCGCGCCCCAGCCTCGCGCGCGCGGGCCTCAGCGAGGAACAACTCCACCAGATCAGCCGCGCCCCAGTCCTCGCCGACCTGCCCCTCACGCGGAACAGCCAAGCTGACACCCTCGAAGCGCTCGCCAACCTGTACGCCACGCGCATCCCCGACACGGTTCCCGGCCTCATGCAACAACTCTCATCTCAGAACGAGGACGGTAGCTTCCAGTACTCCGGCACTCAGATCGCCCGCATCCAAGAAGGCTGGGAGAAAGGAACCCTCACCCGAGAACTCCTCATGCCGGGCCTCAGTAACGCCACAGTCAACGCCCGAGCCCTCGAAGCGAACGTCGCAAATCAGCGACACAAACACGCCTAAACACATGTGCAGGCCATTTACCGATAAAATGGTCTAAACAGCGCACAAAACCACATAGAAAGGACGCGCTAGTGAGTGAGCAGACCAAGACCAAGGTGCAGGCGCGCCTGGTCATCGACTTTGGCAACTCGGAAACCCGTGTTGCTGTCCTCGTGAACGGGAAGGCCAGTCCCATCACGATCCTCCCCAACGCCTTCGCCGCCATCGGTGACGACTACGTGATCCCCGATCAGTACGTCGCCGACGAGGTGAATGGGAAGCCCAACGATCTTCGCTCGATCATCTTCCGAGCGCCCCAGGGCCTCGCAGCCGGCGAACCGACGCACCTGTATGCAGCGGGCCCCCTCGCTGACCGAGAGTTCGCCATGTCTGCGATCCGCCCCAGCTCCGCCATCGCCACGAAGGCGCAGTCTGAGACAACACTTTGGAGCTTCCACTACGCGCTCTTCATCGGGCGCGAGCTCGCCGCAAAGCTCCTACGCAAGAAGCCAGATGCCCTGGAGATTACCTGGGACGTGACTCTCCTTGCCCCGCCCAGTGAGACAGGTAAGGGTGACACGTTCAAAAAGATCTTCACGCTCGCGAAGAGCGTGGAGGTCATCGCTCCTGAGCGGGTCAGCATCCCCATCAAGGTGGGGGACGTGTCGGTCCTCGCCGAGGGCCTGGCTGGCTTCATTGCCACCGTCTTCACCCCCGCGATGGGCACAGTCGCCGACTACGCCGACTGCGTGAACGAGCCGATCATCGTCCTGGACCTCGGAGCGGGCACGGCTGACGTGACGTTCATTAAGGATCTGAACCCCATCGCGTCCGCGAGCGCGTCCTACCCTATCGGAGGTAACACCATCGCCTCCCTCGTCGCCAAGTACGTGCACCAAGAGTACGGGCGTTCACTCTCGCGCGAAGCCGCCACAGAAGCGGTCCTCACCGGCACCATCCGATCAGGCGCGAAGCGCAAGGACGTGAGTGCCCAGGTCAACGCGGCCCGCAACGAAGCCGCAGGCACCATCACGAACCACCTGCGTGAGACCTTCGAGGCCAACCGCTTCGCGCCCAACGAGTTCGCGTACCTCCTCGTCATCGGTGGTGGCGCGATCAAGCCCGAGAAGACGGAACCAATCGCTGAGTCGGTCGTGCGCCAGGTCCACTCCTTCGCCCCCGACATCGAGCTCCTTCCCGTCAAGGACGGCATCAACCTGCGCACCCTCAACATCGAGGGAGCCATCAACTTCGCGCGATTCACCGACAAGAACGCGAAGAAGTAACCCCACAAGCCCCTCCGCGCCCCCGTTCACTGGCCCCCTGCTCACCCAGTCGAATAGGTAGGGGCGCGGAGGCTCCACAACACAGGAAGGAGCCCAGCATGTTCAAGGCCTACTACTACGGCCTCCCCGCCTCCGCGGTGAAACTCGCACGCGAGGGCTTCGCGCAAATCTACGGGGCCGATGATGTCGTCGAACTGTCGGAGGTACCAGCCGCCAGCCTCAAGCTCCAGTCGCACCTGAGCGCAACGCGCAACGACGTGGTGGCCTTCATCGTCCCCGACGGATACGCGGATAACGGCCAGGTTGCCCCCAGCATCGTGAGCACCGACAAATACATCCCCTACTCAACTGACGCGCGCCTCGTCGAAGCCCTGAACGCTCGAGGAGCCAAGCTCGACGCTCCCACGGGAGAGCAGCCGCTAGACCCAGCTGCCCTCATGCAGGCGCTCGCCACGCTTGCAGCAGCGCAAGGCGCTAACACGACGGCTCCCCAGCAGATCATCACGACTGTCGCACCTGTCGCCACCTCCTCCAACGCCGACATGGCGCGCCTACAGGCAGAACTCGACGCAGCGAACCAGAAACTCGCGGAACAGGAAGCCCTCCTGAACACGCGCGCGTCCGAGAGTGACCGCATCGCCGCCCTCGAAGCCGACGCGACGCGCCTTGCCCGAGAAAAGGCCGACCTCGAAAAGCAGGTCATGCACGGTGGCAGCGACATGGAACTCCGCAAGCGCCTCGCCGCTTTTGAGCGATCCCCGTTCGCGCGCCTCGACGCATTCTCCAACGCAGACTCCATCCTGACGCTGAGCCTGCCGACAGTCGCTACACTCTCGCCGACGGTCGTCAAGAGCCTGCATGTGATCTTCCCCGGCACCGGAGGGGCAGTCACAACGACGTACAAGCTCATCCAGAAGTACGCCGCCGAACTCGCGTACAACGGCCCCGTCTGCATCATCGACCTGAACGTGGACAGTCTCATCGACTACCGCTTCGGTACCAACGACGTGACCGACGGGCGCGCATGGCTTACCAAAGGCACCGGCCCAATTCCTTACACGGATACGAGCGTCAACCAAGTCAGCTTCATCACCATGGGCGCGCGCGCCTACATGAACGATCTCGCCTATCTGCTTGTGGACTGGGCAGCTCGCCTCGCGCAGGTCGCCCGTGACGGCAAGCAGATCATCCTCGTCGGACCACCCGCCAACAACATGGTCGCCCGCGTTCTCTACATGGCGTTCGCAGCCCACACGCTCCCCACCGTCATCATCGACGGCATCATTCAGTCGCTACGCGCGACCCTAATCAACCTCGGAGGCTTGAACCCTCAGCCTCGAGTCCTCATCTACAAACCCTCATCAGTAGGGCAGGCGCAACAGCTGATCCAGCACATCGCCAGGTCAGTTGCTACGAGCGTCGTCCGCGAGGGAGATAGGCTGACCGATGTCATCGACTAAGCACACTCTGGTCGTCAAGGGCCTCCCGCAGGACATCTACGACGACGTGATCCGCCCGTTCGCGCAGCAACGGCAGGCATCCCCCCTCGTCATCACCCTACTGACCGCTTATCGCGACAACGAGGAAGTACGACGCATCATTGACGTGATGCTCGGATACGAGGAGGACTTCGAGCGCGCCCAGCTCCAAACCGCCCTGGACGAAGCACAGCAGGAGAACGAACGCCTCCAGTTCATGCTCGACTCTCTCACCATGCGCACACAGCAGGGGATGAGCTACTTCGAGCAGGTTGCGCCCGTGCAGCCGCAGGTCGTCGTACAGGCCCCACCGGCACAGCCTGAGCAGGATGACCGTATCGAAAAGCTCGAATCCCTAGTCCAAGACCTACTCAGAACCCAGCAAAAACCCCAAGAACCCCAACAAGTTCAGATGGAAACAAGCGGCTCTGACGACACAAGCCCGTGGGTGTTCCCCACCGGCGACAACGAGGACGACTTCGCGCCCCGCACCGACGACACCCCCACGCTCCCCACAGCGGACGATCTCGAGCCCGCCCCGGAGCCAGTGAACACGGAGAACGCTGTAACGCTCTTCGGCAACATGATGCGCTAATCCAGGAAAGGAGACAGGAATGGCTTCCTGGGACACCAACATCCACACCACCCCCACGCAGAACAACGCGCCCACGCAAGGCGAGGCCTGGGACTCGTGGGGGTCAACCACTGCACCCGCAGCGCCAGCCAAGAAGAAGCGCGGAAAGAAGAAGCTCCTCAAGCGCACCCTCATCGCCCTAGTGCCCGTCGCGCTGATCGGCACCTACTTCGGTGTCATCGTCCCGCCGGCGAAGAGCCTCCCCGAGGCCGCTAAAGGCACCTCAACGTTCGTGCCCTACATGACCGCCCTCCATGACTTCGACACCAACGGCCTCAACTCGGTCATCGAACAGTCCTGGGTCGCCCGCGAGTACGACTACCTCAACGGAAACGAGGCGCGCACCAACGCAGTACGTGCCATCCTCAGCACCGTCACCTACCAGCTCCCCGAAACCGGGCAGCTCACCTGGACAGGCCAGCCCCACCGCAACCCCTTCACCTGGAAGCCCACCACCGCCCCCTCAACCCTCAACAACGGCGAGAACGTGGACTTCAAGCTCGTAGACTACACAGCGGTCACCCTCGACAAGACCGGCGTGAAAGACGCGCTCGCCAAAGCGAAGCTCACGTCGATCAGCGACGTGGAGTTCAGCCGCAAAGTCACCGACGCTTTCGCCACCTACATCGCAGCGAACGCCGCCAACCTCCCCACAACCACCGTCAGCCGCCCCCCCGTCATGGACTGCACCGGCACCGGCCTCGGCTCCTCCTGCCGACTCTCCAGTGGGGAGGACGTGTATATGGATGACACCCTGTTCGCGTCCGACAGCTTCCGCAAGCTCCAAGACACGTTCAGCGAACTCGCCGTAGATGCGCTCGATCCAGAGCACGCTACCGCCACCACGCGCGACGACTCCGACGACACCAAGAGCACCCGCAAGTACGCGGACAACTACTACACCGAACCCAACTGGATCGGCGCACACGCACTCACCAGCGCAGGACAAGACGGATCCCTCCCCGACACGAGTACACTCCCGAGAGTCGGAGACGGCACCTTCAACGCCCCCGCAGGCCTGAACACCCCCGTCGTCGTCAAGACCACCGACGGCACCGACACCCCCATCGAAGTCACCCTCAGCGCCTTCCTCACCGGCCCCGACGCATTCCGCGCCATGAGCCAAAAGTCCGCGCAGAACCGAGGCTTCGTCGAGTCCAGCGAAGTGCAGTACGCCTTCTACACGTTCAAGGTCCGCAACCTCGGCACCGAGACCATCACCCTCACCCCCGACGACACCCTCGTCGATGCCACACGCAACCCCTACACCAGGACCGGCACCGTGTACGGCCTCGCCAACAGCATTACCCTCGCACCAGGCGAATCCGGGACGCTCGAGTCCTGGACTTCCTCCACGCGCCTCTCCGAGCTCTACCTCATCTGGGGAGCCTCATACGACCGAGCCACCAACCCCATCTGGTTCCGAGTCCTCGCCGGCAACCCATCCAGCGGAAAGTGAACAGACCATGACCATCACCCCCATGACCGCCGTCCCCGCAGCACACGCGCAGCAGCTAGGCCTCACCCCCGTCGAAACCCTCAACGGGAAAGCCGCACTCGACGGCATCATCAATGTGTGGCGCGCCTTCATCTGCGAAGGAGGCGACTACCGCACAGCAACCGGCATCGTCACCAACGGCCAGGGCGACTTCTGGGTCGCCGTCGCACCCCCACAGGACAACCCCACCTTCAACCTGTGGTCATTCATCATGCCCAAGGTCGCCCCACACTGGGCGGCACTCGCAAACGGTGGCCCGCGCCTCGTGTCCCCCAACCTGTCGCCCGTGACGCTCAGCCAGATCGTCGAACCCGCGAACGGGCCGCTCGCAGCCATCGGCACCCCCGACATGCTCGCAGCAGCCCTACGCGCATCAGTCAAGGACAAGACCATCCCCACCGTCGAGCACTCGGCAGTGGACGACCTCGAAGCCATGATGGCCCCCGCGCCGCCGCGCAAGTCCCTGTTCGACCGTGCGCCAGCGCCGCAGCCGCCAGTTGCAGCCCCCGAACCTCCGCAGCCTGAAGCAGTGCTCCCTGAGCCAGTTGTCCCAGAGCCTCCGGCTCCACCCGCACCACCTGCCCCCATCGTCCAGGCACCCGCGCCTGCGCCAGTCATGCCGCCTCCAGCACCGGCCCCCGTCGTCGAAGCCCCCGCACGCCCAACACCTGCACCCGTTGCCCCCGTGCCCGTCGCACCTACGCCGGTAACGTCCGTCGAAACCAACGAGGACGACATGACCGGCTTCTTCGACGACGACGCAACCGCAGGCGCGACCTACAGCCTCCACAGTCTCACCACGGAGGAAACCTGGCCGATCCTCACCCGCCCCGTCGTTATCGGACGCTCCTCCACACGCAGCGAGATCAGCGTCAGCCGCGACAGCAGCCTCAGCCGCAGCCACGCACAGATCTACGAGCAGGACGGACAAGTTATCATCACCGACCTTGGCTCCAAGAACGGCACCCACATCGGCTCACACCGCCTCCAGCCCCACACGCCCACCATCGTCCCCGACGGCGCGCTCCTACGCCTCGGCCACGTCACCTTCAACGTTGTCAAGGAACAGGCATGACCATCATCCATACGATCACCCACCGCAACCAGCGACGCGAAAACCAGGACACCTACGCCTGGGCCACATTCACCGCCGACGGTAAGACCGGCATCCTCGCGCTCATCGCCGACGGCATGGGCGGAGTCGCCAACGGTGCACAAGCCTCCCAAAGCGCCGCCCGCACCTACATGGACGCAATCAAGGCCGGAGACATCACTGACGACACCCTCATCGAAGCCGTCACCACCGCCCACCAGCGTGTTGCCAGCACGCGAGGCGGCACAACCCTGACCCTCCTGCGCCTCTACGACGGCCAGTACTGGATCCTCCAGATCGGCGACTCTCGCGCCTACAAGATCCCCGCAGGCACCCTCGAGGGCACCCAACTCACCGAGGACCACTCAGCCATCAACGACTTCAAGCGCCGCGGAGTCACCATTACCCCCGACATCGCCCGCACCTACGCCAGCCGCATCACCCGCGCACTCGGCAACCCCAAAGCTGACGGCCACACCCCCGACACTTACACCGGCACCTACCAGATCGGCGATATGTTCCTCCTGTGCTCAGACGGGTTTTGGCACGCTTACGAAGCCGTCGGCAACAAGCTCGACGCTCTCACAGAAGCAGGCCTCAACGACCTCGCAACGCGCGCGCAAGCAGCGGGGGAGCAGGACAACATCACCGCTCTACTCGCCTCAACGGAAGGACTAGCATGACGAACCTGCGCGAAACGGGCTCAACCTTCGGCAAAGGGGACCGCTACGTCATCAGCTCCGTACTCCACAACGGCACATTCAGCCAGGTGTACGGAGTTTCCGACGCAAAGAACGGCAAGCTCGTCGTCCTCAAAGAGGTCGCAGCCCCCGTCCCCGACCCTAAAGGCCGCGGCAAAATCGCCGTCGATAGCCTCAAGCGCGAAACGCGCCTCATGCAGCCCCTCACCCACCCCGGTATCCCCCGCATCCTCGACGTGCGAGACCGTACCGACAAGCCGGGCGGCAAGTACTCCGTCCTCATGGACTACATCGGCGGCTACGACCTTGCTGATGCGGCCAAACGCACCGACAAAGGCCGGTTCAGCGAGCAGTTCGTCGTCTCCAAGATGGTGCAGGTCGCCACCATCCTCCAATACCTCCACACCCTCCCTACGCATATCCACCCCGGCCCCGTCGTCCACCGCGACATCAAGCCGAAGAACATCATGTACCAGAACGGCTCCATGGTGCTCATGGACTACGGCCTCGCCGAAGTCATCACCCCCGACAACCAGATCAACACCCACGCCCTCGGTACCAAGGGATATGCGCCCCCCGAGCAGATCACCAAGGGCGCGCCGCTCGACATCCGCAGCGACATCTACAGCCTCGGCATGACGATGTACCAGCTCCTCGTCGGCGAACTCCCCACGTCCGACCGCAGGGGCATCCCCACAGGCCCCGTGGATGCGCACGCAGCCAACCCAGAAGTCAGCCGCGCCCTATCCGACGTGATCGCCAAATGCGTCGCCCTGCGCCCAGATGACCGCTACTCCTCCATGGTCGAAGTCATCGCAGCGCTCAACACCTACAAGACCGCCGACAGTCGCCACCGAGCCAAGCACCGCAGACGCATCCGCACCGTCGGCGCACTCGCAGCAGCAGCCCTCATCATGTCAATCGCATCAGCAGGAACCTACACCTACGGGGCCAACGCCGACGCGAACTCCTACGCAGCACTCACCAGCGCCGCCCAAAAAGCCGGCACCGTCGAAGCATGGGAACCCGTCATCAACGCGCGCCCTGCCAACATTGACTCCTACTTCGACACGATCACCGCCATCAAGCAGGGGGACGGCAGATTCACCTCCGCTGAGGAAGCAGCCTTCATCCCCCTCGTCCGCGAACACATCAAGGACATCCAGGACAACCCGCGCTACCCGGAACTCGCTTACCAGATCGGTGAGCTCTACTGGTTCTTCTACACCAGCGACGCGAACGCCGACGGACTCGCCCTCTCCGCCCCATGGTTCAAGGACGCAATCAACGGCAACTACAACGTCGAACAGGCGAGTGCCCTCTACAACATGGGTTCTTTCAACCGCGACATCGCGTCCGCGATCCAAACCAGCAGCGACACCGGCATGTACCGCGCTTACTGGAACAACCTCACCAGCCTCAACACCGACAACTCCGGTGAGGTCGTGCAGTTGCAGCTCCTCAACTACATCGTGGACTGCATCAACAACTACACCTACAGACTCCGCACCGACGGCGTTCCCAAAGCCGACGTTGACGCGCAGCTCGAACGCGCGAAAGACTACCTCGCCCAGCACCCCAACCCGACACCAGGCAGGCCCGCTGAACTGTCAGCCCAGCTCTCCACGAAGCTCGACCAGTCCCGTACCCTCGTCGATGCTGTCTACGCAGCCGAAGGAGCCACCAAGTGATGACCGCATTCACCGCAACGGCAATCGGCCTCGCAGTCGCAGCCCTCATCCTGTTCTTCACCGCTCTCATCCTGTTCTTCCAGTGGGACATCCCAGCAGCACGCAGGGAACTCAAGGGACAGGCGTTCACTGACACCGTTGAAACCCTCACCTCGACACTGAGCAGTGACGGAGCAGTCGAAGCGTACCGCAAGATGTCCGCCCTATCCCTCGGCGAACACTCGCCCCTGAACGACGCGACGAACAGCGACTCGTTCGACAGCGGCGCACTCGCCGACGACACAAGCGGCGCGCTCTCTGACGACCTCACCCCCGCCCCACCACAGCCCGCCACAGTCGCCCCTGCGCCCGTTGCAGCCCCCAAGCCTGCGTCAGCTCAGCCGGCCCCCCTACAGGTCGCAGACGCTCCCTCGCGCCCCCTGCAAGCACCCACGCCTACACCGCTCGCGCACTCCGCCAGCGTTGGAGAAGACGACGACACCACATTCTTCTCAGACGCAAGCACAGAAACCACCGAAGAAGCCGACACAACCTTCTTCGAGAACAGCGAGATTCCCGCCGCAAACCTTGCGCCACAACCACCCGCGAAGCCAACCAACCCGCTCAGTCGCGTAACCTTGGTATCGGAAGCACATAGTTGGCTGTAAATCCCATCATCGGAAAGGTTCAAGAATGACTCCCAAGACCAAGACGACAGTGCGCATCGCTGCCCTCCTGGCTTTCGCTACGGCCACCACCACGGTCGCGCCCGCAGCGCTCGCCACCAACGCTTTCGGCACCACACAGCCAGCCGCCACAGTCGCACCCGCCGCCGTCACCGCAGCCCCCGCACCTACAGCGTCCGTTGACTTCGACCTCGGACGCTACAACCAGACCCGCAAGTGGCGAGGCACCGCCACCATCGCCCCACAGTCCGGCGCGACGATCACCAGCGTCGAAATGCGCCGCTACGACGCTTCCGGCACCCTCACCGCCGCAGGCCAGGGAACAGTGGGCGTGAACCAGCTCCCCGCCGACATCACGGCCCCCACGCGCATCGTCTACATCGTCCACACTGACAAAGGCGTGTACGCTGCGGGCATCCTCGCCACCAACAACGGCGCAACCCCCATCACCATGACCGGAGTCATCCCCACCGACTCCGGCGCGCTCGCGCTCGCGGACGGCTCCTACAGTGTCGGTACCAGTCGCGTCCCCGCGTCCGGCACCCCCACCGTCACGTGGGACAGCACGACATTCACGCTCGGCGCGCACACCACCGTCGGCGAACCGTCGATCACGGCCATGACGCTTGACCCCGCCACGGGCCCCGCCTGGGGCTTTTACACGACTCTCCCCGCACTCACGGCGACGATCAGCTCCGACACGCAGATCGTGTCCGCCACGACCGACGAGGGCTACCCGGTGAGCGTCAGCGGCACCACCGCCACCATCAACCTGTCCGGCAAGCCCAGCAAGGCCACGCTGCGCATTACTGACGAGTTTGGACGCACCGCCAGCCAGTCCATCGCTATCCCCTACGACGATGAAGGCCCGCAGTTCTCTAACCTCCGCGCAACCGGAGGCCAGGTCAACGCCTACGGCGACTACGCCACAGCAGGAACCGTGACCATCAGCGGTACCGCCACCGACAGCCCCTCGGGCGTGTACTCCGTGGAGCTCGTCAAGGACGGCGAAGTCGTCACCTCCCTCAAGCGCCAGGGCGGCAACTTCACGTTCACGATCACCGAGGCAGGCACCTACAAGGTGCAAACCATGGACGAAGCAGGCCTCACCAACGAGGTCGGCCTCCACACCTTCACCGGCGGCGACACCGATGTGGTAGCAATCGACTCCACCATCCCCACCCTCACCGTCCCCGACGCGATCGCCAACGCCAAGACCCTCGGCGACGGCCAGTACTGGCTCACCTCCGCACCCACAGAAGACCTGACGTTCACATTCAGCGACGACCAGGCCCTCTCCCCGCGCGGCATGAGCCTCATCTTCGACGGTCGCCCCATCGCCCCCACCCGCGAAGCCGACAACAAGTACACATTCACGATCCCCGCGTCCGAGTTCACCGACGGCGCGCGCCACCAGATCGACTTCTACGGCGCAGACCGCGGCCTCCACCGCACCTCCTGGACCGGCACGATCTCCACATCCACCAGCCAGGCCACCATCAACGCCGCCGTCCGCAACCCCGGCGACATGAACGTCACCCCCTACGGCGTGTTCTCCCGCACCCCCATCCAGGTGCAGCTCACCCCCCAGGGCGGCGGTGGCCTCACGCAGACCTACACCGACCCCAGCGACGGCATGACCGTCTCCCCTGACGGCGTTGCCACCATCACCGGCAGCGTCAACGACCCCACCGTCACCGTCACCGACCCGCTAGGCCGCTCCCAGACGCTCCACGTCGCAACTGCGCTCGGCTGGCCATCCAAGCGCGCAGCCGTGGACACTCAGGCCCCCACCATGACCACCGACATAACGGCCACGGAAGGAACCTGGTTCTCCTCAACCAGCGGGGCGATCAACAGCTTCACCGCCCACGACGACAACGGCATCGCCACCATGACCGCCACCGTCAACGGCACCCAAGTCGCCACCGTCAACCCCAGCGATAAGGCCGGTGAAGCCGCCACTACTGGCACCCTCGACGTGGACTACACGAAAGCCGTCCGCGCGGAGGATGGCTCCTACCAGGTCACCATCACCATGACTGACCTCGCAGGCAATGTCAGCTCCCGCCAGTACACGTTCTACGTGGACGACCAGGCACCGACGATCACGAACTTCGTCGTCGTGAACCCGTCCTACGCGCCGGGCAAAACCATCAACGGCTCTGACCGTTACGGCCTGTTCGTCCAGGGAGCCACCCGCATCAAGGCGCAGGTCTCCGATCCCACCCCATCTTCGGGCCTGGGTAACGCACTCATGACGTTCTACACGCCGTCAGGCACCGTCATCCGCACCGAATCCGCGCCCATCAACTCCGGCGTAGCCGAGTTCGACATCCCCAGCGGCTTCAAGGGCTTCGTGTCCGCTACAGCCACCGATAAGGTCGGCAACATCAGCGACAGCCAGCGCCCCGACGGCCTCGTGTCTGAGGACTCCAACACGACGATCACCAGCACCGACCTATCTGTCGAACTCGGAACCCCCGCAGCGACCAACAGCGCAGGCGTGCCCCTCTACAAGGACTCCGCGTCCGGCACCCTCACCGCCGTCGCCTCACACTCCGGCATCCGCGCCCTCACCTGGGGGTACGGTGACACAACCCTGGGCACAGCAACCGTCTCCCCCGACGGCCAGGTCGATAACCCCGCAGTCCAGGTGACCGCCACCGACAAGAACCTCATCACCGGCGCATCCGTCCCGCTGGCCCTCTCCGGCGAGTACCCCGCCCAGGACGTGTGGATTCACGTCACCGACAACGCTGGCTACGAGGCTGAAACGCGCCGCACCATCAGCGTGGACGCAACCGCCCCCGAGCTCACGGTCACGTTCGACCAGACCAACCAGTCTGGCTTCTACAACACCGACCGCCACGCAAACGTCACAGTCCGCGACAACAACTTCGACCCCGGTAGCCTCACCACCACCGGCCTCGCCGGCACGTGGGGCACCTGGGTCCACTCCGGCGACACCTGGACGAACACCATTACGTTCTCCGACAACACGGACTACGACTTCACTCTGTCCGCAGCCGACATGGTGGGCCACCAATCCAACACCTTCACGTCGGGCCGCTTCACCGTGGACAAGATCGCCCCCGTCGTCTCCGTCGCCTGGAACACCACCGACGTGCGCAACGGCAAGTACTACAACCAAGTACGTACTGCCACCATCACCGTCGTCGAAGAGCACTTCGACCCCGCCCTTAACCAGCTCACCGGCACCGGCAGCATCAGTGGTTGGAGCAGCGTCGGATCCACGCACACGGCGACCGTGACATTCCCCGAGGGAGTCCACACCTTCGGGTTCCGCACCACCGACCAGGCAGGCAACCCCAGCAACGAGGTCACCGAAGGCGAGTTCATCGTCGATACCACGAAGCCGGAAATCAGCATCAGTGGTCTCACGAAGGGGACCGCCTACTACCAGCTGCCCACCGTCGGCGTGACATACAGCGACACCAACGCGGACCCCAGCAGCGTCACCGCTGTCCTCGTGGGCCGCAAGGGCAACGTCTTCAAGCCAGCAGTCAGCGGCGGCTACCTCGACCTCTCCGAGATCCCCGAGGAAGCCAAGTACGACGACCTCTACACCCTCACCATCAAGAGCACGGACCTGGCCGGAAACGACCAGACCGCCAGCGTCGAGTTCATCCTCAACCGCTACGGCTCCAACGTGGACGTGACCGGCACCAACTACCAGGGCCGCTACCTCCAAGCCCCCGTGGACGTAGACCTCGAAGAGGTCACGGTCGAAGCACTCCGCGAGGACAAGACAGACATCAAGGTCACCCTCGACGGCGCACCCTACTCCATCGCACCCGCGCTCCAGTCCACCACCCGCACGGGCGGCGACACCGGCGACTACGTGTACGCCTACCACATCGACAAGGCCGCATTCCAGAAGGAAGGCACCTACCTCATCCAGGTCGTCTCCCAGACTGAGGGAGGCCTCGACCAGGTGAGCCACCTCGGATACTCCTTCGTCGTGGACTCCACGAACCCCGAGATCCAGGTGTCCGGCATCCGAACCGACGCAGCCTACCGTTCCGAGAGCCGCGACTTCACCGTCACCCCGCGAGACATGACCACCGTGACCCTCGAGGCCCAGGTGGACGGAAAGACCATGCAGCTCCTCTCCGACGAGAATGGGGTCTACACAGGCACCCTGCCCCAGTCCACGAGCGCGCATACGGTTGTCCTCAAGGCCACCGACATGGCAGGCAACGTCACGGAGACAACCATCAGCGACGTGTACGTCAACGCCTCGACCTTCGGGCAGGTCATCAACTGGATCCGCCACCACGTTCTCGCGACCAGTGCCGCAGGCGGCATCCTCGCAGCAGCCGCAGCGCTGATCGTGTGGGCGCGCCGACGTAAGAACGCGGACAACTGACCCGCGCTCACCGATAAGGAGGGGGAGGGGGACCAGTATCACGCTGGACAGCCCCTCCCCCCTTCGACATGCCCCCAGTGCGAGCAGAAGAACAGCATGAGGAAAATGATAGGATTGTTCAGGAAACATCAGCCAGAAGGAGCAGATATGACCAGAAAGCCGTCCCAACTGCGGCGGGCAATTACTGCGCTCGCAGTTGCCGCCGTTGCAGCAGTGGGCCTCGTCGCCACTCCCACCATCCAGCAGGCAGCGCACGCCGAAACCGTGCCTGCTTACAACACGCCAACCTTCGCGCCCGACGTGTTCTACGTCTACGTGAAGAAGGGAGAGTACCTGTGGTACAACTTCCTCGGAAAGCAGCCCGAATACGTCCTCGATGAGGACGGGGCCGTCACCAATATAACGGCATGGCAGGGCGGCATGGCCTCCCACTACGCCAAGCACGATGGCATCTTCCAGGTGTACTACGTGCCCCACATCGACTCGAACAACCAGTACTCGGACAACCAGTACTTCTGGAACGTTCAGGCCGTTAGCCATGACGACAAAACGATCCCCGGTCGCGTGTGGGCCGACAAGGTATTTGTTGGTCAGCGGGAATCTTTCAACTGGGATAACCCCGCAACCCCGCAGCCGGGCTCTATCGGTGAGATCGGCCTCTTCGCCGTCTCCCCGACCGGCTACCGATACAGGTTCACAGCCCGCGAGTACGGCGGTATCCAGTCCGTCATTACAGCCACTTCGTCGGGCATTAACAAGCTCGTCACCAAGGACGGCCAGGACTACTGCGAACCCACCTACCAGTCCTACGACGACTGGGCGGTTCGTGACGGCTCCGGCTACGACGCATACGCCCCCAACGGGCAAACGGCTGGCTCGTGGGTGAACCACTACCGCACCAACTACAAGTGCGGCGAACGCTACAAGCTGTTCTTCAGCACCCCAGCCGAAGACCTGCCCGAGAGCATCCTGCCCACCCTCAAGCCGCTGGGTACCCCCACTGTCGAGCTGAAAGACCTCGGCAACCACAAGGCGCAGGCTGTCATCACCGGCCTCGACAAGTTTGCGGCCTACACGTTCACCGCAGCGGGCAAGGAAACCACTGTCCAGGGCAAGACCAGCGTCACCATCAACATTGACGCAGACAAGGCTGTGGACTGGACCCTCAAGGCAGCAGCGAGTAACGAGATGCACCTGATGTTCAGCGACGTTGAAATGCTCGGAGGTCTGACCATCAAGGCCCTCAACGGCCCCTCCGCAGGCGATGCAACTGTCTACTGGGACGACCGTAACCTCACGTCCTGCCGCTACGTTGAGAACACGAAAACCCCGTGGGAAGCGCTCGCGGGCGTGAACTCTGACACCCCCTCCGGTGTGCACGGCTGGAACGCGAACAATGTGAACCCGAAGCTCCACCCCGAGTACCATAGTCCCGAAATGGCTTCGCATGGTGACGGTCGCATCATCGACACGTGGGCGCGCTCCGGCGAAGCCCGCGAATGGACCGGCACCTTCACCCCCGAAACCCCGGCCATCACGCTGACCAAGACCGTCACCGAAAAGACATACGGCGATACGGCCACAGAGCTCCACTGGACCTACACGGCCACTAACACCGGCAACGTCCCCCTGACGAACGTCCACATCATCGACGACACCTACGACGGCGGCTACACGGGCACCGACCCGAACACCGTCAACACCGTCACCGAAGCCTGTGCAACCGTCCAGCCTGGCAACACCTGCACATGGAAGGACATCACCAGCCCCCTCGTGGACTCCGACTTCCCCGACGCTGGCAAGACCATCACCAACACGGCGAAGGCCACTGGCGTGAGCCCCGCAGGCCTCCCCGTCACGTCCGACCCATCCTCTGACTCCTCGACCTACGTCCCTGCCAAGCCGGCAATCGAGATCGAGAAGACCGTGGACAAGCCCGAGTTCCACTCCGGCGACAAACTCACATGGACGTTCACCGTTCGCAACACCGGCGACATCAGCCTGCACGACGTGACCGTCGTCGAGGACTCCTACAACGGCCACAAGCCCCTGTCAGCAGTCACATGCCCCGGAACGACGCTCGACGCAGGCGCATCCATGACCTGCACGGCCACCTCCGACACGAATGACGACGACATCCGACAGGGCGATGTGACAAACACTGCCCACGCAACCGGCATCTCCGATGGCCGCAACCGCAACGTCGAGTCGGCACAGTCTACAGCCAAAACTGTGGGTAAACTGACTCCCGTCACCGTCATCCCACGCCTGCCCATGACCGGCGGCACCGGCATCCTCGCCATCGCCGGTATCGCCTTCGTCGCGCTCCTCGGAGTCGCAGGCATGACCGTTACATACAAGCGTCGCTCCAACAAGGGCGACGAGAACTGACCCCCAAGGAAAGGAACCTGTCTTGAAGAAGACGACCACCCGATACGCAGTCGCATCCGCGACCGCAGCCCTCGCGCTCGTGAGCCTCATGGGCGCTGGCATCGCCAACGCGGCCCCCAGCCCCATCCTCGACGGTGGCCCCACCCAGGGCACCATCAAGATCCACAAGATCAAGGGAGTCGAGAGCGGTACCCGCGCCGACGGCACCCCACTATCCGACCAGGCCCGCCAGGCGCTCGGCGAACCACTCGCCAACGTCACCTTCGACCTCTACAAGATCGACGGCATCGACCTGCACTCCACCGCAGGTATGGCCATCGCAGAGAAGGCCGCGGACATCACACTGACCCCTGAGATCGTCGCCTCCGGCAAGCTGTCCATCGACGGCCAGGACTACACCTTCACAAAGACGACGAGCGTCACCACCAACGCCACCGGCGACGCATCCGCGACCGTCGAGCTCGGTGTGTACGTCGTCAACGAGAACCTGACGAACTACCCCGGTGACGCTTCCGCGATCACCCCGGCAGCACCGTTCCTGGCGATCATGCCGCAGACGAATCCGCGTAATCACTCGGACTGGATGTACGACATTGACATCTACCCGAAGAACACGGAGAACAGCATCGAGAAGACCGTCAAGGACGGCAACGTCGGCACCCAGAACCAGGACGGCTACAAGGTCGGCGAGAACCTGACCTACACGCTTGCCTCAACCGTCCTCGCAGGCGACAGCAACGGCGACGGCCAGGTCAACGGCGCGGACCTGGGCTACTACTACGTGCAGGACACCCTCCCCGAGGGCACCGAGTACGTGTCCAGCAAGGTCTCCGTCGGCGACACTGCGCTCACCGAGGGCGCGGACTACGTGCTCTCCCAGACCGGCAACACGCTCGGATGGTCCGTGACATCAGACGGCCTGAACAAGCTCGCCGCTAACACTGGCAAGAAGTTCACCGTCGAGATCGTCACCCGCGTGGCGGCGAACAACGTCACGGGCGAACTCAAGAACCAGGCATGGTACATCCCGTCGAACAACTGGCTCATCAACAACGGAAACAAGCCAGGTGTTCCCGGCAACACGCCTCCCGAGACCCCCAACAAGCCCCCGAAGTCGCCCGAGGTCGTCTCCAAGTACGGTGACATCGTGCTCAAGAAGACGGCAACCGACGGCACCGTGCTCGCGGGCGCAGAGTTCAAGGTCTACCGCGCCACGGGCGGTACCGCGTGTGACGCTGCCGCCGTCTCCGGCGAGCCCATCGCCACGTCAGCCCCCACCGACGCGCAGGGCTTCACGAAGGTCTCCGGCCTCCAGCTCTCCAACTGGTACAACGGTGCCGAGCAGACCGATCTGCACTCCTACTGCCTCGTCGAGTCCAAGGCCCCCGAGGGCTACAACCTACTGCCGTCGCCCGTCAAGTTCGATCTGACGGTCGCCGGTGAGGTCACCGACATGGCAGCAGCGTTCGCCGACACGCAGCGCGACGCAGACACCACAGACAATGCGGGCGGCTCCCGCACCATCGTGGACACGAAGAAGCAGCTCCTATCCTTCACGGGTGGCGCAGGCATCGGCCTAATCGGCTCTGCCGCCACCGTCATGGCGGGCGCAGCTGGGTTCTTCGCCCTCCGTTCACGCCGCAACGAGAAGCAGGGCGAGACCGCCTGACCTTCAACCCCTTAAAGCCCCGCGCTGACCGGCCATGTGCTGCGACGCGCGGGGCTTCCCCTATGCCCCAAAACAACCACACAACACAGGACGAACAGCAGCAATTCAGCTGGAAAACCTTAGACAGATGATATTCTTTATACGGTAACGTCAATGCAGGAAGGGAACCCCATGAAGGCAGCAACCATGCGACGCTTCGCAGCAGCACTCATGCTCGCCGTCGCACTCATGCTCGCCTACCCCACCGTAGGCACCATCTGGGAGAACCAGCAGGCCCGCGAAGCAGCAGCCCAGCAAGCCCAGCAAGCCGAAACTCTCAAGCGCCAGCAGCCCGAGAAAGTCGCACAAGCCCTCCTCGACGCGCACGCCTACAACCAGTCCCTCGCAGGTGTCCCCCTCGCCGACCCGAGCGAACACGACGCAGCCGCCTACGACAACTACCTGCACCAGCTCGCCGACACCGACGTGATGGGGCGCATCCGAGTCCCCAATGTCAGCATCGACCTGCCCATCCACCACGGCACCAGCGACGAAGCCATGCGCACCGGCGCAGGCCACCTCTACGGCACAGCACTCCCCGTCGGAGACACAGGCGCGCGCCCTGTCCTCTCCACCCACACCGGCCTACGCAGCGCCACCCTCTTCGACCGCCTCAGCGACGTGAAGGTCGGGGACATCTTCTACGTGGACGTGTACGGCGAAACCCTCGCCTACGAAGTCACCAGCATTGATGTCATCACCCCCGACCAGATCGAAGCCCTCGCCCCCGTCCCCGGCAAAGACCTCGTGACCCTCATGACCTGCACCCCCTACGCAGTCAACTCCCACCGCCTCCTCGTCACCGGCGAACGCATCCCCTACAACCCCGCAACCGACCCCGCTATAACAACGACCACTCCCGGCCCCGTCGAGTTCATCCTCAACACGATCACCCCCCTGCCCTGGTACATGCGCCTCATGGGAGCTGTGTCCCTCGGTGCCCTCATCATGGGCATCGTCATGGCGTGCCCCCAGAAGAAGCGCCCACGACCACAGGGGGACGCATGAGCAGCCTCGAAACCCTCGAAAAACGCACCGTGAGCGCCCTGTCCTACTTCGGGCTCTACAAGCTGCACCTCGCGAACCTCTACCTCGCCTACGCGCAAACCCAGCCGTGGACCCTCAACAAACGAGAGCTGCACGACGTAGCACGATCCATCATCCCCACCCTCAGCTGGAAACTCGACGGCACCCCCATCACCACCGCAGCCCACTACCGGCTCGCCTACTCCATCATCAAAGAAGACCCCTTCATTGCCGACGACGACAAGCAAGTCATCTACGACGCATGGCAAACCCTCCGCTGGCGCACACACCTCCTCGACCTGCACACCAACCAAGAAACCCTCGACGCAGACAGCCGCCTCGAACGCCGCAAAACTAACGCCCCCAACTGCCGATGGATCCTCGAGGCCCGTACCTTCGGACAAGGAATGCCCACATTCCATACATGGTGGGAACACCCCGACGTGCAAGAACTCTTCCACAACACCATCGGCACCACCACCCCCATGATCGAAGCCCTCGACGCGCTCCCCACTGGCTTCGACATGTGGGTAGCCCTCGACGGCCAATTCTCCACCGGCCAACACACACCCCTCACAGACGCATCCCTCGACTGGATGCGCACCCACGACGGACAACCCTGGCAGCAATGGGCATGGGAACACTTCGCAACCGACGACGCACCCCTACCGGCGCGCCTAGACGAGAACGAGTGGCGCTCACGGGGCGGCTGGTGGACCATCGACCCTACCCTAGGGCGACAGATGGTCGCCTTCCCCGACGAGTACTCCACCCTCGAGCCCACCGACCTGTTCGCCCGCCCCCCATTCATCGACCTCGGACTCGCAGGCCCCCTCACCTACGGGGACAGCCTTGCCCTCCACCTCAACGGCGACACCATCAGCATCGACGATCCCGACCTCGCAGGCCTCCCATCGTCAGTGCCCCTCCCACCACTGGACCAAATCACCATCGAGCGCACCCTAGCGCCGGGAATTACGCACGCCACCCCCGGCCATGTCGTCACTTACACGATGGAACCAAACGCCACTCTCGAGGAGTACTCCAATGACATCTACTAGCATCAGACGACTACGGATCTTCGTGCGCCGCAACAAAGCGTTCACTCTCCGCGGCCCCCAGAGCGTCCTCTCCGGCCCCGTCATCCCCACACCCCCCATTCCGCAGCCCCCAGCAATGGGGCCAGCCGGGCCGGGCAGCACACCGATCCCACCAACGCCAGAAGCCGCTAAGGATCCCCGCAACCGCCCCTACGGGCACAACAACGCCGCCCTACGCTCCGAGTTCTACTACGTCGCCTTCCAAGGCCACGCGCCCAGCTCCTTGAAGCACACGGCCCCCGATACTCTCCTGCCAACACGCAACCCCGCCGCCTGGTACGCGCCCGCCCTCAATATCCTCCACAACGCCCCCTACGCCTCCACCTACACGGACCTGTTCTCGTGGGTGGACCTCATGGAACCAGCACTCGCTATCGACGCTGACCTCCTCCAATGGGCCAAACTCCCACCCCAGAGCAAGCAGCAGGCACTCACCACCCATACGCGCCGCCTGCGTGCCCTCATGAATGCCGGGCTCCGCGTCGGAGCAGTACGCGAAACCCACGCGACAGGCACCGTGAACCTTGACCTGTCCGCCTACAAGCGCCAGGGCTACTCCTTCGCGGAATGGGCTGAGAACATGGCCTCCGGTAGCGCGCACATCCCCCTGCCCCTCATCGTCGCAATCCTCAATGCGCACCCCGACTTCACTACCCCCCAGCAGGTGATCCTCCACCTCCAAACCCAGATGAGAGTGAGAGACCTATGATCGACGACTACACGACCCTATGGGTCGCCCCCATCAACGACGTAGGCCTCCCCGCGCGCACCGCCGAACAAGAAGGCCCCCACGCCCTCGCAGAGCTCGCAGAAGCCCGCGACATCCTCACCCCCGACCCCGCAATCAACCCGAAAGCCGTCCTACGCCAAATCGCATGGCGCAACTACGAACAGACGTGCAGGACCGCACGCCGCTACGGCCCCCTCAGAAAGGACACCACCAATGGACAACAGCAACGATGACTTCTGGGATCTTCCCGTCGCCGACGAGGACACCTACGAGACGACGGCGCTCCCCGCCGCAGACGAGCCAGCTCCCGAAGTAGAGAAGAAGCGTAACGCGCGCACAGTGATTCTCGGCAGCATCACGCTCGCCCTCGTGGTCCTCGTGGTCCTCGTGGCCGCTATCGGCCTCAAAAACTGGCACAAGACCCCTGCCAGTGCAGGGACAGAGGCCTCTACGCCGCAAGCGACCATCGCGCCCACAATCCCCGTGCCCGACACGACAGCGGCCCCGCAGCCTGCACCCTCCCAGCAGACACCCACGCAAGACCCCGCAACGACAGCACCAACCGCCCCCGCGCAGCCGACACCAAGCGCAACCATCGACCCCAACAGCCTGACGTTCGCGCCACCACAGCAGGCTCGCGCAGTCGTCATCGGGAAAGACATCACCGCAGCCGACGGTCAGCTGATCTTCACCCTGCGCATCAACATCCCCCAAGCCACGCAGGGAGGAACCGTCGCATACGTCGTCACCAAGAGCCAGTACGACTCCTACGAGTCAGGCTCCCTCATCGACGTTCAGTACCGAGTCGATCAAGACGGTCGCATCGCCATTGTCCGCTAACGAGCGCCGTACACGCCACAACGCGATCCCATAGGGTTTAATGGAGATAAACACACAACAAACGACCTCCGCACGAAAGGTTGCGCTCATGCCGACACCGATCACACCTCCACGCATCGCCCGACCAAAGGGCATGACCAAACGCGACGTACTCAAACACGTCGAAGACACCCCCACCGACCAGAATCTCAAGGCGCTCGCGGACGAGATCTACCTCGTCGGCCTCATCACCGACCCCTCCAAGGTAATCCCCGGCAAGAAGAACCCCGACGGTACACCACAACGAGGCACAGTCGTCGGCTACAGGTTCCACACCAACGTCCCCCTGCGCATTCCCGACTTCGGGACAGGGGACAAGTTCCGGCGTGACGCTTACGCAGTCGAAGACCCAACCCGCTACAAGAACGTCGAAGCGGATACGGACTTCGACCTCACACGAGGGGAACTCGCCGCCTTCGCAGGCAAGGTTGGCACGCGCATCACCGGCCAGAACCCAGACATCGACCAGGAGCAGGCCCTCATGATCGAGGCACGATGGGGACGTGGCTCCGGCCCCGACAGTCGCCCCAGCGCAGTCCTCCTACGCCCCGACACTCGCGCCATGGGTGCCAAAACCCTCATCGGCCTGTACCCTAAGATCCCCGTCCTCAACTACGTCCAGGCCGAAAGCTACGCGGAAGGCGAGGGTTTTCAGTACTTCAAGGCCAAGGGCTATAGGGCACTGCGCCCAGAGTTCGAGGGGACCAAGTTCGCGCCCCTCGGCTACAACGCCGCCGACAATCCCCCTGCCCCCAAGAAGAGCCGAGAACAGAAGGTAGCTGAGGAATCAGCAAAGATGTCGAAGCTGTTCTCAGAGCTCTACCCCGACAAGGGCGAGTGACAGAGCAAGGCGCGCACCCGCACGATCGCCAACGCTCTCACACCACACCCATCAACCGCAAGAAAGGAACGCCGTGAAACTCGCTCCCGCGATCACCCGTGCTGCGCTGACGTGCGCGCTCATCGTGGCTCCAGCCGCCACCGGAACAGCAGTCAACGCCGCCCTCGCCGCCCCCACGCAGGGAATCGTCGCCACCTACGACAGTGATGCGAACACCGGCACCCCCACCCCGCAGCCCACGCAAGCGCCCAGTACTGGCCAGCAGGGCACGCAACAGACCCCCAACCAATCGCCCACGCAGGGCACCAGTGGGCCGTCCAAGCCTCAGATCGACGTGACCAACCCCGGCAATGATCCGCTGGTCAAAACCGACCACTCGAAGGACAAGGGCGGCTGGCTATCCGGCGGTTGGACCGACGATGAGAGCGTCAAGCAGGGCGCAGAGAGCGCACGTCCGCTCCTGGGCTTCCTCTCGTTCGCTATCGGGTGGCTCCTCAGCATCATGATCGCGCTCGTCACGGTCAGCAACATGCTCGGCCTGTTCTACGTCGCCGTCAGCATCGGCTTCATCCGCACCATCCTCTCGGGCGGCATGTACGGCAACGGCACTGGAAGCCAGTCCGGCATGAACTCCATGGGAATGGGCATGGGCGGCAACCCCAACGGCGGCGCGAAAGCGCAGGGCGGCTGGCTCAAAGGCATTCGAGTCATCCCCGCCGCCGCTATTCAGGCTGTCGAAATGGCCGAGTCCGGCGAACGCGGCGGTCCCTCTGGTAACCAGATGGGCGCAATGATGCCCGGCAGCTTCAGTGGCGCTCCGCAGCAGGTTGGAGGTAGCGCGAAGCCCATCACGCCAATCCGTTACTACCTCCAGAAGCAGGCACTAGAGCTCGTCGCCCTCGGCGTGGCGATCATCCTCCTGGTCCTGTCCAGCGTCCTCGTCGATACCGGCATCGCCTTCGGCAACGGCCTCAGCCAGGTTCTCTACTGGCTCCTGTCCCAGATCTTCTAACCCGCCAACGGGGCGACGCTACTCCACCAAACAGCAGTGGGGAGCGTCGCCCCCGCACCCGCCAGAAAGGAAGCCCATGAGCACCTTCAAGGAAGTGTTCAAGCAGCGCTTCATGCCCAACAGCCGCCGCCAGGCCACCGAAAGCGCGCGAGTCTCCGCATCCACAGCAGACGCACTCCTCACCATGCTCAAGGAACACGTCCCCACCAACGGAGACGTGCTCGAGTTCGACATCATCCGCGCAGCAGAAGAAGCAGCCGTCATTCAGGCCATGTCCGACCCCAAGATCATGGCCACATACAACATCTGGCAGGACACGGAGACGCGCACCAAGTACTACGCCTCCATCAAGACCCTGGAGTTCGCATGACCGTCAGAACACCACGCATCCGACAGACAGCGGAAACCTGCCAGGTCAGCCACGCGCTCGCACACGAAGTCATCAGCAGATACGGCGAGTGGACAGCCAACCAGGCAACCAGCGCCACCCAGCCGACCACCGTCAGCTACCTCGGCATCATCGAGTTCTCCAACGGCACCCCCAGCTACGGCCTCAACGAACGCCAGCCCCTCGAGGCCCAATACGCAGCCTTCGCATCCGACTACGGGTACGACATCGAACTCGCCCGAACCGTGCTCGCCGCATACGCGAACACCATCATCCGCGAGCTCGCCACGTCAGGGCGCGCAGTCCTCCGCGGCATCGGCGCACTACACGTCAGCGACACCGGGAAAGTCCGTTTCAACCGGGCAACCGCCGTCGCCAAATGGGAAGGCACCGACACGACGTTCCGTACCTGCGTCAACCCCGCCTTCCGTCAGCGCTTCAACGACCTACAGGAGGCCACAGCCTAATGCAGGGAGCAACCCACCGCGCCGGAGGCGTAGCAGCGTGCATGATCGGCTACACAGCCCTCGCAGCGCACCACGCGCCACTCATCGAAGCGGCCCCCATCGCCTCACTGGTCGTCCTGTACCCGTTCGCCCTGTGGGGATCCACAGCAAGCGACCTCGACCACCACCCCGGCAGCGTGTGGGACGAGGTAAAGCTCGTCGGCGAACGATCCGGCCACTCGATCCCCTCCCAGGATCCCGTATCCAGGACAATCAGCCACATCCTGCACCTCACGAGACCACTACGTGACATAGCGCCCCGCAAGTCACGAACAGCTCAGATACTCAGTATCCTTGACTGTAGGCATCGCTCGTGGCAAACCCACAGCGAGCTCCCGTTCCTGCTCCTCCTCGGAGCGCTCACCCAGCTCGACCCGCTCACGACCAACCTAGGGGAGGCGCTAACCCAGCTCGTACTCACCGGAATCATCCTGGGCCTCATCGCCCACCTCACCCTCGACCTCCTCACACCCGAGGGACTACCGTTCGCAACGGGACTCTTCATCAACCGAGTGATACTCAGGAAGAAGATCCTGCCTGAACGCATCAAGATCATCCCTCACGTCAAACCCCGACGAAAGGGCGAACCCGGCTTCTTCTCCACTGGTGGCACTTGGGAGACGAAGGTTGTGTTCAACATCCTGCACGCAGTCAACCTAGGACTCCTGGGCTGGCTGATCTACAGGCTCGGGATCGCCCCATATACGTCCTTCCAGCTCATCTGACACAGAAAGACACCAAGAATGAAAACCCCACGTCTAGGCATGGGCCGAGCGGCGCTTGCAACGCTGTTCCTGGCCGTCGCCCCAATCGTTGCCACCACCACCGCCGCAACAGCGGCACCCGTCACTGCACCCGCGAGCGCGTCGATCAGCGTCACAGCATCCACTGGCGTGCTCCCCGCAGCCGACGGCAACGGCGCTGGCAACGCCACGCAGGAGGCCGACAAGGCCCTGCGCACCACCGTCGCTAAGGATCTGGCTGGCAACACCTACCAGCTCAGCGGCGGCGGCACCGTCAACGGCTCGGACATCATTAAGCCCGAGGGCACGATCAACCAGGCCATCTACGAACAGCTCACGTCTTCCGCGCAGAGCCAGTTCGCCAATGACCTGATGGCCAAGACCGACAGCTACACGGAGCCGACCGCGCAGGACTACAGCCCGTCCCTCGCCAAGTCCTCTGGCGTGACCTCAGAGACGAAGCAGAACTGGTTCAAGGAGCTCCGCTCCAACTCCGGCCTCGGCTCCAAGCTCCTGACCTCGACGCTCGCTCGCGGCGTGTACGCCGACCTCGACGGTGGTGCACGCTGGTTCGCGCCGTTCAGCGGCCCACTGTCCACAGCGCTGGGCTTCCTGGCCATCCTGATCCTCGCAGGTACGACGATCTCGGCAGTCATCGACCTGGCCTACATCACCATCCCCGCATTCCAAGTGCTCTCCGATGCCGTTACTAACGGCGGTGGCAACGGTAATGGTGGCGGCGGTGGCCTGCGCCAGGCAAGCGCCAAGCTCGTGTCCACAGCAGCCCGAAAGGCCGTCGAAGCTGAGGAGAACGGCCAGAACGCCGTCTGGGTGTACTTCAAGAAGGCCGCAGGTAAGTACCTGGCCGTCGGCTTCACCCTGTGCTTCCTCGCCTACAACCTCCTGTGGAGCCTTGTCGGCACGGCCATGGACCTCGTGACCGGAAACTTCTTCTGATCCACTCGAGGGCAGGGGAGCTGGCATGTGCTCCCCTGCCCTCATCGACATCCACAACACGCACACGCTCACGCAAAGGCAAATGACCCAATGACCCCCACGCAGACACTCGCAGGCCCTCGCAAGGCGCTCCTGACGCTCCTCGCTACCCTCGTCGCGCTCATCCTCTCTGTCGGGCCAGCCTTCGCGGACGACAACGTGCGCGCCACCACCTACATCGCCAAAAACGATGTCAACATCTCCGCCATCGTCACCGAAGCGAACCGGAGCCTCAAAAACTCCCCCGAGATCATGGCCTACGATGCCAAAGAAGGATCCGTCAGCTTCGACTTCACGACGTACAACAAGCTCGACAACAAGGACAAGCAGACCTACATGCAGGCCGCACTATCGGCCACCAGCAAGAGCGGCCTCGGCGGACAGCGCAAGTCCAAGCTCTACTCCTTCATCAGCCAGCAGGACGGCAAGGTCTCAGCAGCAGTCAGCAACCTAACAACTGACGCATCCGCGAACTTCTACAGCGCCATGGCACTCCTCAAGCCCTTCACCGGCCCATTCAGCACCTTCCTGGGGCTCGTCGCAATCCTCATCATCGTTTTCGTGACAACGAGCCTCCTCATCGACCTGGCCTTCATCGCGATCCCCGTGTTCCAAGTCGGCGACGCAGACAAGGGCATCACCCGCAGGTTCATCTCCTCAGCAGCCCGACGAGCAGTGCGCGAAGAAATGGACAGCAACAAGAGCGCCGTGTGGATCTGGTTCAAGCGGAGAGTCTTCGTCATGGCTGGACTCGCCATTGTGTTGGTCTACCTCGTGAGCGGCAGCATCTATGAGATCATGGGGTGGTTCCTCCAGGTCGCCGGAGTGAACTAAGAAAGGTTACGCAAATGAAGAAGATTCGCAGCGTTATGCGCTCGACCGTGCGCCGCATCAAGAAGGCAGCGCCCCGCGTCGTCATGTTCCTCATGGCCCTCGTCGTCACGAGCGGCGTTATCGTCGCCCCCGCAGCGTTCGCAGCCGACGAGAAAACCCCCACGGGCGGCAACGCGACGAGCCGCACCGCTGCGATCATCAACCTGGCGAAGAACCAGAAGCTCGCCGACACCAACGCCAGTAGCCTCAAGCCGGAAGAACTACGGATCCTCGGCACCTTCGCGTCGAACTTCTACGTCCCCTTCCAGAGCCAGTTCAACTACAACGGCTCGATCATGAAGAAGGACTCCGACGCTCGCGACGCGACACAGAAGTCCGTGTCCAGCGCCCTACAGTCAACCGTCGGCATGAGCGCCGACTCCGCCGACTCGGTTGCCGCCTACATCATCGGCAACGTCTGGCAGGGCGGCACCGACCTGTCCTTCGCATACTCCGACGGCGACTACTGGGACCAGAACACCTCCTGGACAGTCAAGGACTCCTACCCGACCGACTGGCGCTCCTTCCTGCGCATGGTGTCCGGCGGTAGCCTCACCAACCCCAACTACACCTTCCTCAAGGAAGACGACCCGGCGATGAAAGCCAAGTGGAACGCCCTCGTCTACCAGGTGGACGGCAAGACTGTCCCGGCGTTCGTCTGGGATCCCACCGGCGTGAACCTCACCCCCTCCACCGTCGCCCTCTACCAGGCGCTCTCCATGGCCGACCTCGGTAACGGCTACGGATCGTCCCTGTTCGATCTCTCCACCGCCGACGCGGACCTCTCCAAGGGCGAAGCCGACGCATTCACCGACGGCGTGGACGCAACCGCAGCGGCCAAAGCCCTCGCCGACACCGCCCTCGACCAGTCCAGCTTCTCCGGCAAAATGGCGATCAGCCCCTTCGGTGACATCGTGTACCGCGGCCCCAACCACACATGGGTCGCGATCCCCGCATCCATGAACCCCGGCACCTGGACCAAGGTGGACTCCTCCGGCACCAAGTACGGGCCCGCGAGCGCCTACAACACCGTGAACTTCCAGAACCTCGTGCTCTCCAACATCGAGCAGCAACTCACGACCCCATGGGAAACGTCGAGCGGCTACAACAACAACTACGCCACCACCAAGATCAGCAGCACCCTCGACGACGCGAACGGCTCCGGCTTCATGCCGATCTCTGGCTTCTACGGTAAGACGCAGCCCGGCTCTGCGAGCAACACCACCGCCAACGACGGGTTCTTCACTGACTCCTGGACCACCACCAAGGAAAAGCTCGAAGAACAGCTCAAGGACAAGTACAAGACTGCGGGCGTGGCCTCCGACGATTACGTGCACAACATGTTCGGCAGCAACAACCAGAACGCCTTCGCCGTCATGCGCTCCGCGACGCAGACCAACCAGTCCCGCTCCCCGTTCATCTACAAGGAATGGGTCGGCGCGCACGAAGGTCAGACCTCTACGACCGTCTACACGACCAACAAGATGATCGTCCTCGACGACATCCAGGCATTCAAGGGCGACGTGCCCGAAGACGGCATGTACCAGGACGCGATCACCGCTCCCTCCGGCGAGGTCTTCGCCAAGGCAGGCAACCTCGACAAGAACACCACGTCGAACGCCTGGCAGAAAGCCCTCGACCCCGCGTCGAACCTCGCCCAGACCGCTGCATCAATGCCCAAGCCCACCGCCGTCAGCCTCTACGCCAGCTATGTCATGGCCGCTTTTGGCGACGACAAGGTGAATCAGAAGATGGGCTGGAAGTACAACGCCTCCCTCCCCGCCGTTAAGTCCGACGTGAAGCTCGAGGCCGACCCCGCGCAGGTGAAGAACGAGAAAGCCGACGCGATCACCAACTACCTGTACTTCTTCCTATCCCCGAACTGGGAGCACACGAACTACGCAGCCCAGCTCATCACGAGCAAAATCTCCGGCCTGCTCATCCGCTGGCACGACGACATGACCGGCACCCAGGCCATCAGCATCGTTCAGGGCACCACACGCTACACAGGCTTCGCAGGATACGTGTCCACCCCCAACCTGCACGATCTGTCTTGGACCGACACCCTCATCAAGGTCTACAACGACAACGCTGTGTACCTGCTCCTCATCATCCTCATCATCCTGTGCGTCTACACCGTCATGAGCATGATGAGCTGGAAGCAAGCACTCGGCTCCTTCGCCGTGTTCGTCGTCATCGCCCTGTCGATCTTCCCCGTCATCAACGGGGTCGTGGACACGACAAACCGCTTCAGTAACGCCGTCTACAGCCAAAAGTTCACATACTGGGCCGTCATCACCCACCAGACGTACTCCACAGAGATCGACAAGGCCGCAGCAGGTGACGACTACTCGAACTACTTGCAAACCGTGTTCAACAACAGTGCCGACATGGGATCCTTCGTGTCCGACGGCACCGACGGTAAGGCTAACTCGATCAGCAACCGAGGCGGCGAAAACATCCTCCTCAAGTGGCAATCACCCAAGAAGCGCACCGCTGTCGAATACGGCAAAGACCTTGCCAACGCCACACAGAACAGCCCCAGCCTCTCCAAGCTCCTCAACAGCGCCACACAGCAGGCCTACGGCGGCGAAACCTACCTCGACGACCCCAACTCCACGTACCTGTACCGCTCCTACGTGGACATCTCCAACTCCTCCCGCTACACCTACCTCGGCGTAGCGGCCCGAGGCGACGGCAAAGCCACCGTCAACACCGACCCCACCACCGACAACTGGCCACAGGGACTCAAGGACAGCTACAAGAACTACAAGGCTGACCTCGACACCTACATGGGGTCCGGCTTCGCCAACCGCCCCACCGGCGACTCCAACCCAGCCACCCTAGCCTACATCACGCCAGTCCTGTCCAGCAAGATCGTCGCCGACCACTTCGCCGACGTGAACAAGCTCGACAACCTGTCCTACAACGACCACGTGGGCATCCCCGGCGGCGCTTACCAGTTCAGCCTCGGCACCTACACGCAGGGCAAGTCCGCGCGTGAGCAGATCAAGACCGCCAACCCCGCCGGGTACAACCCCGACGACGAGTCCTACTCGGATGCCGACTACAACGGCCTGGGAGCCTTCGCTCTCGCATCCGAGTCCCCCTACTACCACTTCTCCTGGTACACCTACGACCACGGCCTCTCCGCGAAGAACAGCGCATCCGGCGGCTACAAGGACATGATCCTGAACAAGCCCAACCAGGGCTTCTTCTACAACAACTCCGCTGGGGAGAACGAGGACGAGACCGCCGACAATGATGGTGAGCTCAAGGATTACCTGGGCATGAAGGAGCTGTTCACCTACACCATCCCCTACCTCAAGGCGGCTAACAACGTCGTCGTCGAGTACGACAAGCGCTACAGCCTCAAGACCTACCCGAACCTCCCGTTCGAGCCAGGCCACGACGCAGAGTTCCGCGACGACCCCGAGAACCGTCAGAAGTACTGGCAGAACGTCAACGTCGCCCAGCTCGCCAACATGCACTCAGCATGGGTTGACCAGCTCTACGACGCTTCCTACGCCAAGCAGCAGACGATCCGCCACAACGGCAAGACCTACACGATCACCGACCCCCTCGACCCGGCCTCCTACCCCGAAGAGCGCCCCATGGTGTTCTCCCCCTCCGAGATGAACGCCTACGGCCTCACCAAGGCCGACCTGACGAGCGTTGAATCGCGCATCATGAGCGTCCTCGAGAACAGCCGCAAGCCGTTCAACGAGATGCTGAACTACTACAGCTTCCAGGACAGCGTGCTCAACAGCGCGACCTCGATGCTCACCACGTTCGAGTTCAACCGGGCGTTCTCCGACACGGAGTTCTTCGGCCTCAAGCAGGGAGTGCAGCTCTACCCGCAGTCCTACGAGCTCAAGAACTTCTCCTACGACTCCTACCTGCGCCTCATCCTGTCGAACAGCCTCCAGAAGGATGCCCTCGAGGCCGGCGACTACAACTTCTACAAGCAGGTCACGCAGGAATCGTCCATGACGACCTCCGTCATGCTCATCATCACGGACTTCCTGAGCATCTACGTGGTGCCGCTCCTGAAGTACGGGACGCTCCTCGCAATCGCCGTGTGCGCCCTCGTGTTCCTCCTCGCCGCCGTCTTCCAAGCGACCGACGGGAAACTGCTCTCCAAGGCCTCCAAAGCGATCCTCCGGCCCCTGACCATGTTCCTCATCATCACGCTCAGCATGACGTGGATTATCAGCCTCCTCATGGGCGATCCCGTCGATGGAGTGACCGGACAGCTCAGCTCATCCGTGCGCCTCGGTGACCCCGTGTTCGCGCTCCTTGCGATCTGCGCGCTCAACGTCATCGTGTCCCTCCTGTACTTCCGCACCCTGCGGGGAGTGTTCAAGGACATGCGCCACTACGCCACGGCTGCGTACAACAGTGTCTCCGGCGTGTTCGGCAGTGCCCTCTCGAAGATTGCAGCAGTGGGCGGCATCGGCGCAGCGATGAAGCAGGGCTTCTCCAACGCAGTCGGTGGCACCGTCAACGCGGGCCAGCAGGTCATGCAGCGCCGACAGGACAAGAAGGCGCAGGCGGCGCAGGACGAAGCTACTGCAACCAGCACGCGCCAGACGAAGATCCAGACAGCGCAGGCCGAAGCCGAGATGCAAGAAAAGCTCGGACGCTCCGACCTCGCTGACAAGATCCGACGCGACGCGCTCACCGATACGCCCCAGTCGTCCAAGAAGCAGACCCAAAGCACTGCCTCCAGCATCAACTCCAAGATCAAGGCAGGCGCTAAGAAACTCGTGGGCGGCAAGAGCTCAGGGGGTGCCAAGAAGGGAGACGCGAAGTGATCCTCTCCTTCCTTCTCCTGTGCCTGTCGATCTCCCTCAAGATCGTCGCCCTCACCGCTCGCGTCGGCCTCAACGCCGCCGTCGCCACAGCAGATGTCGCCTCCAAAGCCGCCATCGAGGGGACAGCGAAGGCGACGGGCAGCGAGAACAGCGACACCACCAAGATCGTGCGCATCGCCCGACAGGCAACCCTCGGAGCAATCAAGTTCGCAGCCCGCGCCGTCGATGCACTCCTCAGCCTCGTCATGATGGGCTGGGTGACCGTCCTCGCGATCTTCGCTATCGTCGCCCTCGTCCTCGCGGGCGGCGGCTGGTTCTGGCTCACCAACCTGTCCGATAAGGTCTCCCCCGAAGTCATGGGTATCGGCAACAACGGGACAACCGTCAGCGCCGCATCCGCAGTCAACGCCTACGACGGCGGCAACGGTGTCCCCACAGTCGCCGCATCCCCCAGTCAAATCGGCCCCGCCATGCTCGCGAACGCCAAGTACGCTATGGCGAACCTCCCCGCGCAGGGCTACTACTCCTACGACTGGGGAGGCCGCGGCCCCACCGGCTACGACTGCTCCGGCTGGGTGAGCGCCCTCATCCTCATGGCCGGGTGGACCATGGACGACTCCGGCAACCCCGTACAGCTCGGAGCCGACCAAGATCGCATCGTCGTCGGACAGTCATCCTCCGCGCAGGTCACCAGCCTTCTATCGGCCAACAGCGCCTTCTTCGCCGCCCACGCCACCCCCTACAACGGCGACGAATCAGTCCTCACCCCCGGCGACATCATCACGGGCCCCGGCCACGTCGGCATCTACGTTGGTGATGGGTGGATCGTCCACGCTTCCGACTACGGTGCAACTGGCCTCAACGTCTCCCCTGATGAGTCCTCCGCAGCGACCCACGACGTTGGCTTCCAGAAGGGCTACCTCAACCAGTGGGTTACCGGATACGTCCATTTCGGGTAAACACGCACCCCACATACCAGTCTTTACCGTCAAAAACACAGTAAAATAAGGGTATGAGCACCAGAAACGACATGCGGCCACAGGTGGGAGACGAGTCCATCTCCATCCCCCTGACGCTCGACAAGCCGCAAGTGAACGGCAAAGAACGGTGGCGCAATCGCCTCTACATGGCAGCAGGCGCGGGCGCAATCGCATTCTTCCTGGACCTCACATACCTGATCGGCTCAGGCGCGGGCCTCGGAGCCAAGCTGATCGTCTGCATCGTCCTCATTCCATCAATCGCGTCGCTCATCATCCGGCACCTCATCCTCGAGGAACGCGAGTTCCGAGCCGACCTCATGGAACAGCTCGCCAACGACTACCGGATGGCCCTCAGCAACATCTGGGGCATCTACCGCATCGAGAACACACCCCCCTACGTCTGCTACTTCAAGACCGGCGGACGCATGGGAATCTTCATCCACGCCAACAAAGGCTCCCGCGTCGGCAACGACACCGCTCAGGCGGTCTTCGACCACTACGAAGGCTACGCATACGCGATGCGCGAAGCCGGCAGGCGCGGCATCATGGTCGGCCACATCGACTACATGGGCAGCATCGGCAAAGACGAACGCATCGAAGGCCTCAACGAAGACCTCGCCAACACCGAGAACCCCTCACTGCGCAACGACGTGCTACGCCCCACCTACGAAAACCTCGCAGCCCTCCAAGAACACGCCACCACCCCCGGCGACGTGTACCTTCTGGCCACCACCAAAGGCACCGGCAGCTACGAGGATCTGCACGAAGCGGCAATCGCCTTCAAGACTGCACTGTGCGAAGAGGCCAACTGGGCATCAGCCTCCTACATGCCCCCGCACGAGATCGGGGCCCTCGCAAAGAAGTACTTCGCGCTCCTGACGTTCTCCGCGTCCGACGCGATCCGCCAATCCACAGGCCAGGTCAACTACAAGCGCTTCCTGCGCCCCGCACGCATCATCCACGCCGACGGCACCACCACCCCCATCCAGTAACAGACGCTCGAAAGGTTATAAGAACATGAAAAAGGCTATGAGCATCGCGCTCATCGTTGAGAAGGCCTCCGCAGGCGCGCTCCTCCGCAGCGCACGCAACCAGGTTGACTCCAACGCATACGAGGTGTTCAACTCTGTCGTAGAGCTGAATGGACGCTACTCCAGCACTGATGCGAGCAGCATCGGCATCGACCGCCTCATCATCTTCGATAGCGATACCACGCTTGGCACCGGCAATCTCCTGGATACCAACCTCCAGATCCTCAACATGTTCCTCGGCAAAGCCGAGAAGATCGAGAGCATCGCCCTCGTGAAGAAGACACGCGAGGACCGCATCAACCAGTATCGAGCAAACGTCAACCACCCGCACAGCCTCGTCATCCCGCTGTCAGATAGGCTTGAGGCTTCCTTCCTCGCGGACCTCCTCACACTGTCGCTCAAGGACATCGCCGACACCTACACCGACACGCGCATCACATCTCCCACCCTGATCTCGCAGCCCATCAGCGACGACCGCACCTACAGCGCCGCCAGCGCTATCCCCGGCGACATCCTCAGCCTCGGTGCAGCAGGCTCAAGCCACGCAGACACCGGCTTCTTCGACGACGAAAACCTCACCGTCGAAGACCGCCTCGCAGCCTGCCCCCCACCCCAGCTACGCGACTTCCACCCGCTCAGCGCGCACGCACCACAGCTCACCCCATCGGCGAACCCAGACATGCCGATCTTCCGCACCGGGGCCCGCGTCAACGCCGTCCTATCCGCTGACAGCCAGCAAACGGCCATCTACAGCGCTGCACTCGCGGATGCCTACGCCCAGAGCGGGCACACCGTCCTCTACATCGACCTCCAGTCAGGCGATCACCCGATCCTCGCGTTCCTGGAGAACGCCGACGGTTTCGCAGCCACACGCCCATCCATGAAGGAGAGCTCCCCCTTCCTCGACGGCGGCATCTACTTCATGTCCAACGGGGCAGCAGAGGACAAAAACACGAACCTCGACGACCTCGAGGCCGTCCTGCCATTCATCCCCTACTTCGACTACACGGTCGTTGACGTGCCCCTGGAAGCAACAGGCAAGACGGAGGCGTTCCTGACTGCCCTCAACGACGCGCACCCCACCCAAACGCACTTCCTCGCCCCCCAAGGGTCACCTGAAGGGTTCGCAGCCCTCCTGAACACGATCTACGACTCCGACCAGATCAGCAACAAGCTCTGCCGCCTACTCTCCGAGACGGCATGGCTGCACCCCGGCGGAGCGAACCCGAGCACCCTCAACTTCCTCGCCAGCGTCGCCCCCCGCATCGTGTGGGACCGCGACCCGTTCATCCGACAGATCGAAGCCCTCACAGGACCGCAGCGATGAAAGCCCTCATCTCCACGACGATCCAGCCAGACAGGTTCCCTGACTGGCTCATCGCCGCATCCGTCAGAGACTTCCTCGCGACAGTGCCGAGCGCGCTGACCGTCGAAGCTGTCGTCATCCACGACACGGAAGAAGAAGCGCCCGAAGCAATCGCAGCCCTCAAAGATCCGCGACTGCAAGACGCTCAGCTCATCTACGTCAACGACGAGCCAGACACAGCACTCGGCATGGCCATCACCGGCCTGAACGGCGCGATCTACACGGACTCCTACCTCCTCGAAAGTCCAGACCTCCTTGAGGGGATCCTGGCAGCGGGAACCGACCTCGTGCTCGCCGACGACGTATCCGGTGACAAGGACATCCTGCTTGCCTTCCGCGAGTCAGTCCGCGAGGGGAAGACTCTGCCGAGCGCAGCCCTTGCGCGCATTGCGGAGTCATCATCCAACGTTGTCGCCGCATACGAGCGCTCCGAGGAAGAGCGCCGTGAGCAAGCAGAGGTGTCCGTCGGGATCCTCAGCGACATGAACGATAGTCTCGCCACCCTGAAAGAGCACGCGCGCAGGTCCGAGGCAACGCTCAAGGCCGCTCGTGCTCAGCTCCAGAGTGCTCACACGAGCGGAAACGGTGGCCCGCGCATCACGAACTTCCCCCCGGTTGACTACCAAGGCAACAAGCCCATCTACCGGGTCAAAGACCTCGGCCACATGAAGTACCTGACCAGCTTCATGCTCGGGCTCCGAGACTACCTCCAAGACCGGCTCAACATGCGGCCCCGCCTCATCTTCATCGAGTCCCCCTCCGCAGTGACCCGCACGCACTACCGGGAGTTCCACTGGGTTGACGACTCCATGTCCAGCGATGACCCTGCGCTGCACGCCCCCGTGGTCTTCACGAGCAGACCCACCGCAGCGCTCCTGCACGACAAGCTCATCCAGGACAACAACTACAACGCCGTCATCTGCGTGGACCGCACAGTGCACAGCCACTCGCACATGGTGACCGGCTCCGCGTCGCGCACGGTGTACGCAGCGAACGGCCTCAGCTCCGTCGCAGGCTACACCAACTTCCCCCTGGAACGACTCATCACCTCGCACACCCTCTACACGGGTACCCTCACCTACGTGCCCATGTTCACCCAGTACCCAGAGAACGCCAACCGTCGCGTCAGCTCCTACGCTCAGCTGACCAGCCAGTACGAAGCCCTCATGATGGGCTTCGGTAGCCTAGCCGCCCGCCCATAAGGACACAACCATGGCAGCAACGAAAACGAAGAAGACCAACTCGCTCGTGCGTCTCCTTTTCGGAGGCCGCATCCATGAACCCGGACGACCCAAGAAAGTGGGCCGCTGGGATCTGATGAACCGCATCGCCTGGTACCACGTGTGGGCTGATGTGTTCACGACGAACACCCAGATGCGGGACTCGCGCACATTCCCCGAGCGCGACTATAACCTCTACACGAACAACCGAGCTTCTTTCTCCGGCAAGGACAACCTCGTTGTCTTCCTGTCCTTCGACGGCTACGGCACCACGCTCCCCATGCGGTTCCGCGCCGAGATGCGCAAGCGCCTCCACCCCACGATGCGCATGTTCTTCACGGACTACAGCATCCCCACCGCAATCAACTGGGAAGACCCCAAACTCAAGGCACTCCTACGCAACTACCAGAACACCGCTGAGGAAAACAAGAGCATCGGAGACAACGCCTTCGAGTACCAGAAGAACGCCACCGACCTCGCGCGCGACCAGTGGCGTGAAGAAAGCATCGTCTACCTCTCCAACGCGACCAGCACCGACCGACAGCTCGAGTTCTTCGAGTACCGCTGCCACGCAATCGTCATGGGCATCCGCGGCGAAGACTTCGACGAATCACTCGAAAAGATCGAGCAGTTCTGCACACGCAACGGCATCACCGTCAACCGCGTCGTCCAGCACCTCGCCGACTTCACCGCTGCGTTCTCCCCGTTCAGCATGGACCACAGCCGCAAGGCCTTCGGTCGCGTCGGAAAGAACGTGCTCTCCGACGAGATCATCGCCCGCTTCACCGGCTACGACCAGGGCCGCATCGGCACACACGGCTCCTACATCGCCCGCGACGTGAACTCCGGCTACCCAATCCTCTACAAGTTCCGCGAGAACGACGTGGACGCGGAAAACTTCGTCGTCATCGCCGAAACAGGTGGCGGCAAGTCCTTCTTCGTGAAGAACCTCCTCAACGAGCTCATGAAGTACTCCCGCGTTCGACTCACCATCAACGACGTGGAAGGCGACGAGTACACGCCGCTCGTCAGCTTCTACGCTAACCACGACTCATGCCTCATCCTCAACATGGCTGAAGGCCAGGGCAGCTACTTCGACCCCGTTGAGATCATGAGCTCCGGCGACATCGCAATCGACGCTGAGAACGGCACCTACGGCCTAGGCGTGAACTACACGCTCTCCTACCTCAGCGCCCTTATGGGATCCCACCTCCACACCTACCAGTGGGCCGAAAGCATCCTCAAGAACGCCATTAGCGTCGTCTACCGCGACGCGGGCGTGCTCGGCGACGACGCGCACACCTGGAAGAACAGCAAGGGCCTCACCCTCTACAGCGTCTACCAGGTCATCAAGGACGGCCACGAAGCACTACGCACCGGAGCCGCCATGGGCGACTACCGCGCCAGCGACGAGGACTACATCAAGTCACTGACGTTCGTGCGCGCCCAGCTCGCCGAGTACTTCGAGCCCGACGGCTCCCGCGCCAGCGTCTTCTCCAACCGAGTCTCCACCGAAGACGTAGCCAACGCCCGCGTCGTCCTGTGCTCCTTCGGCATGAAGTCGAAGGCCACCGTCATGGTGGACGAGGTGCAGCTCCAGCTCTCCCAGCTGTCCGCAGCGTCGATCCACCACGTGCGTTCCCTGACCTGCAAGCGCGAGGGCAAGTTCAACGTCACCGTGTGGGAAGAGCTCCAGCGTTGGGCTGAGTTCCCCAGCGCCGCCGGTATCCTCGGTACCGCTATCACAGGTGGCCGCAAGATGGGTGACATCAACCTCATCATCAGTAACCAGCCCTCGATGTTCATGGACGCAGGATCGAAGCTCAAGATCTTCGAGAACGTCCAGTCGGTCGCTATCGGCGCGATCCGTGACGCGAACGTCCGCAACGAAATCGCCGACAAACTCAGCATCGGCTACCTCAAGGACGAACTCACCATGCTCGCCACAGCAACCAGCAAAACGTCCGAAGACGGCGCAGAATCACCCTACAAACGCGCGTTCGTTATCAAGCTGTCCACCGGAGAGGTTACCCTGGGGAAGGTGGCGCTCCCCGACGGCATCGCACAGTCCGAGCTGTTCAAGACCGGCTCTGTCGAAGCAGTTGAGGACACTGCCATTGAGGAGGCCTCGAGTGGTGCAACAGCGTTCCAGGATCCCGATGACCTCCAACGCGAGATCGACAGCCTCCTCCAACAGGGGCCACCGCTACGCCGACGCTCACGACGTGCACAACAAGCCACCGTCGAGCCGCCAGCAGAAGCAGCACCAGCCTCGGACGGCTGGGACTTCTCAGCCCTCAACTAACCAGCTAGACACACACTAGGGAGACAAAAATGAAGGTTACGGCCTCCCCCTCCGGCCAGCAGCGCCCCCCACAGCGCCAGCAGGCCCCCACACCCGCCCCCCGTCCCGCGCCGCGCCCACAGCAGGCAGCAGTGGCCGACAACATGCGTGACGAGGAGGAAGACCTCACCGCTTCTGAGCGCGTCATCAAGTTCGTGCGCACCAAGTGGAAGATCATCCTCCCCGTGGTCCTCGTCGTCGTCATCGGCGTGGTCTATTGGTTCTCGCACTCAGCGTCCTCAGCGCGCGCGAACGAAGAGAGAGTCCGCGCCCTCGCGCAGTCCGGCTCCACCCCATCCGCGTCCGAGTCTGCGGGCCCCGACGGCGTTGACCAGCTCCTCATGAACCAGCAGCCCACCCTGCGCGAGAAGTATGGCACCCCGAAGTCTGGGTTTATTTGGGACGTGGATGGTACCCTCCTCTCCCTCGGTAACCCTGACACCCCGCCCGACGAGGTTGCCTACGCCTACCTGCGTGCCCTAAATACGTTGGACTTCACCACCGCCGAAGCAAACTCGCGCCGATCCTCAGTCACGACGACCTACGCGGACTTCTTCGACACCGACACGGCCTCCGGCACCGACTACAAGGACCAGTACCAGCGCGACCGCTACCGCCTCGGTCTCCTGTCCCTACAGGTCCAGTCCGTCACCCGTGGCGCGAACTTCTCCACCGACAAACAGGTCTACACGGTGCGCGCCAAGATGCTCGACTTCACCAACAAGACGTTCTGGGCTAAGGACCGTGACACGATCTTCCAGAACCTCCGCGACTACAACAAGGGCGAGAGTGACACGAGTAAGGGAGACCAGTACGTCTACACGTACATCACGAACGCCTACCAGCAGGCCGTCGATCACCTCCAAACCACCGGCCCGCAAGACGGTGACGCTCCCATGCGTGACGTGACGTTCGACCTCACCATCCAGCGCTACCCCGCACAGAATAGCGGGTGGCTCGTCTCCATCGACAAGGATCTGGACAACCTCCTGCGCAACACCGACGGAGTTGACGTGGCAACCTACATCCGCGAGCAGTACAAGGACGCGAACCGATGATCTGGTCAATCCTCACCATGATGCTGATTCTCAGCAACGTCGGAGTCCACTCCCTCAAAGACCTCGACGAGAAGTACCGCAACGGCTTCCACGCGATCTCCTGCATCGTCGCAGCCGTCGCCCTCGTCATCGCTCTCATCACCGTCCGCTAACCTCACAGAAAGGCCTAACGGTTATGGCCCTCCCCGCCAACGGCGACGACGCGCTCGCACGCTTCAACGCCCGCAACCAGGAACCCGAGTTCGCGCCCGGAATGGGTGATGAGTCCATCTGGGGCATGGACTCCGGCCCTTCCAGCAGTTCCTTCGACGACCCCTTCGGTGGTCCGTCGCGCTCATCCTCGTTCGACAGTCCCTTCGGTGGCGGCAACAACGACCCCTTCGGTTCCTCCGGCTTCGGCTCCTCCTCCCCGTCACCGTTCGGAGGCCCCTCCTCTGACCCATTCTCCCCATCCTTCGGACAGCAGGGCCCGCCGCCCGCAGCCTTCGGCCAGCAGGGACAACAGCCACAGACGGCATCCGAGGCAATCAGCCAGGCAGCACAGCAAGCAGCGTCGAAAGCGGGGCGCGGCTCCTACGAGTTCACGAAAGCCGCCGTTGTCGCAGCGAAGAGTCACACGGCAGCGTCCGTGAGCGGCATGGGCGCAGCCACCATGAAGACCAGCGGCGTTGTCTCAGTGGCGGGCGCGGGCATGTGGCTCCTGTCGAACTTCCTTCCCGCGCTCGCAGTCGGCTACTACATCCTGGTTGGTGCAGCTGTCTCCGCCCTCATCGGCATCGCGACCTTCGCCGGCGGCTACCTCATCGACCAGAAAGACGACGTGCGCGAGCAGCTGCGCCGACCAGAACCCGAGCCGGAACCCGCCCCCGTCATCGAGCCGCAGCCCCTCCCCGTGTTCAACGAGCCAGAACCCGCGAGCGCCCCCGCCCCCGAGACTGAGCAGGAATCGGACAGCTGGGACTGGAACGACCTCATCCCTGACGAGGAACCCGTCGAGGACGTGGACTACGACTCCCTCGAGTCCGACCTCGAGCACCTGAACATGCAGAAGGGCACCCAGACCCGCCAGTTTATCTACGAGACCCTAACGAAGGGCCTGCCGTCGATCAGCCCCAAGTTCGCAGACATGCGCAACCTCCGTGAAGGCAGCAAGGAATGGGCGATCTGGGCTGAACTCATTCGCGACGCAGCCAAGCAGGTCGGTACCCGCGAAGACCTCCTCCCGGACCTCAAGGACGCTTCCGAGAACCCCTTCATGTTCAAGCTGACGATCAGCCGCACCCCCCGCATGAAGACACAGGCAATCGCCGATGAGGTCGTCAACATCTACAAGTACGACGACAACGGCAACCTCGAATACCCCAACGCCTACGCCACCAGCGCCGAGTCCGGGTCTCGCGCGTTCATCAGCATCTACAAGGGAGCCAAGATCGACATGATCTCCCTCGCTGACATGTACGCCTCATCCCCCGACGCGCAGAAGTTCGTGCGCGACCCCAAGACCGAGATGCCCGTCGTTATCGGCACCACTGGCGACGGCAGCGTCAAGGCCGTGGACCTCCTCAAAGCCCCCGCCATCGTCGTCTCCGGCGAGCCCCGAAGCGGTAAGTCATGGATCGTCAAGCTCATCCTCAACCAGATGTGCGCCTACATGAGTCCCAACGACCTGCACCTGTATATCGGCGACCCGAAGAACCAGATCAGCGAGTACGCCAACTACAACCTTCCGCACGTGCGCCGCAAGGAGTACACCGTGGACTCGGTGATCGACATGCTCCGCTACCTCGTCAACACCGAAGCCCCACGCCGCAAGAACATCATGCAGCAGTACGGGTACGTCAACGTCCTCGAGTTCCGACGCGACCACCCCGAAGTCACGTTCCCGTTCCTGTACGTCGTCCTCGACGAGATGATGTCCCTCGCCAACGCCATGGGCAAGGAAGACGCTCGCGAGTACCGTGAGCTCATCGAGCGGTTCGTGTCCGAGTTCCCAGCTCTGGGTATGCGCGCCATCTTCATCCCCCACCGCGTGAAGAACGACGTGATCCCCAAGAGCGTGTCCGAGCTGATCTCCGTGCGCATCACTGCGAAGTCAGCCAGCGACGCGAGCGCAGCCGAAAACCTCGGACTGAACTCAGCCAGCGAGTTCCCCTACAAGCTCTCCAACGCTGGCGACGTGGCAGTACGTATCGCCGACATCAACGACGGTGCGCCCACGTACCTACGAGCAGCGGTCCTTGCGCCCGACACGAAGGGCATGGAACGCCTCGAAGCCTACATCGGACACTACTGGGACAAGCTCGACCCCGTTAACGAGGAACCCGAAGCCCCGGCTCCCGCCCCGAAGCCAGCTCCAGCAGCGTTCAACAGGATCAGCGCCAAACACGCGGACAGCTCGCCCTCAACGCCCACCCCGGCAGAAGAGCCCGACGCTTTCTACCCCTTCGGCGACCAGGACGACACCGACGTGGCTCCCGCACACGAGGAGACCCTGGCGAGCGACGACCCCTTCCAGTCGATGTTCCAGAGCGACGACACGAGCGACGAGCCGGAACCGCCAGCACTGACCAGCGAGGAAAGCGCCAACCTCGACCGTGAGTCCTTCTGGGACACCTTCTAGGAGACACGAACCATGATCCTGGACATCGACTCCGAAGTCGCACAGCAGCTCCAAGCTGCTCAAACCACCTACCACCAGAACCGGGTGATCGGCACCGGCGACTACGAAGCCCTCATGCAGGAGATGTTCGACGAGTTCGAGCAGACAGAACGAGAGCAAGGCTTCGCGTTCCTCTCCCACCCGCGCCCCATCACTCCGGCCACCCGCTCGGAGTACATCGAGCCACTACGACGGATCCAAGGCGAAGCGCCCCTGACTGGCGATGCCCTCACGGCTCTCGTCAGCAGCTTCCCCGACTCTGAACTGGAGGCCATGAGTGCTGATCCTAACCGTCAACGGCCAGCGCCAAGTGCTCCCGACCGGAAGGCCACCCGCAGCCGTGTCGCACAGACCAAGGCGACGGGCAGCAAGGGCTCTCGTCGTGATGATGGTGGTGAGCGTCGCCGTCGCACTCAGCAAGCCCCACAGAGCGCCGCAGGGCACACCAAAGGCCCAGCGGTAGCATCGAACCCTGTTCGCGCCGCACACGCGCCTACAGGGGCCGTCACGGACTCCGTGTATGAAGCGCCCGCCACCATCAGCGAGTTCCTACGCGCCCACCCCGGCGCGACCTTTGAGGACACCATCCGCTACTTCCCACGCGCCGCCGTCGAAAAGCAGATCCGCGTCGGCAACATCGTCAGCAGACAAGGACGGCTCTACCTATGACACCCGAGATCACGCGCGTGAAGATCACTCACATCCCCGACGACGCAACACGCGGGTTCCTTTGCGAAGCAGCCGCCTACATCGGCGACTTCCTCGTCATCACAGACATGCGTCTCATCAGAGAACCAGACGCGACCTACAGTCTCCGAATGCCCTCGCAGTACAACGTCTCCAAAGGGCGACGCTACGAGGTTTACCACCCCATCAATCGAGACTTCTACGCCGCCCTACGTGACAGTATCGTCGCCGCATACGAAAGCATGAAAGGCGCTCGACCATGACGCACTGGTTCACTAGCGACCTACACCTTGGCCACGAGAACGTCGCCCTCATGCACCGTGGGGCGCGCAGCGTCGAACAGCACGATCAGTTGATCGTCAGCAACCTCCTACGCTGCCTCCAATCCGGGGATGACCTCTACATCCTCGGCGACCTCTCGCTCGGCAGGAAACACGACATCGACCATGCCGTCGCACTCCTGGCCCCGGTGTCCAAGCGTGTCGGCTACAAGCACATGCACCTCATCCGCGGCAACCATGACCCGAAAGCCAAGTGGGTGACGCTACGCCTCGCGGAAGTGTTCTCAACGATCACCGACACGATGGTCCTCCAGGTCGCCAACATGCCGCCACTCATCCTGTCGCACTATCCCTCCAGGCAGGTCGCTAACACGGTCGCCCGCACAGGTGTCCCCACCGGGTGCTCGTCCAACGCCTTCGACCCGAAGGTGCTCTACGGAAACTCCCCCACCCGCGACGAGACGCACATCCTCCTCTACGGCCACACTCACGACCAAACGCCCACCCGCCCCGAATGGGGACGCTTGGACATCAACGTCGGAGTAGACGCATGGGCCTACCAGCCAGTCAGCCTCGACCACATCCGCGCCCACATCAACCTCTGAAAGGAACCCGCGCATGACCACCAATCTCACCCCCCTTACGCCCAGTCGCCTCGCCCACATGAACGCCACGGCAAACCGCGCCTACGAGATCGCCACAACCGTCTTCGGGAAGACTGAGGATCGGGCACGTGAGCTCTACATCTTTGGGCTCCTGCATGACGTGGGCTACGCCTTCGACCCAACTGACCACGCCCATGCGGGCGGCAGAGTCCTCATCGGCCTGGGAGTTGCAGCTGATGCCGTCTACGATCACGGAGACCCGAATGTCGGCTTCATGGACGATGAGCTCCTGATCGTCAACGCTGCCGACATGACGACCTCACCGACCGGCGCGCCCATGCGCATGGAGGACCGCCTCAACGACATCGGAGAACGCTACGGTGCGGACAGCCCGCAACTTGCGTGTGCGCGCGCAGTCGCCGACCGCATCAAGCACGAGCTCGTCAAGCGAGGCCTACCAACGTCCTGGCTCTGACCTCGCAGAACCCGAGGCCCCCTGCCGACACCCACTCTGGGAACGGCAGGGGGTTTTCCGCACCCCTAAACGTGTCAACAATGGGCTATTTCCCGTGGTTTTGCCCCAAAATGCGATAAACTATGAGGGTAACGAAACATCCCATCCCATAGGAAGGAGTGAGCCGGTGCCCCTCATTACCGAGGTCGCCAAACGCCTACGCAGCGTCGCCCCCAAGCTCGCATCAGCCCTCCCCGCGCAGTGCCCGCGATGCGAGTGGCCCCTCGCATCCACTATCGACCTCACGCTCATCACCTGCGTGAACCCGCGCTGCCCCGCAAAGATCGAGGAATACGCCCACCATGCCGTTCAGGGGATCGGCGTGACGACTATCAGCCTTGACGACGTGCGCCAGTACGTCGAGCAGACAGGCACTCGCAACCCGCTCTCGATCCTCACCGCACGCTCAGGGGAACCCCTCTACGAAGGTGCAGCCCCCACGCTCGCGGACGACATCAGCGAAGCGGTCGCAGCAGCAGACCTGACACCGGCTGAGTTCGTCGCCCTCCCACATCTGCCTCACGTAGGCCGTGATGAAGCTGAAGCGCTATTCACTGACGATGTGCCGCTCGAGCGAGCCTACAAGCCCATCAAGGACGGTGGCGTGCCCTACGTGCAGGCCCGCCTCGCGATCCCCAACGACACGGTGTCCCTACACGCCGGGCGCGTGTACGAAACCCTCCTCGAGTTCGAGGACGACCTCACAACAACCTGGAAACAACTGGAACTGGAGAAGAAGTGACCACCCCCCGTAAGACCCCCCGCAATCTCATCAGCGTCTACACGAACGCCGCCGGGCACACGTGCGTCGCCCTGTTCATCAAGGGCGTTAAGGAACCCGTCTGGTGGCGCACATACCGCCCCTTCGACGCGGAGAACGTCAGCCGCACCGGGGAACTCCTCGCGAAGCTGACCCTCGCCCTCCCGGCGCTCGCGAAGAAAGTCCAGTACCCGGTCATCTTCCAGGTGCGCTCCCCCATCATCGCGCGCATCCTCTGGGAAGGCCATCAGCCTGAGAAGTACCGGAACCTGATCCGGCCCCTCATGTGGCAAGGCATCGACTGTCTCCCCCAGCCAGTCGTCGAAGTGGCGATCAGAGCCAACCCGAAAGCCAAGGCGCTTCTCAACGCTCCACGCGAACCCGAAGAGTACGTCAACATCATGCCCGACGAACCCGACCAGACAGACAACACAGAAAGACCCCACCCATGACAAAGCACCCAGACCTCGACCCAGACGTTGAGATCACCGAAATCCCCATCCCCCCAGCCCTCAAACGCGCCGGCTCCATCGTCAAGAACTTCTACACGCAAGCTCTCGACTTCGCCACACCCATGAGCCGACGCGACTACTGGCCCACCGCAGGCTTCTACGCCGCCACAACCCTGATCGTGTGGTGGTGGTGGACAAAAGGCCTCATCTACGTGGCAACCACCCGCGGCGACTTCTTCCACAACCGCCACGAAGCCATCGCTCGAGCGATCCCCCTCATTCTCGGGTTCTCGGTCTGGCTCATCGTCCAGACGTTCCCATTCCTCGCCGCCACAAGCCGCAGGCTCGTTGACGCAGGCTACCACTGGGCGCTATCGCTCCTGGTGGTTGTTCCCGGCGTGAACCTGTTCATCCTCGCAGCGTGCGCGCGCCCCACAGCCGCCAGCGCAGCCTCCACGGCAACGACGGAGGAAACCAGTGAGCTCGCCTGAACCCGCCGTGTACGACGTGACCCAGCTCAAGGACTTCCTGCGCGGACAACGCCTCGCGCAAGTCGCGAAGAAGGCAGCGTGAAGTACTTCCCCCGCGTGCGTCGCCCCAGCCACCACCAAGTCTGGGGCCTCTTCGCCGACATCGACACCATCGCCAAGCATGTTGACGTGCCGACCGTCGAGATCGTCACCAGCTTCATCGCGAACCCAGACAAGGCAGTGAAGCTCAACGCCGCCGCCTACTCCCGCACCGTCGCAGTCAACGCTGGACACAGGCAGCGCAGCATGTGGCAGCGCGACATCCCCCTCCTGACCGATCACGCCAGCGACGGTAGTCCCCTCGCCGTTACCGCATACGGACTCACAGAACACGAGCTCATCAACCGGGCCCCCGAAGCGTACAAGCCAGATCACCATTTCGGCATCGACGACGAGGACGCGGAACTCGCCCGCGAGATACATGCCCTCACTGAGCGGCACGAACGCGAAGGCGTGAACCTGACCGTCATGATCGAGAACGCTTCCATCCACCCGGCAGCAGCAAATAACCTCTGGGAGTTCATCACCCGGCACCCCGAGCATCGAGGACTTATCACCCGCTACCTGGGAGCCGTCAACGCCCCTACAGAAAGAGACACACTATGAGCCCTAAGCGCATCCAACGCCAACGCACTCGCGGATGGAAAGCCCCCGCCGGGGCCGTCTACGTCGGCAGGGGAAGTATCTACGGCAACCCGTGGAAGGTAGACCCCGCAGCAGCGCCACAGCCGGGGATCGTCGCCACCCACGAGGAGGCAGTCGCCCTGTTCACCAAATGGCTGCGCTCCACCCCAGACGGGCAGGCAGTCGCGCGCCAGGCCCGCAAGCACCTCGCCGGACATGACCTCATGTGCTGGTGCCCAAGCAACAAGCCATGCCACGCCGACGTGCTCCTCACCGTCGCCAACCCGCAAGCCGCCCAGCCTGCGGTCCACGTCGTGAACGCAGTTCGACGTGAAGATGCCGACTACACGGCCTTCTTCGTCACCGAAGCGTCTATCGAAGAACTAGCGGAGAAGTACTACCAGTCGTTCACTCTGAACCGTGACCAGCATGGCTACTACCTGTCCCTCGGACACAACACGGGCCTCATTGCGCGCCCCGGCACCGTGATCGTCGAAGGCCCCCACGGGTGGGGCGACTGGGAAGTCATGACCATGGACGAGTACGACGACCAGTACGAGACGGTAGGAGCCGCACAATGAGACTCCCCCGCAGCCCCTACAAGCGCGCAGAAGCCGCCATTGACTCCTGGGACTACGAGAGCGAAGAAGGGCAGGAGAAGGCCCGCACAGCCGCCGTGTTCACGATCCCCGCAGCTCTCATCCTCCTCGTCGTTGTCATCGTCGCTATCGTGATGCACCTGGCCGGAGCGTTCAACCCTGAGCGCGACGCATACCAGGAAGCCCAATCCCACGTCGAAGACATCACCCGCCGGTCAGAACGAGGCCTCGACAAGACCCGCACCGACAAGCCAGCCAACGGCGACACAACCGACTGGACGCTGTTCCCGTCCCTCCCCGACGGCGCATCCTGGAACACCAGCAACGTCGCCTACCACGACACCTGCCTCTCACAGCGCACGCAGGTCCAAGACGCGCTCACCAGCCGCTACCAGTACCTCAAGACCGGCATCTACCCCGTCGCCTACGCGCCCACACTCACCGACACCCCCACTGACTGCCCCGCCAGCCTCGACGGGTACGTGTTCCTCTCCGACGGCGCGACACCCGTCCTCTACGTCGCCCACATGAACGCCGGAACCCCCGACGCGGACAACGTGACGAACATGGTCACCGCCAACGCCTCCATGGCCACCTGGGAGGCCATGTTCCGCAGCCTCGACGCAGACAACCACCTCCAGGTCCGTAACCTCCCCGACGGGTGGGACATGACGGCCCTCGTCTACCCGTGGAGCCAGACCCCCAGTGCTCCTGTCGCGTCCATGTTCGACCTCGCCACCCTCGGCGCATCCCCGACCCTCTACGTCGCCGGCTACCGCACCCCCACCCAGCCTGACGACAACTACCAAGCAGCGTGGGCAGCAGCGACCGCCAGCAGCCCCGGCCCCAACCACACGCCCCCGCCCGTGGTCGTCCTCGACGCAGCCCAGGCGAAGCCGCTCCTAAACGGCCAAACCACCTGGTTTACGACGCTCCACAAGTAAACCCGCCAGAAAGGAAACACCCACATGCTGCGCATCGTCATGATCGACACCAGCGTTGGCCCTCTTGTAGGTGTCACCATCGGAAACGGGGTCGTCTACGTCAACGGCACCCCGCACGAGCTCACCATCTACGGGTACGACAAGCAGACAATCCTGTGCGTCATCCCGCCGTCGGGCACTGTCGTCCGAGTCCCCGACGAATACCAACCACTCCCCGAGACAATCCCCGGCATCCCCGAGACACTGAACATCAACCACCCAGGCCAATGCGTCGGCTTGCCTGATCCGATCCCCGGCATGTTCATTATCGTGTCTCGCGTCACCGCCAATGCCCTCAAGACCCGTCATCGCCTGGATATCCGAGTCCCCGGTGAACCAGTCCGTGACCGTACCGGCATCCAGATCGGAGCCGTCGGCATCTCCCACTACGCCTGAAAGACCACCATGTACCACAACCACATCCCCCACAATCGCCGCCCCCTCGAAGACCTCCTCAACGGCGAAATGCAGCTAGGCTACAGCCGTCACCCCCAGCGGGCAGGCCTCCGATGGGTAGGTCACAACGCGCAACCCGAAACCGTCGTCCGCATCGCGGAAGTCTGCGATAGCTTCATCCTGACGTGGACGGACCTCTTCCAGATCGGCACCCCACACGACCTCGGACTCACCGACCTCCTCGCCAACTACATCAAGCCCGGCAAGCAGTACGAATACCGCATGAACTTCATGCACCCGGACTCGGTGTTCCTCATCGAAAAGGGAAGCCCTAACGCGCTCATGGTTGACCTCGACGGCTCCATCGTCCACGCGCCTGACACCCCCAAGGCCATCAAGAACGTTCACGTCATCACCAACTACCAGGCGGAGTATGAGCCATTCCGATGGGCGGGCGGTCTCGACGCTCAAGCGAACGACGCGATCCTCGTCTCCCCCAACGCGCTACCCGTCTCGCACCTGCGCACACTCCTCACAGAGGACGTGTCTCTCCTGGCCCTCCTCGTCTCCCAGATCCGCGACTACCACAAGCTCCAGGTCGGCTACGACGACACCTCAGCCTGGCTCAGCCCCTCTGGGAAACGCCCCCGTCCCCGCATTAACCCCGCAGGCCTCTACCTGCCCAGCAGGGCTCGCTCGAGCGTCCTCCTCACGGTTGGCCCTAAAGGCAGCGGAGCTTGCCGCACATACACAGGAGAGCACGCCCGCCCTACGCACTGGGCTGAAATCATCCTCGACTACGGCCTCGACCGGGCCATCAACGGCCAATACGGAAACAGGTACCCACGATGAGCACCAACACCAACGACACCGAGATCCCCTACGTGGACGCAGCCGCACTCGCCCCCTACTGGCGTGAGAACACGCCCATCTGGGAGGGTGACCCCACCAAGACCTATACCTGGTGGTGCATCAACGCTCACACGTTCAGGACCACAGCCGTGAACGCCTACAAGATCTTCCTCGAACGAGGCGGACAGCTCATGTGCCAGGCCTGCATCGACGGCCTCCCCGTCCCGCCCGCGTCGTTCGACTCCATGGGCTACAGCACGGGAGCGTGGTGACTCATGGCCGGCTACGCTGACGACTTCTCGATGAGCAACAATGCCATCGACGCATACAACCGCGGCCTGCGCCCCCGCTCCAAATGGGGCAAGGCCGACATCCTGGACGCGCTCCCCGCCAACGCTCGCACATACCTACAGCTCGACCAATACCCGCTCGAGTTCCTGCGAGAGTACTTCCTCGTAGCTGAGGAGTGGCACCACACCTCGAAGCACTACAACAAGACCGAGTTCTTCCGCCCAGGAATCGACGACTGGATTGACGACACACCCGAGGACGTGCAAGACCTCTACCGAGTGTGGCTGCAACGCCAGCAGAAAGCCCAGGCAGCGAAAACCGCCGCCCCACGCAAGGCCCACGTCACCTACACGCACTGGATCGACAAGCGACACTACAGGACTGTCACCGAGTACGCGCTCGTTCGCGGACCCTGGATATACACGCAGAGCGGCCTACGCAAACGAGCCGATAGCATCAACATCCGAATCGACGAAACCTACGAGCGCGCCCCCAAAGGCACAGCCAAGATCTTCCAGGAAATCGCGCGCAGAATGAAGCAAAAATGACACACACAATGAGTGTTGACGAAGCACTCGAAGGAATCACCAGCGCCACCTACACGAGCTGGATCGAACACCGCACCGAGTCCGGCAACTGGTCGCGCAGACGACACCAGGAAACCCGGCGCACCCTCGGCCCCTTGCAAGTGCAGTATCTCGCTAACAACCCGCTATCGAGAGAAAAGCGCCGCCACCTCCGCAACACACCTCTCCCCACGCGAATCGTGATCGAGCACGACGAGCACACGCGGACGGTCGCAACTATCGAATACCACCATCAAACGAACGCAGCATGAAGCGGTGACCGCCAGCAGTGTCGGCGCGCCTACATGTGGGCACGGAGAACGCAGATAGCATCTGCTTACCCACGAAAGAAAGGACCATGACCATGACCGAACGCGAGCTCGTTGCACCGCCAGTCGGAACCATCTACCAACTACGCCGCTACAACTGGCGCGCCCGTCTCCATGAGCACGAATACTGGCAGGTTGAGCGCCGCACCGAAAAAACCGTGTGGCTACGTCGTCTCGTTACTGATGCGGAAAGAAAGCCGGTGCCCGGCATGATCCGCACAGACATCCCACTGCTCAAACGCCGAGTCCTCCAAGATGCGTGCCTGTGCATCCACAAGGGTGTGTACGTCGATCTGTACCGAGACATCTACAGGCCCACCAACTAGCCGAAAGGAACCAGTGAAATGCCAGCCATGCGAGGCCGTTTCACTATCCCCCCAGTGGGAACGATCTACGGGTCTTTGGCAGCTGAGCGCGCGTGGAAGGTCGTGAAGCGCACCGAGAAAACGGTCTGGCTCCAAGAGCTCAAAGTTACCCACTCGAAAAACAGGCCCCCGGAGATCGAACCCTCAACCAAGATCGGGGACGTAATCATGCGTCGCATCGACAATATAGGCTTCATCCGCCCCGACGCGAACGTCGCACTCCACCCGACCAGGGACATCGTGCACAAGCCTGAATAGGAACCTCTCATGGAAAAGCCCAAGCCTCTCATGCCGGTTGAAGCCATCGTCCGCGTCTATCATCCGCGCGAAGGCATCTACTACTACGAAGTTGTGCGCAGCGCGCCGAAAACAGTCTGGCTACGCCAAGTGACAACCGTCGAAGCGTTTGTCCTGCGCACCTTTGACTTCGCTCGCGTCCCCGTTCAGGGTGGCTTCGTTAACGGCACCATCATCCCCTGCCGCCTCCACAAAGACGGCGGTCTCTACGTCAGAGGCCACCAAGTACACCGATACCACGGCGAAGTACACGATCCCAGATACGACAGCTAACACCCAACGAAAGGAAAACCTCAATGGCTACCACAACACCTACCGCCCCAGCCGTGCCCGTTGGCACCATCCTACGAGCAGGCGATAAGTACTACGAGGTCATCCGAGCGACAGCCAAGACGATCTGGGCCCAGGAACTCCAAACAGAAACGCGGAGAGATGTTGGAGGCAACTGGTTCACTCTCCCCATCCGAGGAGCCTACGCGAGCGACGAGAAGCTGATGCGCCGCCCCAGCCGCATCGACTACTCCATCTGGTTCGGCAACGACAGGGCCTACTTCTACAAGGGTGGAGTCCTGTAGGGCTAACCCACCTCGAAAGCGGAAAGGAAAACATCATGTACGTCGGCAAAAGTGAACTCGGAGCAATCGCCACGTGGTTCAATCTCGTGGACAGTGAAACTGTCGCTCAGGCACTAGGCCTGAATGCGCACCAGATGCCAGCGGGGCACTGGTGTTGGGGCTGGGACTTTCAAAATGAAGACCTGCCACATACTGAATCAGACCCCACACAAGTCAGGTACACGACAAACAGCTACGGACGAGGCGTATTTTCTCTTGACGGGCGACACCAGCCCCTAGGAACGGACAGCATTGACCTAGGGGACGGCGACTTGCGTAGTGCGGTCCTTGGGTTGAGCACTTACTACTGCGAAACCACTGGACGCCGCGACTACGAACGGTACTGCCACCAGGAGGGGATGCGCGTCGGCTCGAAGGCGAGCATCCTTTCGTTCATGGACACCTGTGTAGCGAAAGACAGGATGCGTATGCGTTTGTATGCCAGGTAGTCCTTAGTGGTGGAAGTGGGGCCTGTGAGTGGACTATGCGGGCGTTTTGCCTGTATGATTGTTCTGGCGGTGGCCTTCGGGTTCCTTCCGCTTTCTGGGTTATGGACCGGCCTGAACCTCTCCGTGTGGGTTTGGGCCGGTCCTGTTTTTGCGCCTTCCCTTTCACCCTCTCATGTGATCCACTTAACCAATATGCGGGTTAAATATGCTTGCGCACGCAATAAAACCGACTAAACTACCAACCAACCCCAGAAAGAAAGAAGGAACCAACAACAATGAAGACACAGACCTGCACCTTTATCACGGGCGCGCTCACCGGACTCGCCCTAACGCTCTACGTCCTCATCTGGACGACCGCCACCGGCGACGGCAGCGCATGGGACTCCGGCCTGGGCATCGCCTTCACGATCACCGCCGCCGCCCTGATCGGCACCTTCGTCGCTCAGGACTACATCAAGGAAGATGCGCACCATGCTGACAACAACTGACACCCCCGTAGTCGAGGAAGCCCCGACGTACACCGTCATCATCGGGTCCGGCCTCCTCGACCAGGAGATCGCCTGGCGCTACGACCGAGCCCCGCTCACCCCCGCGGCCATCGACGCTGAACGGACGCTCCTCAGTGTGTACGCGGAGGCGGAACTCGACGGCGATCCCCTGCGCTCCCCCGCAGACCTCATCATCCTCCTGGGAGCCGCAGCAACCGTCCTGCGCGCCGAAACCACCGCACTCGCAGGAGAGGGCCACTACCAGGCGCTCACGCGAGCGCTCAACGCCTACAACGCCGACAATGGCAGCGCCGACGACTGGAACACGTGGTGCACCCCCACTGCTGCGCCAGAAGCTCGCATCGACGCGCTCGTGCGCATCATGGCCCACGCCCAAGCACTACTTAACGAACGACGCTAGGAGAGAACAATGTCAAGAAGATGTTATTGCGACGATTGCAACGCAGTAAGGGACACCCCCATCTCAGTGGGCACGGGCACTGTACCGTACAGGCGCTTTCTCATTCGAGGCACCCACATCCGAATCGGAGACAACACTTACGTCTACGACAACGAGCTATATCTCCCCAACGACCTTGAGGGATGGTGGATAGACAAAGATCGTAGGATGATCGGCGCTCGCAGGTTCCTCGAAACTTACCTGACGGGTCACACCGTTGAGCTGCTATACCACGGTTCACTCGGACGACCGCGCGACTAGGACTGCAACGAATGATCGCCAAGCGCCCCCGCACGCACCACCCATCAACAAGCATTAGCTGCGCCGCTAATCAGCTACACGCATGAACAAGAAGGAAGCACCTATGGACAACTACATGGACTCTACGAGCCCTGAATACGTGCGTCGTATGGCCTCGTCGCTTAACGCTAAGTGGGAGGCCCTAGCCCCTTACGTGTCGCCGGGCGCGCGTGTCCTCGACTACGGGTGCGGTATGCCCGTCGAGGGCGGTATCTGCGAGCGCGTTGAAGCCGCTGGCGGCGTGTACGAGTGCCACGACATCAGCAGCACAGTCGAGAGCGCCATGCGGGACGCTGGAGCCACCTTCCGCACGAAGGAAGACCTCCAAGAGCGTGCGGGTGGCTACGACGTGGTGTTCCTGTCCAGCGTCGTGCACGAGATCCTGGCAGGCGAAAGCTGGTTTGAAGATCTGGAGTTCATCCGCGACCTCGCGGCCCCCGGCGGCGCGCTCATCGTCCGCGACTGGGCAGGCCCCAACTACCAGATCGACAACGAAGATCTCAAGTCCCTCAAGGTCGCCTCCGAAGACGCGATGCGCGAAGTGCTCACCTGGGTTGGGGCACTCTCGATCAACAAGATCACCCGCTTCAAGGGAAAGCACGCCCATCCCGTCAACTGGGACACCCTCGAGATCTATGCTGACCCAACCAGCCTCTACGAGATCGCCTTCCATTCAGTGTGGGGTCTCGACAGTCTCCCTCGCGAGTCCGCAGAGCCCTACAGTCAGGCGTACTCCATGCTCACAACGGCAATCAGATGGTGGAGAGAGTACGAGCCGGAGGGAGGGTACGACGAGTGGGACGAAACCTACCTCGAGTACTTCCAGCGCCTCTACGACATCGACCGTTTGCCGTGGCCGACGAAGACTGTCCTCGTCCTGCGCCGCAACAAGTAACCGCCACAACCCACACGTGACACTCATCTAGTGAGCACTGAACCAACCAACGAAAGGAAACGCTCATGATTCGCCTACAGGTCGAAGCCCACGTCGGAGCAGTCACCAACCCGGAAGCCGTCAAGCAGGCAGGCTACGAAGTCGCCATCCAGTCGCGAAAAGCGCGACCCGGCTACCCCATCATCCTCGTCGGTGAACGCATCTACACTGCCTCCGACGGCACACTGGACAAGAAGTTCTGCGTGACCGCAAACGAGACGTACTCGCATCGAGACGGCACCTTCGGCATCGAAGAGGCGCACGTGATCGGCGACCTCCTCAAGAAGCACTTCGTGGACACGAAGCTCGCCCGTATCGTCAGGGTGTGCGTGACTGTCTTCACGTCCCCCGAAACGCACAGTCACACCTACACGGAGGTCGTCACCTACCAGATCAACCCCTCCAAGTGGACCCCACGCAGCCACGGTGTCACCACCACAACCCACAAGATCCCCACCCTCGGACTCGAGGACTGACGGCCTCTCGCAGGGAAGGAGCTCATCGTGTACCACATCGCTGTAGAAGCGCGCCTCACCGGCCCTGCAACAGGGGCGGAAGCTGCGTTGCGGATGATCGCAGACTATGCCATTAACGTGCCTGAGTCGCTGCGTCGGAATGAAGCGCACATCTGCCTCGTGAATGCTCTCAAGAAGATCATCATGAACGGCAGTAAGGGAGTCGCTGGAACAACAACCATTCCCAACGGAAACGCCAAGGGGGCGACTGTAAGCGCCAGCGATACGCTGAGCAAGGAAGCGCTGCGTCCTCTCGCGCGCCTCGCTCAAAGCATCCTCGCGTCTACCGGCTGCACGTTGGACGTGTCGATTACACAGGTGTACGGGGCAGGGGCCTACACGGTCAGTCACGTCGTCACGCACACCATCCACCCGTCTACCGAGAAGCGTCACCGCACGCTCAAGGTGAGTGTCCTGACCCCGCCGACTCTCGGGTTGGAGGGGTGACGTGGAGGCGACGAACGGGAGCTTCTGCGTCGAACTGTGGGACCGTGGCACAGGAAACCACATCAACGTGAGCGGCAAAGGAGACGTGCGGGAGATCCTGGAGTACTGGTTCCAAGACTTCATCCCCTGCGACGATCACGCGCGCCACTGTATCGACACCCTCGAGGAGTGGGCGCAGTCCCCACGCTTCGAGAGAACTCCCGAAGTTGTCGCCGCGGAAAACTACCTGGAGGTGGCCGTCCAGAAGCGCCTCGTGCGCCCGTCAGTCCTCGTGATGCTCCCGCACAAGCCGTCTCGTGAGAGCATCCTCCTCATCACCGTTGCCGACAGTGAGGATGCCGTGCAGGAGGCGTGCAGGGTCTTCGGGCAGGACGAGGCCACGTCATGCCTGGCCTATATCGAGGCCGTGGACGGGCGCAAAGCCATGTACGGGGTGCGCGAAGCCGCCGAGCGGGAAGACGACAAGCTCACGGCCCTCAGCATCATCTTCGACGGCTTCACCCGCACCCACCAGGCCGCACACGAGGAACACGGGCTGCACCTCCAAGCCGTCCGCGAAACACGCCTCCTACCCCCTCCGGTCATCAAAGCCCTACGCGAAGCATCAGCCACCCCCATGGCCGTGTGGGTTGACCTTACGGGCGCGGGCTCCACGCGCGACGCAGAACTGTGGGAGGAAGGGAAAACAACCCCATCACCCCAGTCATGCGAACGCATGTGGGCACACTGGCACACCTGGGTCCGAACCAACGCCCCACTACTCGGTATCCCCGAAGCCGACATCGAAACGGCCATCGCCAAGCCACCACTCCTACTACCCGCCGACACCCCCGCGCGGACACTCACACAGTACGCGCTCATGCTGCACGGACAACGATTCACCCTCAACCCTGACGTGGAAGCGTAACCAGAAAGGACAAAACACATGCAACGCTTCATCGCCCTACTCCTCGACTCCGACAAGAACCAACAGATTCTGAGTGAGCGCGTTAGCGTGTATGAACGTGCGCCTCGCGCGTACCGCCGCGCTCTTGGAGCTCTCCGCTCGATGAAGGCGCGGCATCCCCGGCGCATGTCCGTCTCATTGGCAATGAGCAAAGGACCAGCTTCCAGCGAAGGATCCCCAGCTACCCTCATCGTGGCCTCTCGTGAAGGCGTGTTCAATGAGCGCGGATGGGAAGCCCGCATCCCTGTCATTGAGCATGAAGGAGAGATCTTTGTTGAAGATCCTGATGGAATCGGTTTGCTGCTCGCAAACTCCAGTGAATCTGGTTCTATTGGTTACCTGTACGCATATCCCATGGAGCTACGCGCGATTCTTGGTGCCGCAGCTATTGCGATCCTTCATGTCGCCAATGATGCCTCCATGCAGAATGGAAGAACAGAGTATTTCTCTGACAGCCAGGGGTGGACATCAGTCTTCTATCCAGAGGACAAGTACGAGCAGCTGGAACTGCTCACATGGTGGTTCGGCGAGCAGAAGGTGCGCTTCCATAAGGAGGCTCAAGAGGCGCGCAAGTATGTCGCATTCCGCGCGTCAGCAAACGAAGATGGTGGCGGCATGGTCGTTAAGGGGATTCGTAAGCGCGAAGTTAACCCCACTCCCTTCGACAGGAACTACATGACGCACGAGTGCGCGGAACGTAGTGCTGAGATCGAAGCCCTAGCATCACTTGGTCACGATGAAGCGATGGGCCTTATCGCAGGTGTCCCCATTGAGGGATACTGGACGCACAATCCGATCCGCATGGCGTTGACGTTCGATTGGGACTATGCGTGCGCTGCTTCGGCGGTGCAGCTTTCGGCACCAAATAAGGAGGATGGCGCAAAATATGTCCTTACTCTTGATGCGAGTGGAGAGTGGGTCCATCCCAGCTATGACAACTGTAGCGATTCTATTGACGTGACATTGCGCGTTAGATTTGATGCGCAACGTGCACTGTGCGAAAGCTCTGCACTGCACATAACGCAGAACGGCAAGGAACTCGCGTTCGTACTCGATCAGCCAACCACAAACGCATTGCTTCGAGAACTGGCAGTTAAGCGAGGCATCTCCATTGCTTGCGAGCGCAAACTTCTGGAGCTCGACGAGCGGAACGGCTATGACATTCCGCTGAATGAAAGACAAATCTCCTACGAGGAGTACTTGCGTATGGGGCTTGAAGACTTTTTCAAGCTGCTAGATAGGGCAGAGTTTTCAACAGAAACCCTAGAGACATTGGATAAGAACGCTCCAAAGTCCGCTACAGAAATAGAAGATGCACCTCCCGCCAGCTCCTACGCCGGGACTCCGGCTACTACTGCTGCTGCGGGTGGTTCTGAGGAGTTGGCCGATTGGGAGCGCGAACTTCTTGGTGATCCTGTGGATCCGCGTCGCGAGGTCGCGGAAACCATCGCTAAGGTGAGCACGCATCACCCTGGGAGGAAGGCGTGGATGGTGGACGACGTTAACGATCTCGTCGCATCCCCCAAGCCTTCCGAGTATGCCTTTGAGGAAGTCATCTCGTGGCTGCGTACTTATGTGGGACCAGGCTATCCGGTGATCTTCAAGAGCGAGGCCGAACGCTACATCACAGAGCACATGGTGGCCTACCTCCAGCGTCCCGAGGGTGAGGCCGGCATCTATGATCTCCGGGAGGAGATGTTGGGCAACGGGTCCAGCATCCTCACCCACGCAGGGGAGGATGAGGCTGTGAAGGTCATGGTCAATGAGGGCTCCGAGTGCATTGCGGTGAGCTTCGACTGCTACAAGCGCAACAGTGATGGAACGTGGAACCTGCGCGCCGGCGCACGGCGTGAGGAGCAAGCGTTTGAGCAGTTCGTGGACGATGTACGCGCCTCGAAGGATCCGGTGTTCTACTTCGTGGCCGGTAGTGACAACAAGACGCGGAGGTCGCTCGTTGAAGGTCGTGAGCTCCTAGCGACCTCCCTGACCCCGGCGGACATCCTGTACTGCGCCCGCAACCGCGGTGTTACCATGCCCGCCATGGTCGTTGAGAAGGCCCTGCCAGGTCGGCGAGGCCTCCTCGTGAGAACCAGCTTCATCAAGTAACGACCCCCAGCAGAGCGCCCCAGAGGAATACACGCCGCCTCTGGGGCGCTCACATATGTGGTCGCGAGCCGTTCATAGAGGCCTGTTTCTATGCCATAGGGGCCTTGTTCTATGCGAGATGCGCTCATAGGAGCCTGTGTGCGCCTCATAGAGGCCCGACTGGGAGTCATAGAGGGCTGGTGGGTATGGGAACGCCCCAAGGGCGTGCAGCGCGTGTCTGCGGTCCCCTTGGGGCGTTCTGGAGGCGCTATGGGCGCGTGTTACTGGCGCGCCTTGTGTCGGCGCATGGCAACGAAGACGATGCCCGCGAGCGCTGTAGACAGTGCGCCCAGGAGCAGGTTCGTGTCTGCGCCGGTCTTCGCTAGGGCTGCGTCACCACCACGAGTAGTAGCTGTAACGGTAGGGGCTGTACCAGCGGGGAGTACCCCACCAATAGCCGCCCCATTGGTCCCAGGTGTAGACGTAGAGGGACCAGCCCCATGCACCCCGTCGGTACCAGGAGTGGCCCCATCGGTAGGGTTTGCCGGAGCAGCCGGTTCCACGGTTGGAGCGGGTGTTGTTGCGCTCGGTGCGGGGGTTTCGACTGCGGGGGCGGGGCTCTCTGGGGTGGGCTGCTCTGTCGGAGCTGGAGCAGGTGCGGGGGGTTCCGGTGCCGGAGTCTCGGGAGATGGTGTGGCCGGTGCCGGTGCCGGTGTCACAGTGTCATCCGTTGGCGGGGTGGCCGGTGTTTCTGGCGCTGCCGGAGTGGGGGTTGCTGGCGAGGGTTCCACGGGTGCTGGTGTTGGGTCGGCGGGTGTGGGTTCTGCTGGAGCTGGAGTTTCCGGTGCGGGGGCCGCTGGCGTGGGCTCAGCGGGAGCAGGATCAGCGGGAGTTGGCTCTGCCGGGGTCGGGTCGGCGGGCTTGGGATCCGTCGGCAGCGCGGGCTCAACCGGGGTGGTCGGCTCTGGCGTGGGCTCAACCGGGGCCTCGGGCTCCTCGACGGTGGGCTTCTTCGAGTAGACGCGCACGTAATCGACGAGCATGTCCGATCCAGCACCCATGTAGCTGTCCGCGTAGGGGGTCGCATCCACGTAGGTCGTGTCACCGGAGTTGGTGGCGAGGAAGGATCCGCCAACCATGTGGTTCAGGCGAATGACCATGCCGTTACCGTCCACGACGAACGGGTTAGCGCCACCGATGTCGGAGTAGTTGACCGTGTGCCGCGGAATGCCGTCGAGGTAGAACGTGATCTTCTCGCCGGTCTTCTCCACGCCGTAGACGTGGAACTGGGTCTGGCTGGTGCCGTCACCGCCGAGCTGCCCCTGGTGCTGTTCAGACTTCGACGGGTCGCTCGCTCGAGGCGTGTGCGTGTTTGCCTGGAGGTAGTTCGGGTCGTAGCCCTTGGCTTCTACTGCGTCGATCTCGCCGTTTCCTGGCCATGGGCCTCCTGTGGTGCCGGTGAACCAGAACGATGCCCACGAGGATGGGCCTGCGGGGAGCTGGATGCGGGCCTCAGCGTAGAAGTCACCCTGGGCGGCGTATTTGACGTTGCCCTTGTCGTCGCGTGTCTGGACCATGCCAGACGTGAATGGGGCCGGGTAGGCGACTTTCTGGCCGTTCTCGGTGCGCGTGCAGGTCCGGTCGATGGTTTCCATCTTCCGGGTTTCCTTGTTCCACTTCTCGCGCGTGGGAGAGTGTCGTGCGGTCAGGTGGAGGTAGCCGCTGGACACGCTCACGTTCTCTGGGGAGTCCGTGTAGTGGGTCTGGGTTTTCAGCCTCGTGTCGAAGCATCCGTAGGCATACCCCCATTTGGAGGTGTCGAGGCTGGTGCCGTCGAACTCGTCACTCCAGGAGAGCTCGTACCCTGTGGGGGCGGCGGCGTGGGCGGCTGGCTGGCTGGTGGCGACGCTGGTTCCGACGAGGGTCAGAATTGCGAGCGCCCCGAGCGCCTTCCGCATGGATAGTCGTGTCTTGATTTTCATGTTTCCCTTGCAGATGTGGGGCCGGATGGGCGAAACCATCATACTGACCAGTAGGTCGCCCAATTCGCGTACAACAGGGCGTGGCTTACATCTCGCAAAGGCTTGTAACGTACCCATTACAAGCATCTTTGAGGAACGCAAAACCCCGCCAAGGCCTGAGCAAGACCATTGGCGGGGCCGTATGCGTAACAGTGTGGCCTGTCACTTCATACGAAGGCGCGCTTTCTGCATGACTCGACCACCCAGCAGAGCGCCACCGATACCAGCGAGGCCGACAGCAAACCCGGCCAGCGGCCAGAAGGATGCGCCGGTCTTCGCGAGCGTCGGAGACTTGGCTGCTGCCACCGTTGCTGTGGTGGTGCCGGTGGGGGACTTGTCTGCACCTGCGGGCGCGACCGTCGCACTGGGGGTTGCAGTCTCAGCGGCGGGCGCGGGGTCCGTGGGCAGAGCGGGGTGCGTGGGTGCGGTTGCCTGGTCTCCCGTGGGAGCCGTAGTAGCGCCACCCGGCGCGGTTTCCACTGGCTTGGTGGGGTCAATGGGGTTGCCGGTGCCGTCGTTGTTGCTCAGGCCCGCGTTGGGGTTATCGGGGCGCACTAGAGGCTCACCGTCGCCCGTGTTGGGCGGGTCGAGGGGGTTTACGCCTGTGCCGTTACCGTCGAGGGCGTTGGAGTCCAGTGCAGGCACATTTGGGGCCGCTGGTTCGCTCGTCGCAGGAGTGCCCTCGCCGGGGTGGTTGGTTTCATCGACGGCAGGCTTACCGGGATCCGTGGTGCCGCTCTGCGGGCCAGACTGGGGCCCCGACTGTGGGCCTGACTGTGGAGCGTCGGGCTGCGCTGGAGTCGTCACCGTCGGGGCGGGTGTCGGCGTGGGCTGGTCGGCGGGGCGCGCATCAGCCGCCTCACCTTCCTCGGGGGTGAAGTTCGCGGGGATCGTGGTGCCAGCCGCCAGGGTCGCGGGGTTGAGCGTGAGGGGGAATGTGTCCCCGTTGAGGGTGATGAGCGTGTGGCGCAGGTTCTTCTGGTTGATGAGCTCACGGTCGAGCTTCACCGTCCACGTGACCACCCCATTCTCGTAGGCGGTCCTACCGTCGGCGCGTTCATCTTCGGAGCAGACAAGCGTCTTGGAGTCCGGCGTGGAGCACTCGCCGATGGGCGTGTTGTCCACAGACTCGCGCATTGACCACGAGTGCGGCTCGAAGGATGCACCCTCGCCGATGGTGGCGACGAACCCTCGCCCTGACGCAGGCGCAGCATCGTTGTATCGGAATCGGACGGTGACGGTCGTGTCCTGGTCGCTCGACGGAGGGACGGGCAGCGTGTCCATGTGGTGCGCGCTCAGTCCGCTTGGTGCGGGGTCCGCATAAGCGGGTGAGGTCGCGTAGCCGGCAAGTCCGGCCAGCATGATGAGCGCAGCGCTACCGCCGGCGAACATGCGGTTCCTGGTTGTTGTAAACATGGGTTCCCTTCTGGTTGTGGGCGTTGCGGTTCCTAGTGTAGTGGGTTGGTGGCGGGGAATAGAGAGCCGTCGTCAGCGGGTCACTGAGTTTTTGCTTCATGTCGGGTTAGGATGAGTGCATGACACCACCTTTACTAGCGGTAAAGCTCCGCAACCAGCTCCGCAAGATCGACCCCGCCCTTGAGGTGGAACTCAAGAACATCAACGTTAACGGCATGAAGCGTGGGTGTTCCGGTTACATCACTGACCCTCGCACAGGACGAGTCATCTACGTCGATACTGAAGCTCTCCTGCAACCCATTCTGGGTGGCGCTATGTGGCGCGCAGTCGCCGTCAAAGGCCGATCCACCACACCAAACGGCAGTCGGAACTACTACTCGAAGGAAGAACGCCTCGCACGCGACATCGTAGAAGCGTTCAAGACGCTGAGAGATAACGCCTGGGGCAACGGCTGGATGAACCACACGTAACCTCAGCGCATTCCCCCAGCCGCATAGCGAAGCGCCCACCCCAACAAAGAAGTCGAGGTGGGCGCTTCATGTATCCCCTTAGCGAGGGCGGGGCGTGTTATGCGTAGCCGAGCCAGCGTCCCGATGGGGCGAACTGGGATGTTCGACCGTCAACGGTGGCCGTGCCGACTGCCATGCGCCCGTTGTCGGGGTTGAGCCAGTACCATGCGCCGCCTGTCTGGAGCCAGCCCGTGCGCATCTTCCCGTTGCCATCGAGCCAGTACCAGTTGCCAGCGTCTTGGACCCAGCCGCCCGAGCGCATTGCGCCGCTGCTGGACAGGAGGAACCATCCGGTTCCGTCGTTCACCCATCCGGTGCGCATCTGGGCGCTGCCGGGAGCCATGTAGTACCAGGAGCCTCGATCCAGCAGCCAGCCTTCGACGGCCTTGCCACTACCGCTCAGGTAGTACCAGGAACCCCAGATGTTACGCCAGCCGCCAGCGTCCATGCGCCCGCTCGAGGGGTCCATCCAGTACCAGCCGGTACCATCGTGGACCCATGCTTGACCCATCTTGCCGGAGGCGTGCAGGTAGTACCAGGAACCACGGTCGTTGAGCCAGCCGGTCGCCATCGCACCGGAGCCAGTGAGGTAGTACCAGGTGCCGCCGATGCGGTGCCATCCGCCACTGAGCATGTGGCCGGACTCGTCCATCCAGTACCACTTGTCGCCGTCCTGAATCCACTTGTTCATAGCCATGTGGGAGAGGCCGTCCATCCAGTACCAGTTGCCCTTGTCGAGCACCCAGCCGTTCTCGACTGCGGACACGGATCCGTCGAAGTAGTGCCAGCCGTCGTAGAAGCCCTTCCACCATCCGCGCGTTGGGGTTGGTTTACCGTCGTAGAACCAGTACGTGTGGGGTGTGGTCGATCCGAATGTGTGCCCCATTCCGACGTTCATGTGCGGGCGGGTGATCCCGTCAGGGGTGAAGGTGCCGATGAGGGCGGGGATGCCGGCGTTACGCATCGAGTACGCCTCGAACCACTCGTAGCGGCCCCTGAGTGCGGGCAGGCCGAGACGGTCGGGGGTGCTGAACTCGTAGCCTGTGTTCATGACGAGCGACGGGGAGAGCGTGTCGAGGAAGGTCTCACTGTTCGAGCTCGAGAGGCCGTGGTGGCCGGCTTTCAGCCAGTCCACGTGACCGACCACCCCAGCCACGTAGTCTTCCTTGCTCTCGCCGCTCTCGAGGTCGGCAGACAGGTAGGCGCTGTGTCCGTGAGCGGTGATCTTTTCCGTGTAGCTGATGAGGTTCGTGTTCGCGAGCTTGCCGGGGTGCGCGTATTCCTCGTCGGGAGACAGAGGGATGATCTGGATGAGCATGTCGCCCATCTGGATGAGGTCACCTTGTCCGGGCTTGACGTGCTGGTCGAACGTCGCCCCATACTCGCTCTGAGCCCACGTCGCCGCGGCTACGAGGTCGTCGTAGACCTTCTGGTTGTCCCACAGCGGGTTCACGTCGTCACCGACCGAGTAGGAGTCGTCGTAGACGGGCGTGTAGATGTGCTTGGGACGGTATCTGTGGATCAGAGTGTCAGCCCAGCCGATATGGTCGGAGTGTGGGTGAGTGCCGATGAAGAAGTCGAGGTTGGAGGAGTTGATGCCCAGGCCGTCGAGGTAGGGGCGCACCTGGTCTTCCTGTCCCCATGTCGCGATGTTCGCTCGCCACGGGTAGCGGGGGTCTGACCCGTCGGGGTAGTCGTTGTCGTCGCCTGCGTCCACGATTCCGAAGTGACCGTTCGACTCTACGACGATGCAGTCAGCGCCCGACAGGGACAGAATGTGCACCTTGTCGTTGCCGACACTCCCATCCGGTTGTGTAGTGACCAGGGGCGGGGTCTGCGTCGAAGGCGCTGACGGCGTAGGTGCGGGAGTCACCTGCGGGGCGGGGCGGGCCGCTCGAGCATCCTCCTCGGCCTGTTGAGCGTCAGCCGCTTCCCGGTCCTCCTCAGACACGGGCGGGTTACTGGGAGCCGTGATCGACGCATCCCCAGACGAGGAGTCCGTCTGCGACGGGGCTGCGAACGATGCGGCAGGGATTAACGCCAGAGACAAGGCTGCTACCAGCCCCACCCCGACGGTGCGAGAACGATTCATTGGTGAGGTGTTCCTTTCTGCGAAAACATGGGAGACTGCTCTCCCATCTTAGAGAGCGAGACAGTGCGTCACTGGCGTTTGGTTGCAGGAAAACGCTCCAGGTATGACGGAAGGCCTCCGACCTGAGAAAGAAGAAGAGAGTCGGAGGCCTTCGCCGTTGTGAGGTGGAGCCCTTGAGGGCCTTCATGCGGCAGTACCTGTGCGTCTGCCCTTTTAACTCCCTCGAAGGCGAAGTGTGAACCTACGGGGAAGCAGAGCCCCTTACTGTCCAGGCGACCTCACGCCACCTGGGATAGGAGACTCCTCAATGAGGAGCGTGCGCATTGTGGGAGTCGAACCCACACGCCCGAAGGCACTGGAACCTAAATCCAGCGCGTCTGCCAATTCCGCCAAATGCGCTTCACGTCAACCCCCCCCGCAAGGCGGGCTGACAGTGTGATTGATTCTCTCTGCGAAGCTAGGTAGTCCCGGAGGACACCTAGCAGCTATGTAGCTGCGTCTCTTGTGAGAGCAGCTGTGGACCATACGGGACTCGAACCCGCAACCTCCTGCTTGCAAGGCAGGCGCTCTACCAATTGTCGCTAACGGCCCAAAGCGGGGGAGCTACCCCCGTTCCGAGAACTTCCTAGTATTCTGTTCTCTCACGCCGGGGAATCGAACCCCTCTCGTTTCGCCGCTCTTCCGATAAGCTACACGGCCTTTGCGGGGCACGTGGCAGGAGTCGAACCTGCACCTTCTACTCCGGTTCACCAGAACCAGCGCTGTGGGTCTCGACAGGATCGAACTGTCATCTCCTACCGTCCTTCGGGCAGGCGCTTTACCCAGGGAGTCGCGCAGCGGGCCTAGAACACCGCGTAACGACCCCAATTAAGCTAGAGATCCGTTGTGCACCATGTGCACCGTCGGGGTGACAGGATTTGAACCTGCGACCCTCTGCTCCCAAAGCAGATGCGCTA
>ERZ1674201.2-NODE-2-length-126332-cov-12.154652_pt1 | contig 126332 bp, 105 predicted proteins | sample MGYA00581114_ERZ1674201 | MGnify/ENA primary metagenome ERZ1674201 (study PRJEB41354, sample SAMEA4873309) | human saliva metagenome | biome: human-associated habitat [ENVO:00009003]; feature: mouth environment [ENVO:08000002]; material: saliva material...
TCCCAAAGGTCTTAACCTCCCCATTCCTACTAAGGTTACTAACCCTAAGCAGGTGCGTATCGTTCCCGACCGCAATAATTTTATTATTGAGGTTATTTATGATGCGAAAGAGCGTGTGCCTAAAAGCACGTCTAAGTATGCTGGTATTGATTTAGGAGTAGATAATTTTGCCACCGTCACATTCTCCACCGAAAATAACCCGCTTATTATTAAGGGTCTTGAGTTAAAGTCTGTTAATCAGGGCTATAACCGCCTTATCGCTAAAGCGCAGTCGTTGCTTCCAGTACCCCAGAAGACAAGTAAACCCATCCACCGTCTTTGGTCACGCCGCTCATGGATTCTCAAAACGAAAATCCATCAGATGACGGCGTTCCTTGCTAATCTTTTTGACGAGATGCAGATTGAAAAAGTCTTTATCGGGAAAAACATTAACTGGAAGCAGAGCCTGCCTTTTGGTAAGAAGGTTAAGCAACGATTCGCTTACCTGCCCTATGAAACTTTCATTGAGCAATTGCGGTATAAGTGCCAGTTGCGCGGAATTACTGTTATCGCGCAAGAAGAATCCTACACTTCTAAGGCTAGTTTCTTAGATGGTGATGATATTCCTGTTTACGGTGAAGTGGAAAACCCGCAATTTTCTGGAAGCAGGCTTAAGCGAGGACTCTACCGCTCAGGAGACGGTCGGTTAATCAATGCTGACGTTAATGGGTCGTATAATATCCTGCGAAAAGGGTTGCTGAATAATAATCAGTCCTTGCTGATGGATAACCCGTTAATTCATCCCCTTGTAGTCAAGGGGATAGGTGAAGAGCCTAACGATAAGTTGGTTCGTCTATACATGTAACCCTAAACATTTTTATGTGATGGGCTAGAGGTGCTGTAGGGCGCCTATAACAGGGTTTGCCTGTTATGAATTAAATGTGCAACGAATGGTTGTTTTTGCAACATTTCGATACGCCATTTAAACCTATAGCACAGAGATTGCCGCAGGTGGATGGATGTGTATTTTTAGGCGGACAGCTACCCGATTTGCAAACCACTAAAAACATGTGTTACTATTCCATATGTACGGTTTCAGTCCCGAAGTTGTACACATTATTCACTTCAACTTGTTCCATTATTGGAAGGAAAAATTAACTATGCGTATTAACCGCCGTTCTCTGATTGCTGGCTCTATTGCCGGTGCCGCCGCTGTAGCTATGGGTGCTACCGCCGCTAACGCCCGCGAGCGCTTCATTGAACCCGCTATCAGCCCCACTATCGCTAAGATTCCCACCCCCGCTGTTGGTCACGCCATTAAGCGGGGCAACACTTATGAATCTTTGGCGGCTATCAACTCCATTACCGTCTCCCCGAATAACAACATTATTCCCGGTTACGGTAACCTCAACCTCAACGGTGATTCTTGGGGTACCAGCCGAGTAAGCATCTCCGCTTTCGATAGTAACGGTAACAGTATCACTAATGTTCAGCCTGCCGGTTCGGAAGCTATTAAGGGTTTCTATGCTGAGGGTCGTATTTACGTTCCGCTTCTTGACCCGTCTCAGCCTGCTGGTTTTAATCATCTGTATAACCGTACCGCTGTATGGGAAAGTGATATTGCGAACCGTAACTGGACTCTGCGAAATATTGTAGACCCGGAGGGTAAGCCTTATAAGGCTGAGCATATTACCTCTATCTGTTCCACCCCGAATACTGACGGTACCCTTTTCATTGCTATTAGCTCTCACCGCGACGACGCGCACGGCTTGGGTTATGAAGATGGTGTAATCCTGGCGGGTGATTTTGAGGGTGGCTTCGTTCCTATCTACATTTCGAGCGCCCCGAACCAGAGCGTTTACCTCCTCCCGACCGAACAGCAGGTAGATTCCGGTAAGGATACCCCGTCTGTTCGAGCAACCCGCAACATTAAGCGTGGCGGTAAGCAGGATATTACCCTCTACCTGGGTGCTACCTCTGTAACTCCGGCTTACGCGATTATGGATGACGATTTCCGCCGTCACTGGCGTAAGAACCCGCTCGTTGTATCCACCGATTATCAGTACAAGCACGACTGGGCTGTAGTTTCTTCCGATGTTCGCGCTTCCGCTGTCCTGCCTGCTGATACTTTTGAGTTTGCGGATGGTTGGCGTTTCGAGCCGGGTAATATGAAGGCTGACCGTAACGTGTCTGGTATTCAGGGTTACATTCGCCACCGTGACGCTTCCCGCCATTTCAACCTGGCTATCCCGAACGAGGAGCACCCCGAGAAGGATATGGGTATCATGCACACCTACATGAGCTCTAACTCTCCGGTGTGGCACGCTATCCGTTCCCAGTTTGGCGACCTGACCATCATTAACACCATGAGCGGTCTGGCGTGGCATGTGAATAAGGGTGATTTTAAGCGCTACAAGTCGGCAGACACTAAGGAGCCTCTGCGTAACGAACTGCTCAAGGTGAGCGGCGATAGCTTCGGTGTTCTTTCCACCGGCAACTCTGGCAACCCGAAGTTTGTGTTTGGTACTACCGACGGTTTCCTGCTCTACATTGAGGGTCTGTTGCCCTATACTGCCGCTAAGGATATGCGCCGCCGCCCTGGTACTAGCACCCGTTTTGGTGACGAGTACGAGTACGAAACCTATAAGTACGGTATGAGCCTGAAGGACTACCGCGCTAACGAGGCGGCTGATTTGAAGGAAGCACGCCGTGCTGGTCTTGCGCAGGGTCTGCGAGCACGTGGCTACTTTAAGCGAATCGCTGACTAATCCACGATATTAACTTCCTGGTGGGCTGAAGCTTCAATACTGGTTTCAGCCCACCAGGTTTTTCCTTATATAATGAGATTATTCCCTTATTTTTCTAACCGAGAGGTGGTTTTTATGTCCCCTACTGAAACAACCCCCGCTGAGGGTGAAGCGCCCGTCACAGCACCCCCTGTAAGCCCCGTAGAACAGTCGCCTGTAGAGACAGGCTCAGTCTCGCGCACGTCTGGTCTATCTGCTGGTTTCTCGCTATTGGTGGGTTTGGCGTTCATTGTTGGCATCTTTATTGTTGCTAACGCAATTATTAACCTTGTAAGCGGCAGTGTGTCTTCTTGGAACCTACCTATTGGGGATACGCATGTGCTTTCTATGATGTACAGTGTTGTGACGGCAACTTTGACGGCTGTGGCTGGTTTGTTTGTTGCGAGCCGATTGAATATGCCTCTTAAGGAGTTGCTGTTTGGTGTTTTTAATCCGGCGAACACTTACCGCTATTTTGTGGGCGGCATTATTGGTGCTGTAGCTCTTCTTGTAATTAACGTTGCAACCTACCGCCTGGGCGTGCCGTCTTCCGCTTCTGGGTCTGCTATCGCGCCGTATTTGGTGATGAACCTCCCCACGCTACTGGCTTCTTTGGGTTTCACGGTTGCTCTAGCGCCTATCGCGGAGGAGATTCTGTTCCGTGGTTTCCTGCTTTCTCTAGTGCGTAACAGTAGCTTCACCGTTAAAGCTCTAATGGTTGCGCTCTCATCCTTTGGGTTTATGGCGTACCATATTGCGGGCTCTTTCTTGACCGCTTTTCAGACTGCCTCTTCCGTAGGGGACTTCGGTATCTTTACCGCTACGGTTGTGAGTTCTGTGCCGATGCTGGCGCTATACTTCTTGTCCGGTGTGGCGCTCTGTGTTTTGACGTTAAAGACCCAGAACATTTACGCTTCTTGGATTGCTCACGCAACCTACAACCTCGCTCTGCTTTATGGCGCTAACACCTTCATCCTGAGCGTGCTACCGCATTAACGAACCAGGTTGTTTACCCGCCTGATTAGGTGATATACTTATCCGGTAGGGTTAAAAGTTAAAGCCGACTTTGCCTAGATAATTACTATCTGCAAGGTCGGCTTTAACTTTGGCTAAGCGTCACGGTTGAACCCTCCACAGGCGCTATCAACAGCTTTTTGCCTTACGTTAGTGGAGGGGTGGGAAACCCATACTATGAATTTCCTTTTTGAGGGAGTTCTGAGGCTAACCACCTGTGGTGGCGGTAAGAATCTGACATGCCGAGCCTGACAGCTAATCTCACAAACCTCTGCCAGAAATAATCTAACCGAAAGAAGATACACACCCTATGGGTAATAAGTTTTACGCTAAGCTGACCATTGCCACCCCTGTTATTGCGGCTCTGCTTGCGCCGTCTGTAGCATACGCGGATACTAAGGCTCCTGAGACGCAGGTACCTGCAACTTTCACTACTCAGGCACCCGCCGCTCCTACTAGCCAGGTTGATTTCAATAACACTCAGGTTATTGAGCTCACTCCCGCTGAGCGTCTTGAGTTTAAGAACGTGATTCTTGATGCGGGCGATGAAAGCATTTCTTTTGTTGCCCAGAACGCTCTCCAGAATGAGTATGCTCGTAAGGCTCAGGCTCGCGCTAAGGCTTTCGATGAGGTGCTTACGGGTATTGATAACACCCGTAACGAGTTGGCGGCTAAGGTAGACGCTGAGAAGAAGGCGGAAGCTGACGCTAAGGCTAAGGCGGATGCTGAGGCGGCAAAGAAGAAGGCTGATGAGGAAGCTAAAGCTAAGGCGGACGCTGAAAAGGTTGCGGCTAGTGCGGCTACCTCAAGCTCCGACACTCCTATCTCTACTCCCACTGTAAGCTCAGATAGTTCTGTTTCCCCTCAGTCTAGCGCGCAGGTGGTTTACGCACCGAATACTGCCGCTTCTCCCTCTACGGCTTCTAGTAACGCTAGTTCTGTTTCTACTTCCCCTACTGCTGTGGCGGCTTCTAACTTCACTGTTCGTGTAACCCCCACGGCGGCTAATTCTACTGCTCCTTCTACCGATAACCTGAGTGCTCAGCGTGCGAATATTGTGAACACGGCTAAGACTGGTCTGGGTGGTGCTTACATTTGGGGCGGCAAGACTTTTAAGGCTTGGGACTGCTCTGGTTTCGTTTCTTGGGTTTTCGCTCAGCATGGTATCAAGCTCACTGCTTACACTTACAGCATGGTGGGGGAGTTGAAGCCGACTTCTAACCCTCAGCCTGGTGATATTGTGTTCCAGAACGGTTACAGTCACGTAGGTGTTTATCTGGGTGACGGTAAGATGATTTCCGCTCTCAACCCCTCTGAGGGCACCCTAATTCACAGCACTTCTATTATGTCTGTGGACGGTTACTACACCGCTCTTTAATGTGATACAATAGCTACAGCCACAAATTGTGGTTTCCTAATGTACCTACTACCTGTCATAGACTCGATACGACTATATGCCCCAGCTGGTAGATATTGATGGAATTGAATGTCCTTTGTATAGATACTAGTGATGCCTCCCGTGGTGAAAACCTGGGAGGCATCACTGTGTCCTGTGTTGTGCTATGTTAGTTATGTAACATTCATTTCCTAGTTTGGAAGGCTGGTTCTTTATGAGCTTCCCTTACCCTGTTACCGCTTCCGACACTTATAAGCTGGTCTTGTGCCGCACTAACGGTGGCGCTGTTGTGCCTGGTGTTTTTACGCATAACCGTAACCTATGGCTGTTGGCGGCGCGAGCACGCACGTTAGAGCTAGAGTTGCAGGCGAACACCCAGTTTGCGCCCGAAAACCTTGTTACGTTGGATTATGAAAACTGGCTCCTTGAGGTTGCTAAGTTTATTTCACGGGCGGCGCATTTTGGTGCTACAGACCGGGGTGGCAACGACTACTATGCGGGGCATATTACAGATGTTGCGCGCCGTGTAGATGAAGACACAAACGGTGATATTACAGCTGTTACGGTGGCTTATCTTCATGACATTGTGGAGCGTGCTGGTGTGCCCGTTCGTGAGCTGGAGAAGATTTTTTCTCCTGAGATTACGGAAGCTTTGAGTTTCTTGACGCGCCGCCCCGATGAGGACTCTTACCGCGTCTATTTGTCTCGCGTTTCAAAGAATCCTCTAGCGACTATTGTGAAGAATGCTGAGGTGGCGGATAATAGGGATGAAACACGCCTCCATGAGGTTACAGATGACGATGCTTGGGAGCTTGTAAAGTACGATTGTGCCGCCCAGTATCTCAAGGGTAAGCTTAGCGCCCTCTAACCATAAGCAAGGGGTGTCTGCTATAGTTCTTATTGGCTCAATTTTACCCGCACAGGGTGAGATTGAAACGATAAGTGGCAGATACCCCTTATTGTTCATATTTCTAAGAAAACTCAACATTGGAGATTGTTTTGGCGAAAACTACGCCTCGTAACGCATTTACTGCGCTCACCTTGACAGGTTTATCACTTATCGCGCCGCTTGCTGGCGCTACTCAGGCTTTCGCGACTGAGGCACCGGCGGCTACGTCAGCTGTTACTTTGAACCCGACCCTGGCGGGGTCTAAGCTTACCGTTACTGGTGGTGAGGGTGAGGTTCAGACTCTCACTAATGGTCGTATCGGCGTTAATCGTCAGGTTGCTTTGACTATCCCTAATAAGGATGGTGCTCTCAAGGCGGGGCAGACCACTGAGATTGAACTCACTCCGACCCTGGCGGCTGGTTCTCAGGGCAAGCAGAACCCTTCTAACCTACTGTTCAGCACTAAGATGACTGAGGTCGTGGATGCTAACGGAGTGAAGATTGGTGTTCTTTCCAATAGCCCGACGAATCCGCGAGCTGTTCGTATCACCTGGACTGATGCGATTACTAACTACCCGCGCGATATTTCCGCAAACTTTACCGCTACTATCGACCCACTGAATGATGAGCAGGTACTCAAGACGTATGACCTGCAGTATAAGGCGACGGGTGTCCCCACTATTGATGGTGGAAAGATTAACCTTGCGCCCGCTCCTAAAGCGCCTAATTTCATTCCGCCTGGCGGTGTCTGGTACGGCGGTGGCGGTGCCGCTAAGTGTGGCGTTAATGACGCTTTCTTGAAGGGGCAGACTGTCCCGAACGGTGTTGTTAAGGGTGGCACTTATGAGATTGAGTTCCTTATCAATAAGGCTGACCAGAGGTTCCGTATCGGTCTGGATGGTGCGGATAGCTATTTGAAGGATAACCCTAACTTTGCGGCTATTTATTCTATCCCCACTAAGGAAATTGGGGGGCGCTTCTACTACCTGTATGGTAAGGAGCTCGCCCAGTGGGGTAAGGATAACCCAGAAGCTCGTGAGCTGTTCACTGTTAATAGGGGGATAACGCAGGATGAGTGGGTGAACGGTACCTATGATGTGAATACCGTATCTAATGACCTCTCGGTGCGTGCCGCAACCGGCTCTTACACTAACGCTACAGCAGGCGAGTTGGAGAAGCGTGGAGTCACTACGCCTCTGGTGACGATTGACTGGGCTAAGTCCACGTCCGATAAGCTTGTCTTGAAGTACACTGCCCGGTATGACGGTGAAAGCTTCTGGTTCTCTACTACTTCCGCTCCTGCGAACGACAAGAGTGCTTGGGGAGCGAGTATTGCGAATGATAAGCCGCGCTGTGGCGATGTTGTTCTGACGACGGAGGCTGTACGCGCGAAGAAGGGCGTCTTTAGCTTCGAGGCGCACACTTATAGGACGGACGTGGAGGGTCGTCCTCAGACAGGCTGGATTTCTGGGGGGGGCGGTTACAGTTACGAGGACGGTTCTGCTGAGGCTAACGCTCTCCCGAAGGACGGTAACGAGTCTAAGAATGGTAAGTACGGCGAGGTTCTCAAGGCTAACCTTGTAGAGAACTCTTCTACACCTAACCCTTACACCATTAAGAATGACCGTACCGTGTTTGCTGACACTCCGGGTGCTACCATCTCTGAGAATGGTAAGAAGATTACTGTCCCCGGTAAGGCTGTTATCACTATCGACGCTAACGGCGTAGCTACCGCAACCCCGGAGAAGGGCTTCTCTGGCGACTTGACGTTAAACTACAACGTTTACGATAGTGGAGACGCTACAACGAAGATGCCGTCTAAGGTGACGTTCTCCTGGTCTAAGCAGTCCACTTTGGTTGTTGCACCAGCTGAGAAGACTGTGGCTGTAAATAGCGATAAGAGTGTTACTCTTGACCCGCTCGCTACAGCTAAGGTTGATGGCAGTGAGATTGATACATCTACTTTGAAGGTTGGCGGCTCTTCCTCTTACACCTTTGGCGATTCTGGTGTGACGGCTCAGGTTGTAAATGGCAAGGTTCAGTTCACGCATCCACAGAACATTGTGGGTGACTTCACGGTTCCTTACACTGTTACCACTAAGGACGGCGTGCAGGCTCAGTCTACTGTGACGTTGCATGTCACCCCGGTGAACACCTCTATTGGTATTGTTACTAAGATTAACGGTGACGATGCGAACACTACCCCTGTTCAGTTGAAGGTTGGGGATGATGGTAAGGCTACCGGCAAGGTTACCGTGGAGCTTACGAATAAGTCGGATTCTGCGGTTACCCTGAATGAGTCTAACCTGACTGTTTCTAGCAAGTCTGGCTCTAAGGTTGCTTTGCCTGCCGGTTTCACTCTTGCGCCGGGTGAGACTAAGACCCTCACCGTTGATGCTGTTTCCCTGAAGTCAGGCGAGTCGACTGAGGTTGTTTACAGTGCTACCCAGACCGCTAATGTCTTTAAGAAGTGGGACGGCTCTAAGGTGGCTGGTACTGTTGGTTCCGCGCAGGCTGTGAGTGACCCGGCTAAGGCAACCGCTAACGTTGTTTCCGAGGTTCCGGGTAACCCGCCTGTAGTTGAGAACCTGCCAGAGGCTACTTTCGTAGAGCCGAAGGCTAACAACGACAGCTTCACCATTGATAGCGATAACCCAACTGTTCTTGAAGACATTATCAAGAACGATGTAGGCGGCAAGATTAACGGCGAAGATGACCCACTGGACGTGAAGACTCTCCGCTTCCTGGATGAGAACGGTAAGCCGGTTACTGAGCGCTCCTTCCCCGAGGGTACGTATCGTGTGGATGAGAATGGTGTTATAACCTTCACCCGTACTGCTGGTTTTAAGGGTGACCTGCCTAGCGTTAAGTACACGGTCAGCACTGTTTCTGGCTTGTCTGCTCAGGCTGAGATTTCTTTGACTAACGTGTTTAAAGAAGTTCCTGTAGAGCCAGAGGCTCCTAAGCCTGCTGAGCCTATTGTTGAGAAGCCATCCGAGCCGGTAAAGAAGGTTGAGGCTAAGACTGGTCACGACGGTGGTGTTTCTACTAGCCCCGTTGCTCTTGGTGGCATGTTTGCTGTAGTAGCCGCTGGTGGCGCTTTGGCTTTGCGTTCCCGTAAGCACTCTGATGAAAGCTAAGCCGGTTCGTCTTTAGTTTTGTAGAGATTTCCTAATTTGGGTGGGTACCCTGCGTTATATTGCAGGGTACCCACCCTTTTTACACCCAATTTTGCATGTGACGCGCCTCACACTGCTATACGGTTTAGGTAATCATCGGTACAACGCCGTTCAAGATGAGCGGCTCCTATATGTAGGAATTTTATGTATGAGTAGTTTTTCTAAAAAGAAGGTCGGTGCTACCGCTTTAGCTCTGTCAATGCTGACGGGCACGGTGGGCGCTAACGCCGCCGACATTATCCCTAAGAACCCCACCCCCGCCGGTTCTTGCTTAAAGAGCGCTTATCAGCCTGATTTTGGTTGCCCCGACTGGGCGGACGAGTTTAACGGGACAGAGCTTGATAAGGATTTCTGGAACGTGTATGACGGGTACTCGGAAGCTAAGCAAGACCCATACGGGCGTTACACGAAGAACGCCGTGTCTGTTAGGGATGGTCATTTACATCTCGTCACTAAAGTGGGTGCTAACGGGCAAAAAGGTGAATCTGCGGAGGTTACTACCAATAATAAAGCCGCTTTTGAAAACGGTTACTGGGAGTTTAAAATCTCCTCATACGCGGGATACAGCCACTCGGGTGCTTACCTGTATGGGAACGGCAACGTCGCCGGTGCCCAAAAAGGTGAGGTAGACGGTTTCGAGGCGTTTGGTGCTACCGACTTCAATACTCGTAACGCATCGGGTAAGAAAGAGAAGTTTGACCAGAGCAATAAGAATCAGACTGTAATCCACTACAGTCAGGACGCTATTGATGCTCAGACTGGGAAGAAAGTTACCCACAGTAAGGGCGGCTGGCATACTAACAAGCCTGCTGGCGAGCCGGTAGTCGTCGGCATTTTGAAGACTGATGATGGGATTAAGATTTTCCGTGATGGTGTGCTTGTGGAAGAGATGAAGTCTTCCGACCCTAACTACGCTAAGTCTTTCCCGGCTGGTCAGCCGCTGAATACGACTTTGACCGCGCGCGTATCTAACGTTTACTGGGGCTTGCAGTCCAACCCCACGGGCGGAATTTCCTTTGATTACGTGCGCCACTACCCGCTAGTTACCGTAACACCAACCCCGGAACCTACCGACGCTAAACCATCGGAAACCCCTAAACCCACTGAGGCTCCTAAGCCTGTGGAAACAACACCGCCGCCCGCTCCTACCGCTACACCCTCTCCTGTGGAGGTACCTAAACCTACAGAAACGGCTACTTCTACACCGCCGGTAATAACCACGCCCCCTGCTGAGACTCCTGCCCCGGCTCCTACCGTTGCACCTTCTCCGGTTGAAACACCTAAGATGGATGTAACACCCACGCCGGAGACTCCTAAAGCAACTGAGGTGCCCGCTCCTGTAGCTCCGCCTGTAGTCACGCCTTCTGTTGTCCCCACCCCATCTGATGCGGCTTCCCCTAAGCCCACCGTGGTTCCTAAACCTGTGGAAACAACAGTGGCTCCCACGCCTACATCTCCTGTGGTGACCCCTACGAGTGATAGTAGCCCTACAGCTACTGCGGTACCTACAGAAAGTAAGGAAGCAACGGTTACACCCACGGTAGCCCCCTCAAGCACGCCGGAGCCTTCTAAAGCCCCCTCAGAGCCTACAGAAACCCCAGGTGATAAAGAACCTACAACCGCACCTACACCTTCCTCTGAGGGTACTGTAACGCCTGAGAGTAACGCTCCCGCCTCAGCTGTAGAGTCTCCGGTGGCTTCAAACCCCACCGATGATTCTTCTAAACCGCTACAGCCTACTGAAAAACCCAAGGTTGTAGCACCTACAGGTCACGATGAGGTTTCAGGTAAGAACGGTTTCTTGATTGCTATTACGGCGTTTGCCGCTTCTGTTTTGGCTTGGTTCACTGGTCATTTCTTCTTCAGTAAAGGTGACCGTTCCAACTAGTTTGTTTATTCGTTGCTAATATAGTGAGGTGCCCCGCTTGCTTTGTGTGATGACCTGGCAGGCGGGGCACCTGTGCGGTAGAATATATATACGACTTCAACTTTTAGTTTAAGGAATATTTTTTGAACACGATTAACCCTGTTATTCAGGTAGTTGCACATCTTGATTCTGAGCGGCAACGTGTGGGTTTTATGCCTATCACGGGCGGCTCGCTTGACGAACTGAGCGAACCTATTACTCATTCTGTTATTACAGGTGCTTCTATCCCCTCGGCGGCTCCTAGTGCTTTAGCGGTGTTTGAAGGGTTACGTGAGGCAGGCTATGAGGGTGCAGATTTTGTGCTAGTGGGTTGGAGTGCTCGCGAGATTCTGTGTGCTATTAAACCTGCCCTCCCTGAGTTACACGACCTGTTTAATGGTAAAACTATTGATTTGTATGATGTTACTCGCGCTTTGAGTACTACTCAGGGTGGTGCGCCGTATTCAGTAACGCCGCCTGCTAGTTGGGAGTCGGTAGCCGACGCGGTGCGCGACGTGTACCGTGCGTACCGTGATGTGATTCTTTTTCTAGCTTCTTCCACGCCCGCACCCGAGCCTAATGAAGCCCCCACTATGGCGGGGAAGCTTATTGGTGTAGGCGGGTTGAAGGGGCACGGCAAGGATGCTTTTGCTCATTCTTTGAAGGTTGAGTGGGTCACTATCGGTATGTCTGACCCGCTGTATGATGCGCTTCTTGCGTTAGACCCGCTCGTGTACCATGAGGGCACCCCAGCGCTTTTGTCAGACTTCTTGTGTGACGTATGTGCGGGGGATTGGGTTGTTGCGAAACGTAACCCTGACGTGCGCCGCCTGCTACAGCGCCTTGGTACGGATGTTGTGCGTGAGATGATAGATGAGGATGCTTGGGTTTCTATCATGCGTGCCCGAGTATCAACTCTTCTCGCGCTTGGGCATAATGTTGTTGTTACGGGTGTTCGTTTTCAGAATGAGCTGGAAGCTATTAAAGAGCTGGGAGGCACTACGGTCTGGATTACCCGCCCCGGTTTCGGTGATGACGTTCCTGACACACACCCGTCTGAGAACACACTCAAGCCACAGGACTTCCAGTTCATTGTGGAGAACAGCGGCACGTTAGATGACTTGGCGAAGAAAGCCTACGAGATTATTTCCCTGGACGACGATTAAGATGTTAGGAGTGCTCTTTGGGGTCTAAAGAAGAGAACAGCTTACCCGAGGTGAAGCGCGCCCCTTCACCCTCTATTGGTGACATTAACAACCCGAAAGATGTTGCGAACCTTTACACACACATTAGAGCTTCTTATAGCGATAAGCTTGCGTTAAGCCGAGAGATGCGTGCCGCTAAGACACAAAAGTCCCCGGATGTTTTAGACCCGTTCTTCTATGACGCACCACCTAAGCGCGCTTATCCGCTCCCCAAAGACCACCCCATCTTCCTGCGCGGCGCAGAACTGGGCATAGACGTTCTGACCGACAGGATGTATAAGATTGTTCGGTCTACCTACACTAAGGGGCTGTACACTGAAGACGAGGTGGACTGCTTCGTTACGTCCCCGTCGGGTAAGCCGCCTCTGATTAACTGGGATATTGTTCAGGAAGACAGAATCCCGGAGTGGGCTAAGTCTCGTTTCTTCTACCCGTCAGGGGCGCGACGTAAGCACGCTGTGGCTGGCTTCCCGCTACCTACCGTTTCCCCGTCAGAATCATCTCAGGGTGTTAAGCCGTCTACCCCTAAGGATGTTTACTATGTCGAGCCCGAGGAGCGCACCGCTGAGGAGATGCTCCCTTGGGATACGTCCTCTTTTGACCATAAGCTTTTTATTCCTGGTCTGCACGGTCAATATAATGTTTATAAGAACAGGTACCTTGATTTGATTAACACTGTGGACGGAACTATTACTCTTGGTAATATGCTTCGGTTAGCTCCGTTCCTTGAGTTAGGTGCTAATTCGGACGATGAGCCGCGCAACGTTTCACCTGCTCCTCAGAATGGCTCCTTATTGAAAGACTTGTCGACCCGAGCTATTAACTCCTTCTTACCGTTTGTGAATCTTATGGGTGCTAATGAGATGGTGTATCTCAACCTCCCGAAAGACCAGGCAGACAAGTACCTACGAGATACAACGGATGGTGTTAATTTTGTTCGTGAAGGCTGGCTTACCGACGAGAAGCGTAGTCCGGCGGCGCACCGATACTATGTGGCTGTTGAAGCTGACGGCAGGCTTATCACTCACGCGGGGTTGTCGTATGGTGAGTGGGTGAATATTGGTAGACCTCAAACAGCGCGTGAGGCGGCTTACGCTCTGAACCTTAAATATTTGGGGACTCTTTACCAGGGGGAGTGTCACCGTTTAGGGGATGGGATTAATTATTCCGCAAACCCGATTATGGCTCACCCTATCGCGGAGGTGTACAGCTCATGGATGGCAACCCCAGAACGGTGCCCATTCCCACAGGTACATGGTTCTGTTTCTATGCGTGATACTACCGCCCATGAAATGCTCAGTACCTATCTGCACCCTATGTTCTATGCGGAGCGGATGCGGTACCACAGGTGGGGGACTAGTGTCTCTTTGAAGGGCACGCCGTTTTATGCGATAGATGGTGTCCGTAAGAGCCTTGTGAAGCTGGATGATTTTCAACGTGGCTTTGGGGCGCATGTGCAAGCTGTGCATAAGCGGCACGCATCTGCAACATACGCGCCAAATGTTCCTACACTGATTAGTGCTGATGGGATGACTATCATTTAGAGAAAGCTCTGATATATAGGTAGTGCGATAAGCGCAGAGTGTCTCCCAATGTGGTGGGTGCTCACGGTTAGAGTTTTCGCATATGTAAGCTCAATGAGTTAGATTAGATACAAAAATCAGGGGCATATTAACCGGAATAGGACGGTTAATATGCCCCTGAAACGTTGCTTTAACTACTTCTTGGGTTTCGCTACTACCACATAGTTATCTGTGTACGTCCAGCGCCCGTTTACCAGAGTGCCGCTACAGGTTGCCATGATGAGCTGACGCTCACCTGCCTTGTCTGTAACGTCCCACCAGTTACTTAAATCAACCTGCGGTACTTTAGGTTCAATTCGGGTAACCTCCCACGTTGTGATGGTTCCGTCTAGGTCGGAGGTGAGAACCGTGTTGCCGAGCTTAGCGTAGGTAATAGCGCTCATAGGAGCCGCCGCACCGTTAGCCCAGTTCACGTGCCCAACAAGGAGTGTAGTACCTTTATCACTTGTAAGGGGTGCTGAGTCGGTATAAACACCGATACGGAAGGTGACGGGAATGTTAATCTCTGTTCGCCCCGTCTTCGGGTTATATGTGCCACCCGTGTGTTGGAGCTCAGCGTTAAATTTGATGATAGGGATACGGATAGAGAATGGGGCGAGCTTGTTCGGGTCATAATTCTTTGGCTCCGCCCCATAGTGCGGCGTTGTTGTGTCCGGGAGGTTTTCCGGCGTGTCTTCCTCCGCTGTGTTTACGTTCGGGTCGTAAGTTGTAGGGTAGGTGGGGGTAGCGTCTGTAGTGGTAGGTGTAATAGCTTCGCTGGCTTTATTGGACTCCTGCACTTCCGCCACCTTGGTGGGGTCTGGATTGTTGAGTTCAGCAATTTTACTGTTCAGCTCTTGCTTATTCTGTTCATCGATAGCTGTTCCAACGCCTGCGCCTGCCGCGCCTGCTAGGAGGGCTATACCTGTGACTTTCAGAGCGTCACGCCTGGTGAACTTTGACTTGTTGGGAGTGTTTTTTGCCATATGGCTGAACCTCTTTCTCAGGCTTTAAACCGTCGTCATATTTCGGTATCATTATTCTACTACATATAGCTTTTCTTTTGTTTAAGGAGGCTCTTTCATGAGCAACGATAAGAGCGTTAAGACTCACTATGGTAAGCCGCGCCCTGGGTATGCGTCACCGGCAGGTGTTGTGTCTACGGCGGCTGAGATTTACGAAACACTCTCCGAGACAGACGGGCACCAGCCTGTTTATACGTCTGAGATGTTGCAGGCGGAACTCGATTCGCGCGACCTGACGCGCATCACCGATTTGTCTGAACTGCTTATTAACCAGCTTCACCTCGCTGTGGAGGCGAACAATAGGAATTTGGAGGCTAAACGGCAGAAAGCCGCCGCTGAGTATGCTAATGAGTTTGCGGAGACTACAGCACGCTATGAGATTCGCAACACGGCTGGCGGGGATGCCCCTCAGACCGTAACTTCGGGGGACGCGCCTAATGTTAAAAAGTTGCCCGAAGCGGTTGTGAAAGACACATCTGTTTTGCGTTGCAAGGGCTTCAGCATTGATGAGGTTGTGGCTAACGACAAGCTTTTGGTTACTGAGAACGATAAGACTAACGCGAACCTTGCCGCGAGCGTCTTCAGGGCGCTACTGAACGCTGAGGTTGCTCTTCTCCGTGTTACCGACTCTGGGCTAAACACAGCCCGAGGCGGCTTGAACGAGAACGAACGTAAGAAGCACGGCAAAAAGTAGTTTTTACAAGAAGGAACTATGAACGACACCCCCACTAGTGAGTCACGGGCGCTCATGGACACTATCCGCCGCACAACACGCGCGCCTTACACGGAAGAAGCAACCCGTGAAGGCGTGGTAGTGGTGCGCCCGCGTAGGCGTTTCAAAAAGCGTTGGCTGGCTATCCCTCTGAGCCTGTGTCTGTTGGGTGGGGGTGTTTATGGTGCTTATAAAGCGGGTGTAACCCCTGATAGTGTTATTGGCTCTGTTGTACCTACGGAAACTCAGTATCGCGTCAGCGGTAATTCAATGTCTCCTACTTTCACGGAGGGTCAGGTTCTGCGGTTCCCTAAAGCCTCTAACACCCCTGTGAAGCGTGGCGATATTGCTGTTGTAGATATGCCGCCCACATGGGAGGCGCTTTCACGTGCGGACGGGGTGGCTGTGAAGCGTGTTGTAGCTACAGCCGGGGATAGTATTTCTGTTACGGCGGGTGCTTTGACTGTGAATGGTGTTCAGGTAACGGATGTGAACCCCGCCTGCCGTGTAGGTGCTTATGAATATACCCTACAGGACGGGGAGATGTTCCTGCTGGGTGATAATCATGCTGAGTCTTTGGATTCCTTAAGTGTGCTCTGCTCTTCCGAGGAGCCTGCTACGAGTACGTTCGTTGTCCCCACATCTGCGGTTAAAGCTCACAGTCCTTCACCCCAGGTGGTGGCTCAGTGATATTTTCCCGTGTCGTCGTTATTGCAGAACCTCATGATGCTTTCCGTAAATTCCTTGTCCGCAAACATTCCGCTGAGCTTTGCGCCTCCTCTGGGGGTACATTCCTAAAGGTTGATAGGGTGCAGGATGCTACAGCTACCAACCTTTTTGGCGACGTGTATGTTTATCATGTTCCCTGCGCTTCTAAAGACGACTTCCTGGTTGCTTGTAAGACTTTAGAGGGTCGCGCGACGGAACCGTGGGGAGGGCTTATCCTTTCAACAGGAGCCCCGTTAAACACGCTAAAGAAGCCTTTAGCTACACTCTTAGGTTTAGGGTGTGTCGTGGTTAAGGGGACGGGCAAGAACCGTGTCCGTAAGGAGCTGGAAGCGGCAGGTTTCAGTAAGCAAGTAGCTGACGTTATTGCCGCGCACGCCGGTGAAGAGCTCCCACACATTATTGGTGCTCTCGATTATGCGTGTACACTCACACCGCAAGAGGTGCAAAACCTCACCGTTGAGGATGTCTGGAAATATCTACCTGTAGAGCCTGGCACCCAAGCTCCTTGGGGTATTCTAGACGCTGTGATAAGCGGTAACGCGGCGGAGGTTATTTCCATTATTGACCGTGCAGGCGGAGGCGAGACGTTCCCAGCCGCCGTCCTTAAAAGTAAAATTGAGGACGTTCTTCCGGTTGCGGCTCTAATAGCTCAGAACCCCAAAATGACGCTGGATGAAGTGGCATCAATTACGGGACAGAGTTTATGGTCTGCGCGAGGCGCTTTTAACCTTGCACGTCGTTACGGCTTTGACCGTATTCTCTATGTAGCTACACGGTTTAGCGAGTATCTTCGTAACCCCTACCGAACATACACGGCAGACGAGCTGAAAATGTTCAGCCTATCTCTATGTGTGTAGAGATTTTACGCCCATAACACACCATAATGATAGAATGGAACCTATGACTAAGACTTTAAACCCCTCTAAAGAGCCACAGGAAGCCCAGGAAACCCCTAACCGCCCCCTCCTCGCTGAGGTGGAGGACTTAGGTTTCGAGGAAGCTTACAACCGCCTTGTAGGGTCTGCCGACGAAAAAGGCGACCTGTATTTAGGTTCAGGTAACGCTTATGAAGCGGCTACGGAAACTGAAGGCACTAGTCAGTTTGAAGCGCTCGCCCGCATCCTTGTAGGCGAGAATGTTTTCATTGCAGGCGCGCCGGGTACCGGCAAAAGCTCCATCGTGCATCTGGCGTGTCGCATTTTCGACATGCAAGGTGTTCAGTATGAGGTTGTAGCTCCTACTGGTGCGGCGGCAGAGAACATCAAGGGAACCACTATCCATAGTCTTTTTGGTGTGGGTAAGAATAAGACCTGGGACAAGTACACAGGTAAAGCTTCTTATGCTTTCAATAAGACTGACCGGCTGAAAGAAATTGACGTGCTCATCGTTGATGAGGTGTCGATGGTTTATGGTCAGCTTTGGCAGGAGATGGATGAGCATCTGCGCCGAGTTAAAAGCAAGCCGAATCAGGCGTTTGGTGGTATCCAGATTGTTGCTGTAGGTGATTTTAACCAGCTTAAAGCTGTGCCTGACCGCGACTTCGGGACTCAAGAGCACTATGACGGGTTCCCGTTTTCGACTCCCGCCTGGGTGGATGCTAATTTTCATTACTGCTTCTTAGCCAAGGCACACCGCGCTACTGACCCGGTTCTCTCACGTATTTTGAGGCACATGTCAGCGAACGCTCTTACAGCCGAGGATTTTGAGGCGCTTACCAGCCGTACTGTGAAGCCGGAAGACGCTAACGGGCTGGATGATGATTCTAAGCCGGGTGCGGAGCCAATTATTCGCCTGTACACGCAGAACTCGAAGGTTACTGCGTACAATGATGAGCGTATCCAGATGCTTCCAGGTGACGCTATTACTTTCGCATCTGAGGCTGAGCTTCTTGTGGCTGAGGATTCTCTTACTCCTACCCAGCGTGGTCAGTGGAAGTCCATTCAGGAGCGCGCGAAGTTGAAGGTTTCCCTTAAACCGGATACTAAGGTTGTTGCCGACATGCCGACTATTGGTTATTACATTGGCGAAGCGGCATCCTTGAAGCCTAAGAGCAGTTTCTCTTACAACCCAGACGATGGCGTGAAGATTACTAACGGAACGATGGGTTATGTGCGTGCTTTTGCTTCTACTACCCCTAGCGCGAAGAAGGGGCGCTACTACACGAAGGTGGAGGATGTTCCTCACCCGAAAACAGCGTCTCCTGTTGTGCAGTTCGGGGACGGGCTTTACCTTATTTTGCGTATGGAGAGTGAGCTGGAGCGCCCCGTTCAGAAAAAGGACGAGAAGTGGACTAGTGAGCCTTTTGCGTATAGTCTCATGTTCCCGTTGAAGGCGGGTTATGCGGTTACTGTGCATAAGTCTCAGGGGCAGACGTATGACGGCGCTATCCTCGATTTGAATGACTCTTTTACGGAGGGTCTGGGGTATGTTGCGTTGTCTCGCGTGCGTACCTTGGATACTGCGTTCATTCTTACGTCTAATAGTAAGCCGTTGAACGCTAATTCTAAGGCGTGGCGGGTTGATGCGGAGTCCGTTAGTATTATGGCTTCTATTAGGGCTTGGGCGGCGGATGATACCCGGTCTTTCCGTGAGAAGATTGATGATTACGATACGGCTTATAAGTCTGTGGTTATTCTTGGTTCTCGGAATGTCGCTCCTATTGATACGCCTCCTAAGCGTGTTCCGGTTGAGACTGACTCTCCCTGTGTCGATAACGTTCAAGCTCCATCTGTTTCTTCGCCCGCCCCTGTGAGTATGGAGGGTAAGAAGCTGGTTGATAGGAACCTGCTTAATCGTGGGTGGATGACTTGCCAGAGGCTTCTTGCGTTGGATATTACTGGCGAGTACAAGGAGCGGCTGGAATACGTGAAGTCCACGGGGGATGCGGACGCGATGGTTAGTCTGATGCTAGATTTCTTGGACTTGCAGGTTGAGCTGGCTGAGATTCCGACCGGCGATTAGCCACCTGTTTGCAATTAGGTAAATACATGTGGTAGAGTGGTTGTACGTTCTTTGTTCTTCCGTTTTTAAGGAACATGCAACCACTCTTTTTTGTTTTAATTATTGAAAGGTTTTTATTATGACTTCTGTACTGACTTACGCTGACGTTAAGCGCCCTCTGTCTAGCCGTAACGAGATTAAGGGTGTAGCTAACCTTGAAGCGAGCAACCGTAACTATGTGCTGAACCGCCGCGCTGACGCTCTGGTGAAGAGTGTGGCGACTTGTGTGGAGCTTGTATCTGTGGTTGAGTCTCAGCTGGATAAGCTTTCTGATGAGAAGCGTGCCGAGGTTGAAGCGGCTCTTGTTACGCTTCGCTCTTTCTAGTTTTTGAGCTAAGTTTTTGATATGATTTTGTGGCGGGCATCCTCCCATATGAAAAGGGGAGGGGCTCGCCGCTTATTACTCCGGTTAAAGGATTTTTGATTGTTCACTATTGCTCATTTGTCTGACCTGCATTTAGGGTACCGCGATAATTCGTCTCTAGGGCGACTAGGGCTTGATTTCATCAAGGAGGCTCCGATTCCTCTTCGTGAGCTGGACGGCTATAGGGCGTGGGATGAAGCTATTACGGGTATCATTAACGATAATGTTGATGCTGTTGTTATTGCGGGCGACATTGGGCATGAGCCTAATCCTTCAGACCGCGCACGCGCCCACATGCAGGCTGGTCTGATGCGTTTCGCTGAGGCGGGTATCCCGGTCTACAATATTACGGGTAATCATGACACGAACGACGTGGCGGGTGATGTTGCTTTTACTGAAAATCTGCATCTCCCTATGATGAAGATTTATTCTCATGCTGAACCTTACGTGTCCTATGCCCTTAATGATGACATTATGCTTCATATGGTGAGTCACCACATGTACGCCGATAATGTTGAGGTGATGAAGAAAGTTAAGCCTGTTAAAGGTGCTATCAATGTTCTTACAACGCACGGCTCCCTTATCGACCCTCTGTTGAAAGAACGTATCCGCGTGAATGATACGGTGCGTGAGGTTGTTATCCCCGACTATTTTTTGCAGGCTAACTGGGACGCTATGATGCTGGGGCACATTCACGAGCGCGGCTTCGTAGGTAAAGAAAGTAACGGTATCTTCTATAATGGGTCTTTGATTAGGCGCGGCTTCTCGGACGCGGAAGGCTCATTAGGGCGCGGGTACACGTTGTGGCATATTGCTGAGGACGGAACAGTTACCCGTGAGATGAAAACTGTCTGGCAACGCCCCCAGGAAGATTTGCCCGCTATCAACGCGGAAGGGTTGGACTCTGTAGCTCTTACGGAAGCTATTCTCGCTAACCTGCCCGACCCCTCTGAGGGTTTGGAATACGACCCGGCGGTTGCCCCTATTCTGCGTCAGCGCATTATTGGTGCGGCTCCTACAGCGTTTGCGACACGTGACCAGGCGGCTATTACGGCGGCTTCCCAACACGCCCTATCTTATGCGCTCGCCCCCCGTGCAGGAAATGCGGCAGATGCATCTGCGAAGAAGGATAAGGAGCCGGAAGAAAGCGTTTTGAAGCCCGGCGGCTTGGAAGCAACCTATCACGCATGGAAGGGCAAGTCGGATACGTTGAACAGTATTCAAGATGAGGATGAGCGCACCCGCGTAGCTTCCTTAGCGGAGTCTTATCTGCGTCGGGGCGAAGAGAAAGTTTTTGAAAAGCGCCTCTCCATGTAAGATGGAAGATGCACCATTTTAGAGATTGGAAGAAAGACCATATGACAAGCTTTTATGAGCATCTAGCGGACGCTACTCGCATTGCTATTGCAGGCGATTGGCACATGAACATCCTTGCTATCGACAAGATTCTGAACAAGGTTGAGCGCATGAACGCGCAGGTTGTTCTGCATACCGGAGATTTCGGTTATTTCCCCAGCAAGGAAGACTACAGCACCTATGTAGCACACATTACTGAGCGCGCTATTAAGGGCGGCTACTATGTTGTGTTCATTGAAGGTAACCATGAGCAGTACACCGGAACTGAGGGGTACTGGTGGAGTAGCGAAACTATTCTGACCCGTGAGGGGCTGTCCACACTAAAGAACAAGGCGGATGAGCACGGTTTTGTAGCTATTACGCCTCGCATTATCTGGGCTACACGTGGCGCGGCGGCTCGTATCGGAACCAATAAGGGGCGCGGCGTGTCTTTCATTGGGCTCGGAGGCGCGGGCAGTGTTTACCGTGAGCACGCTCAGATGTACGGTTTCTGGTCACCTAATGAGCACGTTACCAATGAGGATGTTGCCCGCGTAGCCGATGGCGTGAAGCGCCTCGGCGGTTCGGTAGATATTATGCTGACTCATGACGCACCCGCTGGTGCTCGCGTACCTACCGTACATGCGATTAAGCCTGATGACGCTGAGGCGCGTAAGCTTAACCGCCGCGCTGTGGAAGAAGCGGAAGTGACCCGTGAACGTATTGCTGAGGCTGTAGAGATTGCTCAGCCCACTGTGCTATTTCACGGTCACTGGCATCGTTTCGACAGGTGCGCCCAGACCCCTATCGGTAATGTCACTGTTCCGATGATTATCTCTCTTTCTGATGAGACGGGAGTTAATAACCTTTACTTCACCGACACGTCCTTATGGGAAGGCACGGAGCGTGAGATTGAGAAGAATCTCCATCGCGGCTCCCTGTGGCTATAGGAGTAGAAGGAATGAAAAACTCTAACGCCTCTAAGTTTAGGAGCTTCCTGTGCCGTATCGGTTTACACCATTGGGAACCAGGCGCTTTCGGTTATGCACAGCAGTGTGATTACTGCCTCAAGCTTTACCCCGGCTCGGATAAACACTTCAAGCCTTAACCCGCCCCCTTTAGAAAGTAGGACTTATGTCTGATAAGCTATCCCCTTTGTCTCCGCCCGCTTTACCTCGAAAGATTCGTTTTGATGAGGATTTCCTCTCGCGAGCTTTACGGCAGTTCCATGACGCATACGAGCACCCCAACTTTTTAGAGACAGAGCCTATGGATTTGACCTCCGAGGTGGGTAGGGAAGAGTTGCGCTTCCGGTTCCTGCTGATTGGGGAAGAGTTCGCGGAGCTTTGTAACGCTATTTTCGGCAAGGCAGGCGCACGCCTCCTGGAACTTACTATTGATGAGGTCGCTAAGCGGGACGCCTCCGAGATGAAGGTCGACCCTGTAGAAGTCATTGACGCTCTAGGAGACATGCTGTATCTCATTGTTGGCGCTTTTGTTGCATTGGGTGTCCCGTTCGAGAAGGTTCTGCGCGAGATTCACGCCTCTAACATGTCGAAGCTCGGGGCAGACGGCAAGCCGGTTAAGCGCGAGGACGGTAAGGTAATGAAGGGCGAGAATTTCTGCCCTCCGAACCTTGCGCCGTTCCTTACTGGTGGTTCTACCCCTAATAGTGAGGCTTGGGTAGAAGATAATGAGTGAGCCTGCTAAAGATGTAGCCGACGTTAAGGAGCCGCCAGCTTCTAAAAGCCGCGTAGCTGTTCTATTGGGCAACGTTGTGAACGGCTTGCGTTCCGTTTTTGTAGACGCTTACGGATTGGCTGGTCTACCTGTGCTGTGTGCTACGGTGTTTGCTTCCGTAACTTCTGGTGCTCTTCATTCTTTGCCGTGGTGGGCTCCGTGGGCTTGGTACCTGGCGCTATCGGTTATTGTTTTCACTATGAGTCGTGCGGCTATCATTGTGAAGGTTCTGCTTTCTTTGGTGGCTACGGCGTATGCGGTAACTATTTTGGCGCAGGTGTCTTTGCTGGCTTCCCCGAATACTGAGGCTTATATTTCTGCGGCGCTCGCCCCGGTTTTGGGTCTTTGCATTTATTGGGTTGTTTCGCAGTTTGGAAGCTACGGCTTGTCGCGATGGTCACCTGTTATTCCGGTTCTGGGCGTATCGACGCTAGTTTCTCTTTTCACTATTGGTTTCACGTTAAGCCCGGTTATTGGTGCTGTTGTGTTCCTTGTCGTGTATTTGGGTGTGGGGCTTCTTTGGTACCGTTACGGTGTGAAGCTTTTCTATAGGAAGAGTAAGATGCCAAGTTTCACAACCCCCACCAGGATTAAGGACGTTGTGGCGCATGACGCATCGGTGAATAACCCCGACGAGGATAAGCCATTGTGGAAGTATATTAGCTACCCGTCTGCCCGCGAATCTGACCCGTTCTCAGTTCTTGTGGTAGGGGACAGGGCGTATATGTTCTTCTTCGTACAGATGACCTCTGTGTTTGAGCTGACTGAGAAGACTAGGGCGCTGAGCGGGAAGGTTAAGTCTAGCCGTTTAACTTACCGGGATAGTGCAGTAGAGCCTTGGTTGTTCGACAAGGTTATTTCGCGTACCCCAGCGGGTGCTACACCAATTCTTGTGGACATGATGGGTGAGAATCCTAAAGATAAGCGGAATATTACGTTAGCGCTTCCCGATTCTCCTTTAGATAGTTCCGGTTCGCCTGTGTACTACACTGAGGTGGGAATTATCTACGGCAGGGATGTGGATAGCAAGAAGGCTAATGCGCCTCTCGTTGAACGTGCTGAGAAGATTTACGGTTCCAAGCCTGCATTGGAGGCTAAAGCGAAGGCTAAGCTTGCGAAGTTCCGCTATTAGACCTGTTCTCAATCACGCCCTATGTTAAAATTGAATAATCGTTAAGGAACACCCCTTTAGGGGTTTCGTCACACTACTGAAAGCGGGTTGCATCTTCAAAATGTTTTGAGTTGCAACCCGCTTTTTACACAAGAAAAGGTTTATATGAGTTCTTCATCTGAAACTTTCGTCCATTTACACACGCACTCCACATACTCCGCTCTTGATGGGTTTTCTAGTGTTACCGAGTATCTGGAGCATGTCAAAGCTCTAGGGCAGACAGGCTTAGGTATCACTGACCACGGCAATATGCACGGAACGTATGAGCTGGTTACGCAGGCTGTAAAAGCAGGTATCACGCCGGTTCCTGGGTGCGAGTTTTACGTTGCCCCTCTTAACCCGGAGGGCGCTAAGGTTCGTACCCCCGTCTACTATGCAGATACGCCAGGCTCGGAGGGAGACGTGTCGGGACGCGGTAACTATTTACACTTGACCATGTGGGCTATCAATGACACAGGTTTACGGAACATGTTTAAGCTTCAGATGCTTGCGGCTTCCCCAGAGCATAAACGCGCCGGATACCCGCGCATTGACTTGGAAATGATGCGTACCCATAATGAAGGCATCATTGTTTCTACGGGGTGCCCGTCAGGTGAAATTTCCACACGTTTCCGTTTAGGTCAGGATGAAGCCGCCTACGAATACACTAATACCCTGGTCGAGATTTATGGCAAAGAGAATGTATTTGTAGAAATTATGAATCACAACATGTCCTCTGATTTGGAGCGGAACCTACTCCAAAAGCAGGTAAAGCTTGCAAACGATTTAGGGCTAGAACTTCTAGCAACTAACGACTGCCACTATTCACACCCCGAAGACGCTCCCCACCATGAGGAGATGCTGGCTATCGGAACCGGCTCTCTCATGTCGGACGCTCCTAAAGAGCAGGGTGGTAGGCGTTTCTGTTTTGACGGCACCGAATACTACATCAAGAGCACCGCTGAGATGTTAGCTCTTTTCCCGGAGTCATCGTTTCCGCGCGCCGTATCCAATTCAGGTGTTATTGCTTCTCGTGTTGAAGGGTTCACGCTCTTTGATTACCGCCCCAACCTGCGCCCGATACCTGAAATTCCTGCTAACGAAACTGAGGAAAGCTACCTGCGCAGGCTTGTAACCACTCTCGCTTATGAGCAATTCAAAGACCAGCCCAAAAAATACCAGCAGGTGCTGGAGCGCGCCAATTACGAGCTAGATGTTTTGGCGGCGGCTAACTACTCCGGGTACATGCTGATTGTGTGCGAGTACGTGTGTTGGTTCCGCGAAGAGTTCAGTGTCCGCAACCCGGCAGGCGATATTGTGATGAGCGCTGTGGGTGCTGGGCGAGGCTCAGCAGGCGGTTCAATTGTTGCGTACCTTTTGGGTATTACTGATATTGACCCCATCGAGCACGGGCTGTTCTTTGAGCGTTTCATCTCGGTAGGGCGTGTAGACCAGGCTGAGCTGAGTGCCGGGGAGGAAACCGTTATCGCACCTGTTTCTGAGAAGGTTAAAGTGCTCACGGAAACGGGTGTTGAGGTTGAGAAATACGTACACCAAATCTTACCTGGTGATTGGGTGTTGGTGGAGACTGATACTATGATTGGGCAGACATTTTCGACGGCTCTAAGCTCTTAAAAGCAGGGCGTGAAAGGTTCTTATAAGGTTATGGCTAAAGAAGCTTTAGAAGCTACTACAGCGGAATACGTAGAGTTTCATAGGAAGTATCAGCCACGCGTGTGGTCTGACTTCATTGGACAAGAGAAAATTATCTCTGAGCTTCAGCAGGATATTATTCAGGGCAGGCGCGTTCAGGGGCGTTTGTTCTGTGGTGAAGCGGGTACTGGTAAGAGCAGTATGGTTCGTGTCTTTGTTAAAGCTATGAACTGTGAAGGGCGTGCGCCTGATTCTGCTGACCCGTGCCTGGCTTGCGAATCATGCTTACTTTTTGACGCTGACCCATCCGAGATGATGACGAACGTTATTGCGGCTGTTGTTAGTGGCGTGGACAATGTTCGTACTATTGTGGCGAACGGTACGGTAAAGCGGTTTGCGAAAGCGCCCTTTATTGTTATTGATGAGTGTCACGCTTTATCAGACCAGGCGTGGGATGCGTTCCTAGATTATCTAGAGAACAAAGACTCTCAAGAAACCACACCTGTTATTTTCAGCACAACAGAACGCCACAAGGTGAAGAAGAAGTCTATCCAGTCGCGCGTGAAGACATACGACTTCGAGAAGATACCTTTAAAGACCCTAGAGGGCTATGTACAGCGTATTGCAGACTTTGAGGGTGTAGACGTGTCTCCTGAAGGTTTGCGTTGGTGTGCGCGGCGTGCAGGCGGCTCAGCGCGTTTCGCTCTAAAGTACTTGGAAGAGTACCTGCGCAACCCAGGTTTGTATAGTGGGAATGAATCAGCTACCACGATGCTTTTGCGCGCCTGCGCCTCCGGTAATGCTAAGAAGCTCCCGGAAGCTTTAAAGCACGCCTGCGAGGTTGAATCTCTAGCAGACGCTACAGAGCGGGCGATAGACCAGATACTCAAGTATGTGTCCTATCTCGCTGACGCTGATGTTAGCAAGGATGAGCTCCCGTTCTACGACATTCCTGACCAGGATTTAGGTCTGCAATACATGAAGAAGAGCATCCCATCTGGGTTAGCGCTTGACTTGGCTTTGATGTTCAAGAAAGATTTTCAAGGCTACTGGAACGTGAAAGATGACACGATTATCTTCTCCACGACCTGGTATGCGGCAACCTACGAAGTGTACAAATACAAAAAGAGTAAGAAGAGCGCCCCACAGTTGGAAGGTGAACGCCACTAATGGCTACAGAAACCCGTGTTATCAACGGTAAAACATACGTCCGTATCACAGGCAATAAAGTTGTTTCTCCGGGTTCTCCGCCGGATATTGATACAGACTTCCACACGGAGCATCGTGATGCGGCTTTCGAGCATGTGGGTAACCTGTATGGGCGTGAGCATGTGGCTCGCTTACCTACTAACCAGATGTTGAAAACCAGGGCTTCTCTTAAAGATGCCGCCCGCGTCTACGGTGTAGCACCTGCGCAAGCCAACTACATTACCAGCCTGCTACCTGATAGCCTGGGTATCACTTTTGGTAAAGTTTACGACCCATCTAGCGAGGAATACGCAGGCTCTCAGCGTTTCCGTGACGCTGTATCTACCCGCGCGTTGGAGAAGCCTCTAGCGTGCGCTAAAGCGCTTGAGGGACGTATCCGTGGGCGTGGCGTACATGCTTGTGGTTTACTGATTTCTTCCGCGCCGCTCTACAACCACATTCCCGTCGATACGGCAAAGGACGGAACAGTTGTTGCCGGTTTTGAGTACGGGGCGTGTGAGCAAATCGGTATCATCAAGTTTGACTTTCTGGGGCTTGATACGGTCGATATTCTTTGCGACGCTATCCGTCTAGCGGTATCTCACGGTAAGGCTGTTCCTGATTTTCGGGCTATGGTTCGTGAAAGCCGGTTTAATGATAAGGAGACGTTCAGGCTACTTGGACGCGGTGAGACTGTCGGCGTGTTCCAGCTGGGCAATAGTGCTGTAGCTGACCTGTTTAAGCGCTTCACGCCGTCTACGTTGGGTGACATTTCTGCTATTACTGCTCTTTACCGCCCCGGTCCGATGAGTGCTGGAAGTCACATTCAGTATGTGGAGCGTCGTGCTGGTCGTGAACCTATTCAGCCTATTCACCCTGAGTTCGCGGGTACTGCTGTTGAGCGTATTCTGGGGGATACGTGTGGTTTGTTGGTGTATCAGGAGCAGGTTATGGCGCTTGCCGCTGAGGTTGCTGGTATGACTCCCCAGGAGGGTGACGACCTGCGTCGCGCTATCGGTAAGAAAAAGCATGATTTGATGGTTGCCTACGAGGAACGTTTCATCACGGGCGGCGCTTCTAACGGGTTTAGTGCTGTTGCAATGAAGGAGCTGTGGGATAGGATTGTTGGCTTCGCAGAGTACGGCTTCAATAAGTCGCACTCTGATGCGTATGCGGCGATGGCTTATCTTGCTTTATATGTAAAGGCACACTTCCCGGCGGAGTTTTACGCTTCAGCTATCGCCCGTAAGGTATCTATGGGTGCGGCTGGGCGCGATAAGGTTTTTGAGCTTGTTGAGGACGCTAAGCGGCGCGGTATCCGTCTAGATGTGCCTGACATTAACGTTTCAGGGGCAGACATTGGGATGAACGATGCGGGTAACCTATCGTTTGGTTTCTCCATGCTTAAAGGTGTGGGGTCTAAGGATGCTGAGGTTATTGTTGCTGACCGTGAGGCGAATGGGCATTACAGTTCCTTTAAGGATTTCGTTGTTCGCACCTTTAATGCTGGGCGTGTCACAAAAACCACGTATGAGGCGCTTGTTAAGGCGGGTGCTTTCGATAGCTTAGGTGTGTCTCGTAAGCTTACTCATGAGTGTGTTGTTCCTTATCTTGATTTGCTCCGTAAGGAGCGTGCGAAGCGTAAACGTGCCCAGGTTAAGGAGGCTAAAGCTTTAGGTGTGGAGCCTCCGGTGGGGGAGCCGCCCGTTACAGGTGAAACCTTACCTGATGATACTGCGCTACACGGTGAAGATTATCCGGTAGTGGAGCGTCTACGTCATGAGGCTGAGGTGGCGGGTCAGTATATGACTGGGCACCCTATGTCTTCTGTACCGACGCGCGTCCCTGTGATGCGTACTGTCACTATTGGTGAGCTTCTTCAATCGACACAGCCTATTAAGGGTGCGGTGATTATGGCGGCTGTTGTGGCGTACAGCGATAAGACTCATAAAAAGTTTGGGCGTAAAGTATTGGTGACGTTAGATGATGGGACGGGCACTGTTACCGGATATTCCTCTAATTCGCTCTTGGAGGCGGAGGACGTGTGGGAGGCTCAGTGCGCCGTGAAGGACGCTTACGTATCTGGCGTTGGTTCCATTGATGAGGCGTTTAGGGTTAAGCTTTCTGGTGCGCGCTCTCAGGGCTCACCAGCTGTTCAGCCGTTCCGCGCATATTCGTTCCACGTGAATTACACACCAGAGCGTAAGGTGATTTTGGAGGACGGGACTGTTTCGTACAAGCCGCCGTACCTGAATATTTTGCATGCCCGTGAGGTTCCTATCTCAGCTTCCGGTAACATGTGCGCTCGCTTGCGTATCCCGTGGGGGCTTACGGAAGAGCAGGCTATCAGTAAGGTTCAGGAAGCGTTAGCGACGTGCCCGCCTAGTGATAAGAAGTTTCCCCTACTGCTGGCGCGTTGGCGCGAAGATTTACCTAACGGTGGCGCTGATACTATTGAGAAAACGCTGGAAGCTTCACATAGCCTTCTCACTCCATTAGAAGCACGCGACTGGGATAATATTGTTCCTCCCACCTCTAGCCCTTTGCCTCTTACGACTGTTACCGACCTACTGACGTATAAGGAAGTTCCTGTAGAGGTTCCTTTTGTTAAAGGTGCTTTTACGGCTTTGAACCAGATTTTTGGTACTGATGCTTTTGACTGGGGGCACTACAACATAGGTCGTTTGTAGTAATTTTGAAAATTCGTGTGGTGCTGTGCAGATATATTCTTCTTGTACAGCACCACACTTTTCTTGTTTAAGGTAACAATGGCTATCCGTCTTTCTAAATTTCAAGCTTCTGAGCAGTCACCTGTTTCTCCACCTGTGGCTCCTGTTGAGGAGCCTGTAGTTGCTGATTTTCCTGTAGCGGAGGAAGAGCAGGTTGAGGTTACGGCACCCCAGTCTAAAGGTTCGTCCTGGGGCGATGGTGTTCTGCAGAATATTTCGTCCGCTAATGAAAGCCCCGCTGAGGAAGAGGTGCCCCAGGAGGAAGCTGAGGAGTATCTTGATGAGGGGGATGAGTATGCTGACATGTTCTATGTGAAGGATGAGTATGCTGGCGATGACCTTAATCCTCTAGAGCGTATCGGCTCTTCCGTTAGTGAGTCTTTCGCGCCCGACGACGATGCTGTCCCCGAGTCGCCTACCCCAGCCGCGTTTGATGATTATGACGACGCGCCGGAGGAAGAACATGCCCCAGATGAAGTAGAGGGTGACTATTCAGACGTTGCGGATAACGATGAGCCTGCCTATAGTCCGTCTACTACATCTACTTCTACGCCGTATGCTACCGCCGACCCGAATGTGCCTGTACCTGCGGATATTTCTTACAGCCCCGATGGTGCGTACATTCTGAAAGACGAAACCGGCGCGTATTTCCCGTGGGCTTTAACGTTCTTGCAGACGTTAGATGAAGACGATGCTCTGTCGCTTGACCCGGACGATTATCCGTGGTGGGAAGCTATTGCTGAAGGTGCGGCTGAAAGCGTTACCCCGATACCTCAGGATTACCCTTCTAGCGCCCCTGAAGCGCCCTCTGAGGCTTCCAGTAAGCCCGAACAGGTAAGTTTAGAGGATGACGTTAAAGACGCTTCTCATGGCGATTCTAAGAAGAGCGTCGGTGCCTTTTTTGTTAAGGTTCTCGACGGTTTGGCTGGCTTCTTAAATAAGGGGTCTAAGATACCGCTCTTAGGTCGTCTCTTTAGGAAGAGTATTCCTGGTACCCCGACAGGTCGCGGTATTGCGGGTGTTACGCTCGCGCTACTTGTGTTCTTGACCGGCAGTTTTATCAATAACCAGATTGTAGGCGACCGCACTTTTGATGCTACCGGCTCCACAAGTGTTGAGCTTGCAGACGGGGCGAAGGTAACCGTAGCTGGGGTGGCGCGTAAAGACGGCTCTTATAGTGTTGTGCTCAAGAATGATGGGCGTACTAATGCTACGCATATTCACGGTAGCTTACACGCGCAGGGTGCTCAGGCGTACAACCCGCTCAGCTGGTTCAACAAAGACGACTTGGGGACATGTACCTTCTCAGCCGATGTTGTGAAAGCTGGCTCTGAGGTTTCCGTGCCGCTAACATGCTCCCAGGATGTTTCAGGTAAGGGCTCTATGACTTTTGAAAACGTTACCGTAGACAGTGAGGACGTATAAAGTATGGCTGGTATGAGTTTCGCTGAGGCGTTCGCCCAGTATGAGAAGAAGCAGAAAGAAGCGCAGGCGGCTATCAAACTGATTGATAGTAAGAACCCTGAACTGTATGCGCCTCTTTTGATGCCTCCGGACGGGTACTTCGACCATATTGGGGCTCGTCGTGCTAAGCGTGCCAGTGAGCGCGTGGACATGGTCGTTAAGCATATTACGACCGTCCCCGAGAATCTTGACTTGTCGAAGCCGGGCGCTAAGTCGTCTATCCGCACCTTTGGTGTACCCGCGTCGAGCCTCTACAATTCTTTGGAGTTCCCACCTCCAGGCTGGAAGGGGGACGCTAAGAGTGTTAGTAAGGTTAAAGCCGGTATTGAAGGTGAGGAGCTGACTGCTAAAGCGTTAGCACAGTGGGCTGACGATAAGCCTGATGTGGTTATCTGTCATTCTGTGTCTATTCCCCGTAAAGAGGGAGATGACATTGAAGCGCCTCCCGAGGTGGAAGCTAACGACGGGGAAACACCTGATGAGGTGGAAGAGGAACGGAAAGTCCTTAATGGTGTGGATGAAGATTTAGGTATCGTGGATACCCCCGATACCGACCATGTCGTTGTGGTTGGCTCTCAGGTGTGGATTATTGACTCTAAAATGTGGAAAGCGGGCGTGGACTTGAACGACCCGCGAGCCGTTTACAGTTTTAAAGCTCACGACTATAAACGCAAGAAGCGCAGTAATTTCTCTATTATTGCTCCTGGCTCTAAGCGCCCGAGGTATGTCCGGATGAAGCAAGCTATCTATCTGTGGCGTAAATACCTTGGTGGCAGTAAACGTGCCCACGTGAGGGGTATCGTGAACATTCACCCGAAGGAAGTAAAGAACCCGGACTATGATGCTCTTAATACGGCGGAACAGCCGGAGATGATACCCGGCACGATTCGCTTCCTCCGCCTAGATGAATGGTACGACTCCGTTTTTAAGCCAACCGAGCATGGTAGGTTTATTGAGCTGTTAGATGAGCAGTATAAGAAGATGAAGCCCCACGAGAAGGGTTTTATTGATGTTGGGCTGGTTACGCTTGTTGCCCGCACGCCTGTGAAGAAACGAACCCGCGCTGAGGAGTTCTTCGGGGATAAGCTCAAAGGTTTTGCGTAAAAAAATATTTACTCTGCTATGGGTGTTGTGAAGGTTTTTCACAACACCCATAGTTCTTTTTTTGAGGAGCACCTAACTTATGAGTCTTTACGCCCCTATCCGTAACCCTGAGAAGTACGACAAGGTTTCTCAGTGGCTTGGGGAGCATTTCCCATTTATCGCTGGCGGTTCCCCCGAGGGTTTCTTGATGTCAGCGAGCATGTTCGGTCTGAGTAAGAACCCGCGCCTGAAGGATGAGAACGACGATTTGGCGCGCGCTGTACGTAAGGTGCCCACCGCGTTTATTAACGTCGACTGGGATTCCAACACCTCCACGTTCATCGTCAAGTCGGCTGACATGGTTCATGTGGACATGCTCCTTGAAGAATTAGCTCAGGTTAAGGAGCAGACCCGTCAGGTTCGTCTGATTCTTGAGCTTCAGGACATTCTGCGTGAAACGAATGCTGATACCGCCTGGTTTATTACCGATGTTTCTGATGAGGTAGCACCTGCTCTTGGATACCCGAGCGCAAAAGCACGTCATCACCTGTTTACTCAGGGGGCGGGTGCCGCTGATGAGGTAATCCCCGGTGAGGTTGTACTCCCTAAGCACCTTTCTTCTTTGGATAAGAAACAGGCTAGTGCATATCTTGAAGCGTTGAAGGCGTACAACCCTGACCTGGTACAGGCAGACGACACGTTCGAGGGTATCACCGCTCACTACCTGTTTGTTGAGCAGATTCTCGCTATTGCGTTCCCCGATTTGGAGGAGCGTGTTCGGGTCGTTGCGTCTTTACTGAACTAAACGGCTTCTACATCTAACTTTTGATATAGGCGTGACAGAGATTTATTACCTTTGTCACGCCTATATTTATGCCCGATTTATTTGTTCTTGGTGATGTATGAAAATTGAAAGTATTACAGAGGTAGAGCCAGTACCGTCACGGTGCTTCATTGTTGGCTCTAAACACCGTTTGTACCGTGCCGGTGGTGAAGACGGTGTATCCATTGTTACACACAATAGTGTTCTTCAACGTAATTTTGTGTTTCAGTGTATTATGCGCCCTAACGCTTGGCGCTTCCTGGGTATTGACCTTAAAAAGGTGGAGCTTTCCGTCTACCGCCCTTATGTGCCTGTCGTTTTAGGTATCGCAACAACGCTAGATGACGCTTTAACAATTCTAAGGTTCTGTCAGCAAACTATGATGCAACGATATGAGCTGATGGAAAAGCACGGTGTGCAGGACTATGTTGATTTGCCACCGCTCCCTGAAGGTGACCGTCAGCGTCTTCTCACGATGGTTGATGAGGCGGCTGAGCTTCTTTCCCCCACAGGTGTTAAGACGGATGAGGGTAAGGCTGATGACTTGCTTAAAGGTGAGGCTCTTACACTTATTGGTTCTATTGCGCGTCTTGGTCGTGCGGCTGGTGTGCATCTTATTTTAGCTATGCAACGTCCTGACGCTAAAATCATTTCGGGTGAGATTCGCTCCAACTTCATGTGTCGTATTGCGGCGGGTGTTTTGACTTCGGCGGCTAGTGCAATGACGCTAGAGTCCGGTGCGGGTACTATGATTAACCCGAACGTTAAGGGTCGCGGCATGGTTTACTTGAACGGTAAACTGTATGACTTCCAGGGCTTTTTCGCTACCCCTGAGTTTATTGACACGTGGCTTCAGGAGAATCCGCAGGAGTCTCAGAACGTTAAGACTGAGCAGGTTTCTGGTCAGACCGTTGTGCATACTGGTGAACGTGATAACGACGGTAATGAGCAGACCCTCGTGTTTGGCGAGAAGGAAGATGAAGAGGCAGTCCATCTTGCAGACTGGGGAGAAGATATGGACATTATTAGTGAGCACGGTTCACAGGGTGATGAACAAATTTAGTTTCTTGCAAATTTTCATGTTACACTAAATCTATCCGTCAGTTTCATAGGCTAATTTTCATGGTCTGACGATATTTTTTCCTTTCAATAAAAACCGTACACACACGTAAGCCCCGCACTTATGGCAAGTGCGGGGCTTAAAGTATGCCGTTTTAGGGGGTTGCTTCTTTGAGACGTGTAGCAACAGAATCTACAGTGGTCACGATGGTTTCCTCATCATATCCCTGGTAAGCGAGCTTCCCGTAGATTCGCTGTAAAGCTTTCTGGGCTGTCCAGGACGGGTGGGTACTACGTGCAAGCTCCCGGTTAAGGTGCTTCTCAGCTAGAGCTTTAGCGTTCTCAACATCACCGCTGGTAACTTCCGCGCTCAGTTCTTCATCCACAACGTATGCTGGTACGCCTTTACGGATGAGCTTATCCCGCAGAGCACGTGTCGAGGTTTTGCGGTTCTGCTGGTTACTGTAGATAGCGTCGCGGACGTAGCGCCTATCGTCAAGGAAGCCTTCAACGGTAAGCTCTTCTACAATGTCCACAATTTCGTCAGCGGCAAATCCTTTGTCGGTTAGCTTTTCGATGAGCTGGTTTGTGGTTACAGGCGTTTTAGCGATTCGCTTCTTGAGAGATTCAAGGTTGAAAGCGCGGGAACTCAAAGCGGGTGCTCCTTATCCGTAAAGGGGGTGAACGTTCTGTAGGGACGGGTTAGGCGTGACCCGACACTTTTACAACATATCGGGTCACGCCTAAAAGAGGTTCAGCTGTTACTCAGCGTCAAGGAAATTCAGAGCGGGTGCGTCTTCAAATTCGCTTTCCTGCTCTTCAATCTCTGGCTCGTCAGATTCGATGATGCCGAGCTTCACGAAAATCTTGTGCTTGAGCTCTTCGGTAAGGTCGGGGTTTTCCTTGAGGAACTTGCGTGCGTTTTCGCGTCCCTGACCAACCTGCTCACCCTCGTAGGTGTACCAGGCACCCGACTTCTTAACAATGTCATTCTCTACCGCCAGGTCGAGGATACCGCCCTCAATGGAAATACCCTCACCATAGAGAATGTCAAACTCAGCCTGCTTAAAGGGAGGAGCAACCTTGTTCTTCACAATCTTTGCGCGGGTGCGGTTACCGATAGGGTTAGCGCCGTCCTTGAGCGTTTCAATACGGCGAATGTCGATACGAACCGAAGCGTAGAACTTCAACGCCTTACCGCCGGTAGTTGTCTCCGGGTTACCGAAGAAAACACCAATCTTCTCACGAAGCTGGTTGATGAAGATAGCGGTAGTGTTGGTAGCGGCGAGACGACCCGTAATCTTACGGAGAGCCTGACTCATGAGTCGTGCCTGCAAACCAACGTGAGAGTCGCCCATGTCGCCTTCAATTTCGGCGCGCGGGACAAGAGCGGCAACCGAGTCGATAACAATGATGTCCACCGCTCCGGAGCCGACCAGCATGTCCATGATTTCGAGCGCCTGCTCACCCGTATCAGGCTGAGAAACGAGCAAAGCATCAATATCTACACCGAGCTTAGCGGCATACACGGGGTCTAGTGCGTGCTCCGCGTCAATGAACGCCGCTGTGCCTCCTTCTTTCTGTACATTCGCTACAGCGTGCAGAGCAATGGTGGTTTTACCCGAGGACTCAGGACCATATACCTCGATGACTCGTCCGCGCGGCAAACCGCCGATACCTAGAGCGGAGTCTAGGGCGATAGCGCCGGTGGGGATAACACCTACTTCTACGGTTTCCTTGTCACCCAGGCGCATAATTGCACCGTTACCGTAGTCCTTATTGATTCGCTCCAGCGCCGCCTCAAGAGCGGCAGTCCTACCGTTAGCGGGTGCGGGTCGTGCGGCTGTTGCAGTCTTCTTAGCCCTTGCCATATAGGTGGGGCTCCTTTCCTTGGGAAAGATACTTCCTGAGCGGCATGTATTCACCAGCCCAGGTGAAATGGTTCTCTACTATTGTAGCACTTCTTGTCGGTTCATATCTTAGTGGTGAGCTATGATTTTTGTATGAGTGATAAGAATTTTTCTCCCAGTTTTTTGCAGTCTAACGGTTTGACGTTCGGCTCTATTCTTGCTCCGTGGCGTTATAAGGCTCTGTGGGGGTCTTCCTGGTCTATTGTGGCTCTGTGGGTACTCGGGGCTGTAATGATTCTTTCTGGGGCTATTGTGGGGCTTCTAGGTGGGTCTGAGCAGGACTACGTTTCCCTTATTGGGTACGGTGTTCTTTTCGGCGCTGTTTCGGTGGGGCGTGTTGCGGCGCTTATTTTGGGTATTGACACTTTGTCGGTGCGGGATGATTCACGTTTTACCTGGCTGACGGGACGTAAGACGCATTTGTGGTGGGGTGTTGCTGTAGGTGTTGTTTTTGCGGGGTTGATGCTCGCTGTCTCGTACCTTGTTCCTGCTCTTTTCCCCGGTGTTGATTTCTCAAACACGCAGACGGTTCAGTTTTCTGGGTATTCGCCTGTGGTGCTGGGGTTGATACTTATTGTTTTTGCGCCTCTGTTTGAGGAGGTTATTTGGCGTGGCTTGGTGTTGAAGAGTTGCGTTATGGCTGGCGCGGTTCCGTGGGTTGCTGTGTTGTTACAGGGGTTGTTTTTTGCGGCTGTCCATTTTTGGGGTATTCCACTTACGCCGGGTGCTATTGTTAGCGGTATTTTCTTGGCTGTGTTTGGGGTTTGCCTTGGTGCGCTTCGTGTGAAGTCGGGGTCTTTGTTGCCTGGCTTGTTGGCGCACGCCATCTATAATGCCTCCGTTTTAGCGGTTCTTCTCTTGGTATAATGGTGTCTTTATAGATGACGTTTTTACCTGTTTTTGTTTGGAGTTTTTATGCTGTCTAAGTCGCAGTCTTCTATGTTGAAACATATTGCTGACCGCCCTCCGCTGAGCGCACATTTAGGTTCCGCTCTTTCGAGTCACCGTGTTCTTACGGTGGGGGAGCGTAACGCGCCTTTGCCGGTGCTGTTGAATGATACGCCTGCTTCGTATCGTGATGTTTTGCGTGCTAATTTGTTGAAGCGTAAGGCGGCTGTAGCGTCTTCTTTGATGCGTCCTGCTGTTCCTGGCGCGATTGGTGACGCTAAGGGTTTCTTGACGGGTGAGGCGCTTATCCTTGAGGACGCTGATTTGTTGGAGCGTTTGGGTAAGTCTAAGATTTCCCCGTCGCTTGTTATGGCTTTGCACGGATGTTTGGCTTCTTTTGCTGTGAAGCGTTATGCGTGGGCTTTTGAGTTGGAGTCGGCTTCAGTTGAGATGAAGCGTGGTTCGGCTTTCCACGAGGTTTTTGAGCGTCTTATGGGGCTACCGGCGGATGTTCGTACTCTGGATGTTGCTAAGAGTTTCACGGGCGAGGTTTTGGGTAAGCCGGATTACGATTTGATTCGCGCGTTGCCTGACCAGGTGGACTGGCTGTATGAGACTGTGGGTAACGCTTTCACGTTCCGCCGTGCTGATGGTTCTGTGGAGTCTCCGCAGGACACGGAGCTGTATGTGATGCCGGATGGTAAGCCTGCTTTGGAGGTACCTGTTTCGGGTGCTATTGGTGGGGCGACCCGTGAGACGTTCGGCATCATTGACCGTATTACTGTAAATAGTGGCGGTTCGCCGGTGATTCAGGACTATAAGACGGCTTCTAAGATGAAGCGGTACAGCCCGAGTATTGTGAAGCGTTCTGGCGCGCATGCGGGGGAGCGGATTCCCCGCTTGCCTGAGAAGGTTGTTAATCCAGACGGTACAGAGTCTTGGCGCATCCCGGACGGGTTCAAGGAGGCGCATCAGCAGTACAGCTATTTGATTCTGGCTGAGCAGAACGGTATTGATGTTAAGGATGCTGAGCTTCTTTTCCCGGCTGTTCACGATTCTTACAATGTTGCGCCGGTACCTGCTTTGATTACGTCTGTGGAAGACCCGGAGCCCGAGGTTGTTGCTTTTGATAGATGGGTTCGTGATTCATATAAAGCGGCTGACGAGGCTGTCGACAAGCTTTCTACTACCGGCGTTTTCCCGTACTCCCCGTCGTTCCTGTGCTCTTGGTGCCCTCTAGCTAAGCTTTGCCCACAGTTCCAAGCGCACACGGGTAAAGGAGCGGCTGTGGCGGCTGGTCAGCCTGACTTCATTCCGCATCTTACACCGCTACATTCCAACTAAGAATCCTTGTGGGCGATATATTGGCTACGTAGCGCTATATTGTTAGAAGCGTTTATTGTTTTCTCTTATTTTTGGAGGTTTTCCATTTTGGTTATTCCTAAGAAGGTTTCCCGCTCCGGCGCTGTTTTAGCGGCTACCGTTCTTGTAGGTGCGCCGTTTGCGCCGTTGATTGCTGACGAGCTGGAAACTCCGCCTGCGGCTGTTGCTGTAGCGGAGAGTTCTGACGCTACTACTGCTTCCACTCAGGCGGGTGCTGAGGTGGATGGTACTGGTACTGTCTTCTCGTCTCAGCCGGATGCTCGTTTCCGTATTGAGCGCGCTCAGGCTTCCGCTGGTAGCGGGTTCACGGACATTGTTCTAGCGAACGTCTCTGATGTTGCTAGTACGCACACATGGGTTCCGTTGGATTCTCTGCGTGGCAACCTGCCGGAGGGGGCTACTTTCGGTGCTGTTGTTGGTAGCGGCGGAGAAGTCGTGAAGGGTTCTGACCTTGTCGCGGCTAACGTTGCTTCCGCTGATAGTGTGAACGCGGATGCGGAGTACTGGTACATTCCTAATCTTGCCGCTGGTGCTGAGGTTCGTATTTCTGTAGTTCAGGCTCCTGAAGCTACTCCGGCTCCTGCCCCTGAGCCGAAGGCTGAGGAGACTCCCGCTCCGGATGCTACAACTGAGCCTACACCTGCTCCTGATACTGAGACTCCGAAGCCGTCCGATGATGCTACCACTCCGGCTCCGGAGAAGTCTGAGGATGCTACCCCCGCCCCTGTAGAGGAGAAGAAGTCTGCTGAGTCTTCTACTGTAGTTGTTGATAACGCGGCTAACATCTCTAAGAAGGCTGATGAGGTGTACAAGGCTCCCGCTCAGGCGGCAATCCCCCAGGATAACGCGGTTCGCCATGACAGCGCGGGGCGTGTTGTTTCTACTGCGCCTGTAGCGGCTGTAACCTCGGATGCTCAGGAGGGTACTACTACTACCCGTTTTGAGGATGGTGGCGAGGTTACAACTAACGCCGCTGGTGAGGTTGTAGAGTCGACGCTTGGTTCGACTGTTACTACTACGGGTGCGCCTGTAACGTCTACGGTTCGTTCTACCGCTTCTTCTAAGACGACTCCTAGCTCTTCGACTGTGAAGGGGCAGACTCTTAGGACGGGTGCCGCAGGTGTAGCTAATGTTCCTTTGGCTGTTTCACCGGCTGTTATTCCGATGGTTGCCGCTGGTGGTTCTTTGGCTCTGGCAGGCACTATTGTGGCGGGTGTTGCTTTGAAGAACCGTAAGCGTGAGAATCGTGAGCGCGGTTAATATTTTGTTTTAAATCTTTACTGGTGCCCACTTGCTGACTATATGCTCCTCTTTGGTTTAAGCTATAGTTTCCAGTAGGTGGGCACCGTGTTGTCTCTAGAGTTGAGAAGGAAATTATGTTTGAACGCTTAACACGTAAAGCTAAACAGGCAGAAAATGATGAGTCTGAGGTGAAAGAAGACGCTGAGCAGAGTGTTGCCTGGTGGCGACGCAAGAAAGTTATCGCGTCAGTCGTCTCTGGCTGTGTTGCGTCTGCACTGTTCTTTACGGGTTGGGGCGTTCACCTTAACGATTCGACCTATCTGACTCGCTCTTATGGTGCGGTTGGTGCGGCGGCAGACGGCTTGTATAGTGGGCTGGACGATTTGTTCGGTTTACAAGCGCAGATTAAGGGTGATGATGGGCACGGCGGTGGGGTGACCTATGCTGGGCGGGATAGTATGGGTGTGACGGATGCGGGGTTGTTGTATGCGCCTAAGCCTGCGTCTGAGTTCCGTAATGCTGATTGTCCGCTGTATCCTGCGGGGGTGAATGGGGCGTCTGCTGAGCCTCCTAAGTCTCTTGGTGCTCGCACGGCTGGCTGGTGGGCTCCTTCGTTGCGTTCTAAAACGCAGGTTGTTCAGGGTGCTACTGTTACGCCGTCTGGGTTCAGTAATAATGATGTGAGGCTTCCAGCGGCTCCTAATGGTATTTGGTATGCGTCTGGTTCTCCGTTGAGTTCTAATGAGGGTGCTTCTATCTTGGCGGGGCACATTAACCTGAATGATGGTAATTTGTCGCCGTGGGGTTATTTGCACCGTTTGGATAAGTGTTCTCATATTTATATGAATGATGAGCAGGGTACTCGCCGTGAGTTTGTGGTCACAGGTCTTTATTTGGTGAAGCAGGATGAGCTTGCGTCCCATAGTGAGCTGTGGCGTAAAGATGGTGATAAGAAAGCTTATTTTATTACGTGCTCTGGTAACTCTGTGGGCACGGATGGTACCCGTGAAGCTTCCTCCACGTTCCTGTTCAATTACGAATATAATCTCATTGTGGAGGGCACGCCGGTAGAGGGTTCTTACCCGAAGCCTGCCCCTAAACCTACAGCTGGGAAGACTCCTGTCGTTACTGAGATACCTTCCGTATCTACCCCTTCCGCATCGCCGGAAGCTACTCCGTTACCTTCTGTAACGAGTGAGGCTCCTTCTGCTCCCAACGCCCCGACTATGGAAGCTCCTGCGCCCACTCAGACTTCCGAAAACGCCGCTCCCGCTGTTGCTACCGCTACACCTGCCCCTCAGCCCGCTCAGCAAGCTCCGGCGGCGGCAAACAACGCTCCTGTGAAGAGTGAAGCAACTACAGGTACGGTTGTTACGACTAACCGCGCGAAGAACAACAACCTGTCCACAGCGAAGCCAGATAACACAGCTTCCGCTAAACCATCTGCTTCCCCGACTCCGTCTGCTTCTTCAACTTCTACGAGGCACATAACCAAAAACTAGAGTTCTAGTTCTTACCAATAGCCACCTAACCGCTATGTGTTTAATGTACTTTTAAAAACATTCCTGATTAGGTGGCTATTTTTATGTCGCATGAGCAGATTTCGCTCCTTGATGAGAATTACCGTTATGAAGTTGCTGAACAGCAGTTCCGTGATAACCGTGAGCCTCGTTGCCCTGTCATCATGATTTATGACTGCTCCCGCTCTATGCAGGGCGGTTTAATGGACGAGGTGAAGCGCGGACATGAGCTTCTACAGCAGGAGCTTTTAGAAGACTCTATCGCTTCATTACGTGCGGACATGTCGTATATTCTGTATGGTTCTGAGGTAGACCCGCCCTCCTTGTTTGCGACGGCTTTAGAGAGTGCAAGTATGCCCGAGGAGACACGCCCCAGTAATCTGAATTTCCGTGACATGTTGGGTACGAGCACTAATACTGCGATTCTTACGGCTATTGATGTGGTGGAAGAGCGGTTGAAGCATTACGGCAATAAGGTTCCCCACTATGCGCCGATGATTTTCCTTATCACCGACGGTGAGAGTTTAGATGATAATCTTCCTCACGAGTCGGGTAAGACTATGCGGCAGGCGGCTATTGAAGCTTTGGAGAAGCGCGTAGCTGTTGCCCCTGGTAGTAGGCGTGAGTCTTTACGTGATAGCTCGTCTAAGCCGGGTAAGTGGATTTTTATGCCGCTCTATATTTCTACGGGTAACGCTGAGGCGGATAAGGAGATGCGTGAGTCTTTGCAGGATTACCCGTCCGCTCCGTCGCCTGTTCCTGTTCCGCTTGACCCAGGCAATATGATTCAGTTCTTTAAGTGGGTTTCCGAGTCTATGCAGAAACGTTCTGAGTCGCGTCCGGATGAGGCTGTCTCATTCCCCGACGCGCCCAGCTGGGTTATGCCCGGTGTTTAATGTAACATTTCTCTATATTCACTCGGAGGTATTTATATATGAGTAGCACTTTTTTTGATTGGTGCTTAACGTCGGGGCGTTCTATCCCGAAGCCGTCTGTCCATGATGAAGACACAAATCAAGACGCTTATGCGTCGTGGGTTGATGAAGCTGGGCGCGGTGTTATTGTTGCGTGCGACGGTGCCGGTTCGTTGAAGCGTTCCCGTGAGGGTGCGCGTCTTGTAGCCGACACTATTGTTGATGAAGCACGCCTTTACTTAGAGGACTTCCCAACATCTGGGGACGCGGCTGAGGATGCTCAGGAGCTGATGCGTGTTCTTACGCGGGTTCTTACTATGGTGCTTAACACGGTGCGTGCGGCTGATGATTATAAGCAGATGGGTTGTACTGTTGCTGTAACTATTTTCTGTGAGCAGGCTTTCGCGTGTGCTACGTTGGGGGATGCGTTCGTCATTGTTGGCGACTATCAGGGTTCGTCCCCTATGTATCTTTCGTATGTGGAAGAGTGGGACGCACCGTATATTACGACGTTCACAAGTACCGCTAACCCGCGTATTCTGTTGTCTTGCGGTACGGGTGCTACGTGGGCGCTGGTTGCTTCGGACGGGTTTAAAAACTCTATCGTTCATCCTGCTACGGAAGAGGTGGAGGAGAAGCTTGAGGAGTCTCCTTTCCTTGGGGAGCCGCCCCTGTATCTAGTTCTTCTTTCTCCGACTGTTGATAGTTTCGTTGCGCAGTTGGTGTCTCAGCATTATTTGGATGATGATACTACGTTTGTTACTGCTGGGTGTTTAAATAAGCCGTCTGATATTTATTTGAAGATGGTTGAATCTGCGGTTGAGATGAAGCCCGTCTATGATGACGGTGGTTTCGTGGCTTCTTTGCAGGTTTGCTAATTTTTGTTAGTTTTTGGGGCGCGTGTTCTTTACACTTTGGGTGTGAGTGCGCGCCCCGCGTTTTGCCCATTTGGAGGGTGCTTTGGTTGAATATGTTGCCCGCTTAGCTGACGGGTCATCTTTTCCCGTCACGTTAGGGGATAAACCTTTAGGGCGTGGCGGTGAGGGCGCTGTTTTCCCTGTCGAATCGGTCGGGTCGGCTGTTTTAGGAGCGGCGGACGGTTTGGTGGGCAAGGTTTACCACCCGGATAAAGAGAAGCAAGCGGAGCGTGAGGCTAAGTGTTCTGCGATGCTTGCGAGTGTCCCTAAGACTGATTCTATTGTGTGGAATTTAGGGAACCTCTACACCCCGTCTGGGGATTTTGCAGGGTTCCTTATGAAGCGTCTCCAGATGGATGTTTATCGCGAGTTTATGAAGGTTGCTCATACTACGCACCGGCGTATGCAGTTCCCTGACTGGTCTGTACGTCATTCGTTGCTTATGGCGCGTAATCTTGCGGTGGCGATTGATGCTGTTCACGAGGCGGGTCACCGTGTTGGGGACATTAACGAGTCGAACGTGCTTGTTGCACCGGATGCTACTGTGCGTATTGTGGATGCGGATAGTGTTCAGATTAGTACAGGCTCCACTGTTTACCCTTGTATTGTTGGCAAGCCGGAGTTTACGGCTCCTGAGATTAGTGTTGGTAGCTACAAGGAAGAGCGGAACCGGCGTACTGTAGCTACTGACACGTTCGCTTTTACGGTGATGCTTTTTAATGCCCTTATGGGTCGTGCTCACCCTACAGTATGTAACTATAAGGGGGAGCATAAAGATATACCAGAGCTTATCCGTTTGGGTGTTTACCCTACCTTTGTGAAGAAGCTTCCGCGCGGGTTCTCCAAGGTGCCCGACATTGAGTACGAGGCTATCCCTAAAAGGGTTCATGACATGATAGGTCGCGGGTTGAGTAGTGACCCGGATTTACGTCCTTCTTTCGATGAGATTATCGCTGTCTTTGATGATTTGTTTGAGAGGGAAGACGGGGCGTATAAGAATTTGAAGCAGTGTAACGTTTCACCGCTTCATTGGTGGGATGTGCGTGACAGTAGCATGTGCCCTATGTGTCGTTTTGCGACGAAATATAAGAACGCTGATATTTGGTCGTCCAAACAAGATAATACGCTCGGCTCCATTGTTACCGAGGGGCAGAAAAAGCAGGCTAAGCAACAGAAAAAGAAGAAGACCCCTCCCGCCCCTGCTTCTATCTCCCCTTACGCTTACGCACCCACACAAGCCCCTTCTAACCCTCAGAACGCGACCGCCGCCCCACCTGTACCTGTTCAGCTTTCTGGTACGCAGGCACCCCCTTACACGGGCGCTACACCTCAACAGCCACAAACCCAGAGTAACCAGCAGACTCAAGGACGCACACCTGGCGCTCCCGAAGAGCCGACTATGGTGAAGAAATATTTGGGTGTGTTAGACGGTTCAGGCGATATTGTTCGCCGCCCACCGCTCGGAGACTTAGTAAAATCCGGCTCTTACGGAATACTCATTGACGCTTTAGGTGCAGAGTATAAACGTTCTATCCCTTGGGTAAGTAAGTACAACCCCGTCCCGGTATGGTGGGTTTCGTTTATCGCGTCCGCTCTTACAGCGTTGGTATGGTGGCTGGGTGCGCCTGAGATTATGCGTTGGCTTATTCCTACGATTTTCCCTCACAGTATCCCCACCCAGATTATCCCGCTTATTCACACAGTAGGCGTTCTATTGTGGGCTATTCCGGCAGGCGCTGTAGGGTTACGTTTCTTATCAGGTTTGTTCCAGATGTGGAGGCGTTCCCGTGAGGTGAAGCAGTACGGTTACGGGGCTGTTGTGTATGAGAAATGGTGGGGCACCGTGTTGAATATGGTGCTTACGAGCGTGGTCACAGGGCTACTTGTTCCGCTGTTTGCAGTGCTCAGTGTGATTTTTTGGCTAATTTATGAGATAATCGTTAGTGTCATCTCTTCTTGGAACAATGACTCTAGCCGGACGTAACGTTTTTACGGCTGGTTCCGGGGTTCTATAGGGGAGAGACAACCGTTTAATTTATTAGCTATTTTTTTTGAAAGGTCACACCATGACTACTGCTCTTCCTAAGCCTATGGCTCCCGTCTTCACTCAGCCGCCGAAGCCTTCTGCGGCACGCCCGAAGCCGAACGCCTCGAACTTCCGCAAGCCTGCAAACAACAACTTCAAGAAGCCTAACCGTGGCTTTAAGAAGAATGTGCGTCGTAAGGTTCAGCCGAAGCGCCCCGTATCGAAGTTCACCCATTTCGGACGTATCTACGGTGCGTTGGAGCAGTACACTATGGGTGCGTACCCGGAACTGATGCGTCCGCGTAACGCGGTTCAGGGCTTCTCCATTCCCGCTAATGAGGTTTACGACATTCTTGCCCGCGCAGGTTACCTACACCATGACGGTAAGCCCACCACTAAGTTCTGGAAGGCACGTATCGCCGCCGTATCTGGCAATACTCGCCTATGGAATATGAAGAACCTGCTCAAGGTTCTCAAGGATGAAGCTCCTGATACCCGTATCACTCGTATCCCTGTAAACCAGAACATTCCCGAGGGTATCAGCAAGAAGACTTTCCTGCCGCTTGAGGATGTTGCGGATTACTTCAACCTTCACCTGCGTGACTTTAAGGAAATGCTGGTCGCAGGCGGCTGGTGGTTCCGATACGACTATTCTCAGCCGCGAGGCACTAATATGAACCGTAACGGTAAGCCGCTGGATTGGGTTGTTCAGCGTGGCTTCGCGAAGAAGGAAGTTTACACTGACCCGAAGAGCGGTAAGGAAACTTACCGTTGGGTTGTTAATGCGTGGCATGTTCTGATGACTTTCTCGGGTCAGGTTGGTTCTCCGGTTCCGAAGCGTGTTATCCGCCCGCTGGATTACGTTCCTCCCGTTCCGCGTCCGACGGTTCAGCAGTTCGCTACCGATGGTCGCCACTGGATGTTTGAAGCTTACCGCAATAAGCAGTTTGTCGACATGATTTCTCTGGCGATTTACGCTCAGGAGCTTGGTAAGAACTATCTTGCGGCTCTTGAGAAGGCGTGCGGTCTTCCCGTAGGCTTCACTAAGCATAAGCAGTGGACTCACGCTCTTGAAAAGGTAGGCGGCATCAAGTAGCCTCTTTTAGATGTTTGGCGGGTAAATCTGCAGTTTTCGATAATGTAGAAAAACTATGAAATTTTTCTCGCATATCGACTTGACATGGCTCGCAGGTTTGGCTGTAATAATGACATACAGCCTTATACAGATGTAGTCACGCAAGGCAGTGGCGCATCTCCCTGTAAGGCAGTGTTCCATTAGAAGCATGAGCGACAACCCTGGTTGCGTGACTCTTTAGTCGAAACCAGGTGAGCCTATGTGGAGTAGGTTAGCCGTAAGACCTTGGGTTGAAAAACCCTAAAATTAACCTGGGAATAGCGAGTATCGTTTCGCGATTTTCATTATTTCTGGTTACGGTAGGTAGATTAGATATAGCTACCCCTCTTTTTTGTACCCTGAGCTTATGTGGCAGACTAGACAATCTAGCTAGTCTGCCACATATTTTTGTTTCCTGATATAATAATCCCTGTATTTCTGATGCGGGCTACATCTAGGCGCTTTAATCAGTGATACACCGGCTGAGGTTCCCGCCTTGCCCGCTAGGTTGGGGGGGGGCGGGGCGACCTCGATGGTTTTACTTCATGGCGTTATTGCTCCCCCTATGTTTTCGTTGGGGCGAGTGGAGAAACCGGAAAAGTGTTTTTCACCCACCTGTCTACCCGAAAAGCTTAGTGTTAGCTTGTTAGGTGTTTATTTTATTTATGGCTGTTTCAGATGATGAAGTGCGCGCCACCTATGCTTCCCTGGTGGACACGGTAAATAAGGCTCGGCACGCTTACTATGTTGCTGATTCTCCGGTTCTTTCAGACGCTGAGTACGACAAGTTGTATCACCGCCTGCTAGAGATTGAAGCTCAATATCCTCAGTTGGTTACTGCTGATTCTCCGTCCCGCGCGGTGGGTGGTGAAGCGTCTAAAGCTTTCGCTCCTGTTCCGCACCCTACACGCATGTACTCGCTAGAGGACGTGTTTTCATTTGACGAGCTTACGGGCTGGTTCAATAAAACATCTCAGGCGCTCGCTAAGGAAAGTGTGGGTGCTCCGGAGTGGCTGACGGAAGTTAAGATTGATGGTTTAGCGGTGAACCTGCTGTACCGTAACGGTGTTCTTGAGCGGGCGGCTACACGCGGGGACGGCGTGACGGGCGAAGACGTTACCCATAACGTGAAAACCATTGCTTGCATCCCACATAAGCTGACTGGCGAGGGTTACCCCGATGTGCTAGAGGTGCGTGGTGAGGTTTTTATTGCTTCTCAAGATTTCCGTTCTTTGAACGAGGCTATGGTAGCTTCTGGTAAGGCTCCTTTTGCGAATCCAAGGAACGCCGCCGCAGGTTCATTACGTCAGAAAGATGCCTCTGTTACTGCTTCCCGCCCGCTGAGTATGTTTGTTCACGGCGTGGGCGAAATGAGCGGTCTGAATATTGAGAGTCAATCTGAAATATATGGTTTGCTGAGCGGCTGGGGTTTGCCCGTTAGCCCTTATACTGAGCTTTTACCCGATGTTGAAGCTGTGCTTAGTTTTATCCGTGAGTACGGGGAGCGTCGCCATGAGCTTATCCATGAGATAGACGGCATTGTGGTGAAGGTTAATTCTTTCAAAGCTCAGGAAGCGTTAGGTTACACGTCGCGCGTCCCACGTTGGGCTGTAGCGTACAAGTACCCGCCGGAAGAGGTTCACACTAAGCTTCTTGATATTCGTGTTGATGTGGGGCGTACAGGGCGGGTCACACCGTATGCGGTGATGGAGCCAGTATTCGTTTCAGGTTCAACCGTTGAGCGAGCAACCTTACACAACCAGGACGTGGTTAAAGCTAAGGGTGTTCTCATTGGTGATACTGTTGTTCTCCGTAAAGCGGGGGATGTTGTTCCTGAGATTGTCGCGCCGGTTGTTGGGCTACGTGACGGCTCGGAGAAGCCGTTCGTAATGCCGTCTACTTGCCCATCGTGTGGCGCGGAGTTAGCGCCCGCTAAGGTAGGAGACGTTGATTTGCGGTGCTCTAACCCTAAGTCTTGCCCGGCTCAGCTTATGGCTCGTCTACATTATGCAGGTAGCCGTGCCGCCTTGGATATTGAAGCGTTAGGGGTTGAGACTGCACGCGCGCTTGTAACAGCTCCTCCTGGTGTGCGTCCTGTGCTTGACTCTGAGGCTGGGTTGTTCGATGTGACGCTAGATGATTTGAAGCGTAGCAAGAAGCTGGACGGCGGCAACTACTTCTTCACGAAACCCACCGCCTCTTACCCGGAGGGCAAACCCAGCAAGACGGCTCTTAACCTTATGCGTGAGATTGAGAAAGCTAAAGCTCAACCGTTATGGCGTGTCCTTGTTGCTTTATCTATCCGGCATGTGGGTGCTACAGCCGCACGCGCGCTCGTATCCGAGTTTAAAACTATGGACTCTATTCGGGCGGCAACCCGTGAAGAACTTGCCGCTGTAGAAGGTATCGGCTCCACCATTGCTGACTCTATTATTAGCTGGTTCTCTGTAGGTTGGCATGTTGAAATTGTTGAACGCTGGGCAAAAGCCGGTGTACAGATGGAGGAAGCTGAATCCGCTGATACGCCGAAGACGCTCGCGGGGCTGACTATTGTGCCGACAGGTTCATTTGTGAACTTCACGCGAGACAGCATCAAAGAAACCATCGTCAAGCATGGCGGCAAAGCGTCTAGCTCTGTTTCCAAGCGAACAACCTACCTACTAGCAGGCGCTAACGCAGGCTCCAAGCTCGAAAAAGCAGAAACACTAGGTGTGCCCGTCCTTACGGAAGAAGCGTTCTTAACCATGCTCAACGGCTCCTAGCACAACACCTTAAACACCCCCGTTCTCAGAGCTTCTATGTGCGGCAGAGTAGCTATCCCGGCTGGTCTGCCGCACATTTTTGTTTCCTGATATAATAATCTCTGTATTCCAGACGCGGGCTATATCTAGGAGCCTGCAGGCTGAGATACACCGGCTGAGGTTCCCGCCTTGCCCGCTAGGTTGGGTGGCGGGGCGACCTCGATGGTTTTACTTCATGGCGTTATTGCTCACCCCTGTATTTCAAGGGGGGCGAGTGGAGAAACCGGACAAGTGTTTTTCACCCACCTGACTACCCGAAAAGTTTAGCGTTAGCTTGCCGAACTGGTGGTTAGGCGAGGTCATGCAAGTGATGACCGTCAAAACGTACAGAGACAAAAAGCGCACCGCCCGGTGTGCTGGATACGAAAAGACGCTTTGAGGAGCAAAAACTTGATTTTCAATAAGAAGACCGTAAAGAATACCGTAGCCGCCCTCATGCTGGGCGGCATTGCCGTAGCAGGTACCGCACCTGCTTCTCAAGCCGCTGATTTGGCGACATGGGAGAAGCTTGCCCAGTGTGAGTCTGGCGGTAACTGGTCTATCAATACTGGCAACGGTTTCTACGGTGGTCTGCAGTTCACTCAGCAGTCTTGGAACGGTGTGGGGATGACTGGTTCTCCGCATACTGCGTCTAAGGAAGCTCAGATTGAAGCGGCGGAGCGTTTGCTTGCTGTTCAGGGTTGGGGTGCCTGGCCCTCGTGTACCGCACAGTACGGTTTGTCGGGTGCGGCTACCCCCACTTATACCGACCCGTCGGTAGCTAAGACTGCTACTTCTGCTACTGTTGTAGCACCTCAGAGTAATAGCCAGGTTGCTGTTGCTTCTACGTCTGCGGCGGCTGTTCCGGCAACTCCTGTTGTTGAAGCGCCCGCTCCGGTAGCGAAGGAAGCGGTTGCGCCTGTTGTTGCTCAGGAGCCTGCGGCTCCCGTTGTTGAGGCTCCTGTTACTCCTGAGCCTGTGGTAGCGGCTCCGGTAGCTACGCCCGAGGTTGTGAAGGCTCCTCGTGTAGCTTCTTCAACCTATCAGGTTGTGGCTGGTGATACGCTTTCGCTTATTGCGGCTCGTCTTGGTGTTCCTGGTGGATACCAGGCTATTGCTGACGCGAATGTGGATGTTATTTATGATGTTAATCTCATCTTCCCCGGTCAGGTTTTGACTATTCCGGGTGAGTAGGGTAAACTGTTTCTTGTAAGCCTTTTTCACTAACCTGGTTTACACTGGACAAATTGGACATATTTTATAAAGGTTACCCCTCTCAGGTTTTCTGGGAGGGGTAACCTTTATCCTTTTTGCTTTGGGTTAGGCATATAACAAAGGGTGCCCACCACATTTTTCCGTGTGGTGGGCACCCTTTGTTGTTTTTGGTTAGAGTCCGAGGCTTCGGATGATGGCGGCGCGTGCTTCCGCTTCTTCGGCGTTAGCTGGCTCCGGTAGGTCGTCTAGCACTACGGCTTCGGTGGGGGATACGTCGTAGTTAGCGGCGTACCCGTCGTATGTTTCTGTAGCGGGCACGTAGCGTGTGACAGTGGGTGTGGGGGCAGGTGTCACATCAGCCTGTGTGGGGCGCACAGCCCTGGTGGGGGCGGGTTCGCCGCGCATCTGGCGGATGGTGTTCATGATTTCCTTCTTGTAGTCCTGTGTTAGGAGGACGCGGCAGTAGTAGTCGTCGCCCCTTGTGTAGCGGCTACTGTTGTTTAGGTAAATGTACTGTCCGGAGGGTAGTTTGATGCGTACCGGCGGTAGCTTCTTGCCCTTCTTCCAGTCGTTGTAGTTATTTACGGGGACGGCACCGTACTGGAGCGCGTCGGCGTAATCGTAGTGCGCCTGGGAGCCCTCGGGGAGCGTGATGATGCAGTCTGCGTCCATGTATTTCTTGAGGAACTCGGGGTCGTGCAGGTTGAAGGTGTTCTTTTTCTCCTTGATAAGGGTAGGGTAGACGGTTGCGACGTGTGCGCTGGAGGGGGTTCCGAGGTCGGTGTCTTTGCGCTTCACGTTTTCGGTCTTAGGGATGGTTGTTGCTTCACGCTCGGGGAGCCCGTCAGCGGCTGTGTGGGCGGGCGTGACCGGCTTAGTGTTGTTGTTGGGTGTTGTTGTTGCCACCTGGGTGTTACGGTTTCCCTGTGCGGCGCGTGCGGGCTTCACAGGTTTGGGGGTGTTCAGTAGAGCGGGCTGGTTAATGATTGAGGTCTTAACGTATGCCTGCCAGTTATCGACGGGCTTCAGGTTGCCCAGGCGTGCAGATTCGGTGTAGCGGTTCACGACAGTGTCGATGATTCGTTCCCATTCATCGCTGATGACGGGCAGGTGAACGCCGGTAGCGCCCTTAATCTGGGCGGAAAGCAGGGCGAGGTCTACTGCACGGTAAATGTTGCCGCTACGGGGTGTACGTGCGGGGATAGTGATGGGGGTGCCGGTTACAGCAGACTCATTTAAGGTGGCGCGCAGAACAGCGCCACGCACTCCGGTGGAGATGGTAGCGTTCACCGTCTGAGTCTTAGCCTTAATGGTTTTCACAGCACTACGGTAAGGGTGGATGACGAAGCCTGCGAAGCCTTTACGGGTGTTCTTACCTACGAGGGACACAACGTCGTCTGCGCCTTCTTGCATGAATACGGTGCGTACAGCTTGTACCGCGTCACGGTAGGTTGAACGTGCGCGGTGTAGCGAAGCGGTGAAAACGGAGAACTGGCGTGCAAGATGTGACCAGGCAACCCACACTTTACTGCCGCGTGTACCTGCGCGTAGTGAAGCGGCACGTGCAAGAACCATCGCCAGCACGTCTACACACACAGCGGAAGAACGTACCAGCTTGTTGTTCCACATGCTGGTGGGGATAGCGATAACGTTGCCGCCGGTCACGTACTCGTAAAATTCGTTAGAAACACGCACCATTGTGAAACCGTCCGTGTTTCCTTCAATGCTGAACTTAATGCCCATTGTTGGGTCGGAAACATCTGCGGCAACGCTGAAAGCATGAACCAGGTCGCCACGCCCATCTTTAGTACGGTCAAAGACAGCGGTGCTCAGACCTAGGCAGATACGGAACATGTCCACCATCCGGCGTGAACCGCCCGCCGACAGAGCAGGCATACCAAGAAGACGCGCCAAAGCACGCGGCTGAGAAGGGATAGCGAACTCAACACTATCAGCCTCCACCACACGCGAAGCAATAAAAGCAAGAATACGGCGAGCCATAACACCAGTAGGCAACTCAAAAACCTGCCCACCAGAAACAGAAACAACAGGTGCAGGAACATGCTGAACAACACGCGCCACAGAGGAACGCTCCCAAACACCCTGCTCATTAAAACCAGAGCCAGCCGTCACAGAATTAGCCGATACAGGGAGCCCACCATGCACATACGCCAGCGGGACAAGCCACGCCTCACGCTCAACAGAACCGAAAAGCTCTTCCTCAACAGGGGAGAGGGAACGAACAAGCGTGCCGTCACTATCGACAACACTGTAAGCGTTATAAGCGTCCCCAGCTTTACGGCGGTTATCGGCGTGCGCCAAAACAGCCGCCTTACGCGCCTGCATATAGACAGACTCACCCTCGAAACCAGAAACAGCGATAGGCGCAAAAACAGACGCTGATACAGGTTCAACAGGAACCATTACAGCGTCATCAACAGCGTGCTTCAACGTTTGCATAAACCTATTTACACTTACCTTTCTGAACTGGACATATAGGTGGTCGTTTTACGGTTACCCATACTAACACAAATTTTATTTCCTCCTCCAATTCGCCAATTCCTCTATAACGCATACGGGGGTGCAGTACGTAACCACCGTACCTCCCACCCCCTACCACATGCAACATCAAAGCCAACAGAACCACCCCACCATGCGCTCACTCTTTTCCTCCCCTTTTTCTTCTTTTTTAAAAACGATAGCCGACCGACCATCAGCGCTGGGTCGAGGGACAAACCCCACGACGGTAGTGCGCTAATCCATCTTCCAAAACCTACCCGCCGTAAACGCAAACGCTTACACGAAAACGGCACCCCCGCATTAATCTTATCCACTATCTATAGTGCAACCCCCACAAAACAGCCCCAAATCCCCGGTATTTCAAGGCAAAACAGGACACCCTGCCGGAGAGTTATTTACCGAAAAGTCACGCAAATCGGAGTTATTTACCGAAAAGTCACACCCAAAAAACCACAGCTCACACCCCCTAAAGTCACCGCTATCGACCGGAAAGACACAGGGCTGATATGAACAGGACAGCAAGCCCAGGAAGAACACGCCAGCTTGCCACCTTGTGTAATGAACACGAAGACCGTAATATAAAAACTGTTACTACAAACCTTTCAAGGAGAAACACCGTCCTATGACTATTTCTGAGCTCGCAGAACGCGCCCCCATCATCGTCCTCTCCAAGAACGCATGCGTGCAGTGCAATATGAGCAAGAAGCTCCTCACCAGCAAGCTAGGGGAGCCCGCAGACGGAACCTGGGTAACCGCAATGATTGACGAAGACCCCGACCTGTACGCAGAGGTAGCTGAGAAGTACCCAAACGCGAAAGCCGCACCCGTCATCCTGCTCCCCGGTCAGACCCTAGACGAATACGAAGCGCTAGTACCCGGCGCGGCAAAGTACAACAAAGCAACCGACACCGTGTACTTCACCGGCTTCGTACACGCCCTACTGAGCCACGCGGCTGAGAAGGTAAACGCCTAACACTAAGAGCCGCACCCAATAAAACTAAGGTGAGCCCCGAGTACCACACCGATACTCGGGGCTCACCTGCCCTAACACGGAGAAACACCATGCGCTACAGCCCCGAACTCATCCAAAAAGTACGCGAGGCACACGACATCCTCACCCTGTTTGAAACCAAAACAAACACGCCCGTCCAAAAAGCAGGCATCAACTACAAAGCACTCTGCCCGTTCCACAGCGAAAAAACACCCTCCTGCCACATCACACCGTCCGCAGGGTGGTATCACTGCTTCGGGTGTGGCGAAAAAGGTGACGTGTTCAGCCTCATCATGCACACCGACAGCCTCACCTTCACCGAAGCCGTAGAATACCTAGCTGAAACAGCAGAACCACCCATTGACCTGCCCAAGGATGAGAAACACAACGGTGGAACCATCACAAACCGCCGCCTTAAAGAAATCACCAAAGCAACATGGGACTTCTACCAAGCAAACTACCGCCACCTCCCCAAAGAGCACCCCGCTAAACAGCAAATCATCCAGCGAAATCTCGACCCGAACCAGCCCCACTACGGGTACGCGCCCGCCGGTAATGCACTCACTAACTACCTCACCAAAACATACACGGCTGAGGAGCTAACCCTCGCAGGCGTGTGTTCACAGAACGATAAAGGTGCCCTGTACGATTTTTGGCGTAACCGCTTAATGTTCACTATCACGGACATGCACGGTGCCCCCGTATCCTTCACCGGGCGCGCCCTCGACCCCGACGAAACACGCAAATATGTGAACGGGCGCGCCACCCCAATCTTTGAAAAAGAAAAAGTCCTCTACAACCCCAACATTACTGAAGCAACCCGTCTAACCCGCGAATACCAAAACTGCTACCTCGTAGAGGGACAATTCGACGTCATCTCCCTTTACGACCACGGGTATAGGAACGTTTACGCGACCAGCGGCACCGCAATCACCCCTAAACACATCCAAACACTACAACGCCTCACCGGAGAAACAGGCGCAATCATATACATCCTCGACAGCGATAACGCCGGACAAAAAGCCGCCGCTACCGCCTGGTACACCGCGCCCGAAATCCAAGCACAATCCTGGGCAGTGCCCCTCCCCGAAGGCAACGACCCCTGCGACTACCTCAAAACACACGGCACAGAACAATTCACCCACCACATCAACACCCACATCCTCCCCCTCACCGTATCCGCCCTCAACACCTACGCCACCAAATACCCACCAACCCAACTACAAACACAAAACGCCTTCCTTGCCGAAGCCGCAAAAATGTACAAAACCACAACCACACCCGCCGTCCAAAAACTCATCATCGACTACACCGCCCAACTCACACAACTCACCACCCCACAAGTACAACGCACCCTCACCAACACCCAAACCCGAAACCGCCCCACCACACGACAAGAACAAGAACACATAGGAGAAAACCGAACAACAATCACCCACCAATGGGCAACCGTAGAAGACGAATACGCCTACAACGCAACCCAACAGCTCCTCGCAAACGGCGACAAAAAATATTTAGCCGCCAAAAAACTCCTACACCTCGCCCTCTACTACGCACAATCCCACCTGCTAGTACAACCCCACGTATGGGAACAACTCCCACCCGTAATCCACCACCTCTACAACGAAGCCTCCATACTTCACCAACAAAACAAAACATGGCACCCCGACAACTTCACCAACCCACCCCTAGCTGACCTACTCATCACCCCAACCCAAGCAGACAACACACCCCTAACCCCCGAACAAGCAGAACGTGAGTTCAACACCACACAGCGCATACTAACCCGCCTCAATAGGCGGAAAACCCGCTACTAACCACTAAAAGCGGCGGCACCTAGTTATTTAGGTGCCGCCGCTTTTTTGCGTCCCGCTATACACAAAACAGATTAAAGAAAACCAACCCATAAGGCAAGAAACCGTGAACCGAGACGCTTTAAACCACCAACGCGAAGAAGGTGAAGAGACTACAACCAGTAGTACCGCCTCCAGTAGCGCAAGTAACGAAGTATTTAACGCAATAGCCGCTTTAATCTTCAAAGCGGCTTTCTGGCTTGCCGTCATAGCACTCATCATCCTGTGCATCCCCGGCATCATCGCCATCGTAATTATCGCAAGCTGGACATACTTCTACCTCACCCGCAAGAAAATGATGCGCCCCACAGAGGTGCTCCTCTACATGGGAGGAACCGCCCTCACAGGGCTTATCCTCTGGTTCGCTCTGGATGCGCCACAAAAATTCAGGACAGCGTTCCAGAACCTCACCCAAAAACCCGGCAAATACCTCACCGTAAACGGGTTCCCGGAGCTCATCCTAAACTTCAGCACCCCCTTCACCATCGGCGGAATTATCATCGGTGCCGTTATTGGGCTCATCATGAGCACGGTCATCTATTACAACTACAACCGCTTCGATGAAATCAAACACATCCCCGACCACTGGCAACACATCAGCACTTTCAAATACCGGCTCACCCCATTCCAGAGGCGTAAGCGAAACAAAACCGTCGAAGCTATAGAAAGCGGCGCGAACTTCATCCTACCCGGCGAAAAAGGCAAACAACCCGGCGTAGCACTCGGAATTGACGAAGACACAGGCGAAGCCGTCTACTTCACAACACAAGAAATCCCCCGAAGCATGGTGAGCCTCGGAGAACCCGGCTCCGGTAAAACCATTGGCGCAGAAAGCGAAATCCGCGCCAACACAAAACTCGGCATCACCAGCATCGTTATCAACATGAAAGCCGATATTAACCTCGCCCGCAAACTCGCAAACTACGCCTATGAGGAGGACTTCAACTTCTACCACTTCACCCGAGGCAACCCCTACACAGGCAAATACGAAAACGCCTACAACCCCAACGGGCGCGCCTACTTCGACCCGTTCGCAGGGCTCAGCGTTGCCGAAAAAATCGACATCGGCATCAAATTCCAGGCATACGACCGTGCCAGCGAAAAGTACAAAAACGACGTTTGGGCGACCCTCCAGACCGTGCTAGTTGCCCTCGATAAGGTAGAGAAAGCGCTAGAAACACTCAAAACTACTAACCCCAAAGAACACGACCTTATTGTTCAAGAAATCGAAGACGGCGGACTCGAATGGTACAACGGCGAGTTCCGCCGATGCTACGGCGCGCTTATGCATCCCGAAGTACTCCTCAACCACCTACCCGCAGGCAACTCAGCCGCCGCCGACCTGCGACGCCGCATCCACGACACCGAGGTAAAAGGCTCCTGGGGAACACTACGCGGCAACTTCGGAATCATCCTAAACTCAGAGTTCGGCAAATGGGTTGGATTACCCCAAAACGGGGAACCATACATTGACTTCCACGCTGTAGCAGACCCCGAATCTAACCCGTCTATCGTCCTGTTCGACTTCAACGCAGACTCTGAAGCGGAAGTTAGTGCCGGTTTCGGCAAAATGCTCACCGGCGTACTCACCACAATGTCCGCACACCGACGAAGCGAAGACGGCAAATCACAAAACCTCATCGAAATCTTCTTTGACGAGTTCCAAGCAATCCCACTGGAGTTCGTAGAAGGTCTTGTCGAAAAAGCACGTAGCTCAAACGTCGGCGTATCCCTCGGACAGCAGAACCTTGACCAGCTTCGCAAATACAACGACGAAACAGCCGTCCGAAGCCTCCTCGTGAACGTTGGTACTATCGTCGCGCGAAGCGGTATGAAAGGTGGAGGTAGTGCAGAATACCTCGCGTCCCTCGCGGGAACTAAGGAAATCGAGAAATACAAAGTCGACGCTAAACGCGACCGTGTCTGGTGGAAAAACCTCATCCAATGGGACGACATCCGCCGATACTACAAATCCTCAGAAACCGTCCGTGTACCCAACATCAACGCCGAAGACATCATTAACCTGCGCATCCCCCGCCCCAAAGAAGGTGACTTCTACGCAGAATCAATGGTTATCCGCAAAAGCGCGCACTACAACAAGAAGACCAAGAAAACCGAGCAACGTTACGGTGGCACAAAAGTTCACGTCGTCCTGCCCCGCCAGGTACTAGAAAAACTACCTGCTACACCGGAACACCCAGTACACCCCAAAACAACCTCTATACCCCCCTCACGCCCCGCACACCTACAAAAGAAACAGGAAGAAACAACCGAAAACATTCTACAGCGCGCCCAGAAACCCTCTAAGGCACAAAAAACCGCCACCAAACCCGAAACCACAAAAGAAGCACCCCAAATACAGAGGAAAGCAACCCCACCCCAAAACCCCTACACACAAAATCTAACAACCCAGCACGCTATACCCAAACCAACACCCAAAAAACAAACCCCACAAGAAAAACCAGGAGGAACACCACCACCCAAAACAACACAAAAACCACCACGCAAAAAGCCGCGCATCACACAAGCCCCAGCACCACAACCCGCTGAACGCCCCCGCCCGCAACCAATCCAACTAACCGTAAGCGGCGCAATCGCAGAAAGCGTGGAAAACCGACGAAACACCCAAACCACTAAGGAAACACCCAATGGCGATTAACCTCAAAAAGAGCGACAAACAGCCGGTGAAACCAATCCCCGCTGTAGACCAGCCCATCTCCATCAACTCCTCCAAAAAAGGGCTCTACGCAGTAAACCGCACAACAAACGAAATCGTTCCACTAGGTAAACCCGTATTCCGCAACAGGAAGAACCACCTCCTAGCCGGAAAATTCTCCCTCTACGGGCTCGCACTACTCGTAATCATTGCTCTCATCGGGCACACCTTCCTGTACCTCACCACCCCAAAACCACCAACCAAGGAAGAAATCCAAAGCTACGCAAGGGAAGCAGTAGGGGTTACAGGGTACAACAAAGAAGCAGGCGCAGAAATCGCTACCGGGTATGTCAAAGCATACCTATCCCTCAAAACCGATGAGACAGCTGAGAAGCAACTCGCAATGTACCTCACAGGAGACGCTCTATCCAGTAGCGACCTGAACCTCGGCTCAGCCAATATCCGCACCTACACTAACAACGCGGCACAGCAGGTAGTTGGAACCCCGCAGGTTACCCGCATCACCATGCATAAAAACCCCGCCCTGGCAACATATAGGGTCACAGCGCTAGTGAAGCCCACCGCCACCGGAACAGGCTCCAGCATTAAAGACGCTTCCAAGAACAACACAAACCCGTCCAGCGAGCTCAAGCAAATCACAATGGCGGTAACCGTCGCGTTCAACGAAAGCAACAGCACCTACTATATTGCAACCCCGCACCCTGCTATATTGCCCTCACCCATCATGGGCAAGTCAAACTCCCTCATCCCCTCAACATCCGTAACCGGAACCAAAATCCAGAACACCGCTGAAACAGACAGCGTAATCAACGGCTTCTTCAAAGCCTACGTGACCGCAACCCCTGAAAAGCGCGGCGACCTCGCCCAGTACGTTCTGGACACCAAGACCCTCACCATCGCTAACGCAGGTCTGGGCGGCAAATTCACCATCAACACCAACGACATTAGCTACGAGCTATACCGTCAGGAAGATGGCACACTCATCGCAAAGGTAAACCTGAACCTTATTGACGAGCTAGGAGGCTCCACCGACAGTGACACGAGCGAAAGCACAAAGCAAAACATCACATACCCGGTCACTTACCAGGTGACCCTAGCAAAACAAGAGAACGGAAAGTACCTTGTCACAGACCTGATGCCTGATACCTACAACGCAAACACCACCAAACTGGTGGACAACTAACACACTATTCCAACAATTGTGACGCAAAACAACTCTGATATACACAGAGTGTTACTTCACAATATGAACAAAGAAACCGGAGAAACACCATATGATTACCCCCATCGCACTACTCGCGGCTATCAACCTAAAATCAACAATTTTCTGGGTCATCAACATCGCCGCCCTCGCCGCTCTGGTCGGTGTTATCTGGAAGGCAGTCAAGAACTCCTCCATCAAGGACGCAATTACCCCGCTGGTAATTATTATCATCGTCGCAATTGTGCTCCAGGTAGCAAACGAAGCGTTGACACCTAACTCTTCTATCGGTCAGACTGGTAGCGATTTGGTGAAGACCACAGTTAATGACGCAAGGAACGGCGTTCAGTAGCAGATAACTGAGTAAACAACATAAGAAACCTCCTACCAGCCCCTAAAAGGTTCGTAGGGGGTTTCCTCACTCCCTACACTAACCAACGTTGCTATAGGTAAAACAGACAAAGAAGAACCAACCCGAACTATCACGGAAGAAGCACCACTAAGCATGGCAAACATCCCATTCAACCCACTCAACAAACTCCCCGGCGACAAGAAGCACGCCCGCGCAGAAACTAACAGCACCCCCCGCGCACTCAACCTACCCCAAAAAGCAATCGTAGAAAACATCGTATTCTCCGACACTGAAGCGTGGGCTTTCTACCACATGAGCAGTACCCAGTTCGATTTTGAATCCATCGACACGAAAGCCCTACTCATTCACCAGGCTAGTGAAGCATACGCCGCAATCCTCAACCAGGGCGGCAACGGAAGCCCCGTCCATATCATGCCGTTCACCCTCCCGTCCTACGCCGACCCTAACGCTTTCCTCGCCACCTCTTACAACCACGCCCAGGCGCTTACTAACCCCATGTATGACGAAATCATGAAGATACAGGCGGAAGTCATTAAAGATGCGCGCGTACCCCAACAGAACTCGTACATTGGCGTGATGCTAGGGGATAGGAAGACATTCCAGCAAACCTCCCGGTCGGAGGATATTGCCGACGTTGAAGAAACACCTGACGAAGCGTTCGAGCTCTTCAAAGAAGGCATCGTAGAAGGACAAGAAGAAATCCTGGCAATGCTCCAGCTCATGCTCGGAGCTCAGACAGAGCACGTCTCCGCCCTTGAAGAAGCAAACGCTAAAGCGCGCGAGAAAACCATCCGCCGCGCCCTCTCTTACAGTGCCCTACGCTGTAAACCCGTCACCAGCGAAGAGCTGATGCTCATCACCAAAACCATGCTTCACCCCGCCGCTATCGGCGTGCCCCCCATCGAAATTGACACGCACAACCGAATCGGCTCCCAAGAAATCGCCTACGAATACGCTCACCTGATTGATAACAGCCACAACAAATGCATCGCTATCACTCAGGAATACGAAGGAGGCACCGAAAAACGGTACCTCGCAACATTCACGGTAACCCAGCTACCTGAAACGCTCGAGTTTCCCCAAATGACCCCGTTCACTGAAGCTGTAAACTACGCTTTACCACAGGCGCGCATCTTTGCGAAACTCAGCATCGCGCCAGCCGCTCTCATGAAAGAAGCTTTTGGGTTCAAGAAAATCGAGCACATTAACGAAGCACGCGAAACCGAAAAGAGCGACGAAACCATCCAACAATACGGGCACTCCGCAATCAACGACCTGCAACGAATCCACCAACGCACACTAGCTCTTGAAGCGGAAAATGACCGCATCGGAACCCCCTGGGTCGTTGGAACAATCCACATTGTTGTAGCCGCCGAAAAATACGAAACCCTGGAACAAGCATACGAAACCCTAAAACAGGAATGCCGCAACCAGAACATCACACTCAGCTGGACACGCCACAACCAAGTAGAACTATTCCTCTCAGGCATGCCCGGCGCAGGAACCTTCGTAAGGGGCAAATCTAACACGCACGTGCTCACCCAGCCATTCACCGGCTACCTGGGAATTAACTTCACAGCCGCAATCGGAGACGACATCAACCCCAACGCACTAGCAAACAGCACCGCACCACGTATCTAACACCCACAAGCCCTCAAGAAAGGGGGAAACACTCAACATGGCAGGCAAAAACGGCAAAGGCGGAGGAATCGGCACACCCGTCATAGTTACGCTCCTCGTCCTCGCAGTAGTCACCCTCATCATCGGGTACCCCATGCTTAAAACAGGGAGCATGAACCCCATTAACTCCATGAACTATTGGTTTCAGACGATAGGCGTGCAAGCAAAAGACTGCGCGGTAGGCGCGGTTCAGAACGACAGGGAGTGCAAATTCGCGCCCAGCGCAGATGGAGTAGGCGGCTCCGGAGGCAACGGAAAAATCACCGGAACCTCACAAGCAGGCAAACCAGCAACCAAAACCGAAGAAGCCAAAACAGCTTACAACAAAGCCCTAGAGAACCTAAAAATCAGCAACGCTGAAGAAGCCGAATATAAACCCGGCGAATGGAACATCTGGGCAAACACCGGAGGAAACTGCACAACCCGAGGCGACGTGCTCAAAGCACAAGGTAAAAACGTCACCACCAAAGATAACGACCCCGCCTCCTGCTCTATCACCACCGGAATCTGGACAAGCGTCTACGACGGCAAAACCATCATCGCAACACCAGAAAACACCCCCAACAGCATCCGCCAAAACGTAGCCGTAGACCACATCATCCCCCCGGAATACGCAAACGTACACGGCGGCAAGGACTGGGATAACGCAAAGAAAGAAGCCTTTGCAAACGACACAACCCAGCTCCTCGCTGTCAGTACAGAATCTGCTAAATCCAAAAACAATCAGAGCCCAGCTGGGTACATGCCGCAACCCAGCGAACAGTGCCACTACAGTCAGCTCTGGATTGACACCGCAACAAAATACAACTTGTCCATTACGCAAGCAGATAAAGCCGCCCTCCAAAAAGGGCTAGAAACCTGCACCCAATAAAAACACAGGGGGAAGCCACCACAACACAGCTGGTGACTTCCCCCCCCTGATATACCGTAAAGAAGCTTAAAAAGACGTTAAAACCACACGCACGGAGAAGCGATGGCAAAAACAAAAACAACCCTGAGCGCAGAATCCACTCAGGAAACCCCAAATAAGCGAAGCCGCCTAAAGAAGCCAGGGGCTCTTATTGCCGCGCTCTTCGCGCTACTTCTACTCACCCTCTACATCCTCACAGGGGGAGCGGCAACACAGAAAAACGTCACCATTAACTCAGAGACTGGCGGCAACCCCACCGTAACCATCACGAAGCAAGCGCACGCGTCCGGATTCGGACTCGCGGGCGGCGCGCAATCACTCGGTTACGGTATGAACACAAAGAACGCGTGGGACGGAGACTCACTCTTCGCCCCTATCGTGCTCCCCACCAAAGACAACCGTATCTTCACCCTTAAAGAAGCCGCAGGCGCAACACTAGGCTTCGTAAACTATGAGGGCGAGGGTGAAGGTAACGACGGTGTTGTTACAACCGACGCTGACCGTATGGAGGGCGCGCCTAAAACCATCACCAAAGACTCCGAGAAGCTGACCAAACAGCGCTCTCTTGAAACCATTGTCACCGGCGGTTTTATCACCATGATAGCCGACAGTGTTAATGGTCTAACAGGTCTGGGGTACAACCTCACCGACGCAACCCTTAAAGCCGCATACAACCCCCACACCGTCTGTGCTGAGGCAACCGACCCGGACTGTGTTTTTAACGTCACTAAAATCATGGCTGGCGACGGTAAAAGCGCCGACAAAGGTGTTATCGGCAACATATTCACCTACTTCTACCTGCCGTTTGTTGGACTCGTCTCCTCTATCGTGCTCCTACGCGCGCTCTACCAGCACGGCTTAAAGGAACAGAACTGGAAAGAAGTCGGCTCCACAGCCCTCTACGTTCTTGTCGCTGGCATTACAGGTCTGGGACTCCTCATGAACGCCGGACTCGTAGCAAGCATCCCCATCCAAGCCGCACAAATGTTCGGCGGGGCGGCAATGAGCATCACAACAGCCGCCGGTAAAGAAGGAACCGGCGCAAACGACGACGGAACAACATCCTCCGCGTCCGCAATCTGTAAGTCCACCGCAAGTAACACCAGCACAACCGAAGACACAGTTCTTTCTATTAACTCTATGAGCTGTACTATTTGGCGCGTCATCAGGCTCGACCCGTATGCCCGCGCGCAGTTCGGGCGACCCTTCGCGAAGCTGGACGTTAAAGACCCAGCTATCGCTGAAATCATCAAAAAAGCTGAAGTAGACCCGAACGTGTTCTGTGTACCCCTCCGCGTAGAAGGAAAACCAGAAGACTGGAAGAACAAGACCCTACACCTGCAAGACGGCGCGAACAAAACCTGTAACCTCGCCGCATACCAGCTGTACCTCAAAACCGACGCCCAAATCGGCAACAACGAGAACAAAAAATCTCACGGCGTAGACCCACGCTGGTACAACCTCATCGCTGTAGTACACGCCGACGACAGCCTCTGGGACGCATGGACATACAACTGGTCATCCGCTCTTATGCGTTTCATGGTGACCACCATCGCCATGCTCTCCTTCATCCCCATTGCCCTGCTCATCCTCACGTTCGCAATCCTTGCACTCCTTCAGATGCTTGTTATTGCGTTCATGATGATGTTCCTCCCCATCGTCATGCTCATTGCCCTGGATAAGGGTAAGGGGCGACAGTACGCCAAAGCATACTTCTCCATGATGCTCGGCGCTATTGTCAGCTACGTCATCTACGCAACCATGCTTGCGGTAGGACTCATCCTCCTATCCTCAATCATCGACACAGTAGCCGACCTAGCAATGGTGATGCTGTTCAACATCATTCTCGCCGTAGCAATGTTCTTCCAGCGTAAGCGAATCTTCGCTCTCGCCCACAACATCAACCCGCTCAGTAACAACTCTGTCGGCGGCAAGATTAACAACATGCTCAACGCAGACCTGCCGCTCAGCTCCCTGCAAAGCGGTGCAGTCGGTGCGCTCTCCGGCGCAAACATTGCCGCCGCATGGCGTAACCGCAACAACGTCATCGACCCCGAAACCGGCAAACGCGCTGGCTTCCTCGGAACCGTCTCTAAGAACATGCGAGAAGCTGGTAAACTCGCCGCCGAGAACGACATCCTCACCCGCAACCCCAACAGCTTCCGAGCAACCTCTATCCGCACCCGCCAGAAGATGGATATGGCTAGGGGACAGGAACTACAACGCCTCGAAACAGCTAAGCAAGCTGAAATGGCTAACGTCCGTTCCGACCTGGATAACGCACAGAAGACCGTCGACTACGGTGAAGAGCGCATCAACACGCAGGCTAATGTTGCCCGCACCGCTATTGATAACGCTAACCGCTCCGCAAGCGTTGTGCGCACCATTGCCGAGGACGTGAACCGTGTTGTCCTCGAGTTTGCTACCGCCGGTACACCTGAAGAGCGTATCGGACGTATCGCGTTCGCTAACATGTTCCGCGCTGAACAGTCCATGCAAGCCGCTCTACATAGGGAACGCCTAGCCCGCGCTACAGGCGACCTAGAAGGCATCGAAGACGCACAGGCTCTCTACCGTGAAGCCCGCGCTTACAAGGGCGAGCAGGAGCTCATGCTGGAGCCTATCGAGCGCGCACACTACGGCGAAGAGCTCGACCGCATGTTCCAGGCTGACCCGCTACTGGCAACCGATAAGACGAGCATCAATAACCAGTTCCGTATCGCCCGCGAGCAAGACCTGCAAGCAGTCGAGGCAGAAATGGCAACTTACCGTGCCGCTGAGAAGACTAACCAGTCCCTTGTTGGTCTGGCTGAGAAGGAACACCAGCTTGCGGCTGTTGAGTTTGCTCATAACGCACGTCGCGCCGCCGCTAACAGCCCCGAGGTAAAGAAGCTCCCCACCAACGAAGCTACCGCTTACCTCAACACCGTTGAGGAAGAAGCTCTCAACGCATACCTCGAGAAGCACATGCCTGCTGTTAAGGACGAGGCTATCCTACCTAAGCCGAACCTTGACCGCCTAGAGCTCCCCCTTGCAGGTATCGACCCAGCTGTGCGTCAGCATCAGGAAGAGATGCAGTCTTACTACGATAGCCAGCAGGATTGGGAAGAACAGCAAGGCGGAGGTGACCAGCAACAACCCCCATTCGATGAGCAGGAGTGGGAGGAAACCCCCTTCCAGCCCCCATTTGACGAACAACAAGGTGGCGGCGGGTCTTCAAGCCAACCCCAGCCTGACCCAGTGAAACCACCCCTAAGCGGCGACCAAACACCCACACCAGAACCTAAACCCTTCAAACCTGATGAGGAGTACAACCCCGAACCCCCGCACAACCCCCGCCCTGTAGACCAGACTCTAGACCCGAAGCCTATCCATGATGAGTCAGCAGGAACACCTACACCGGAGCCTGTGATTGAACAGCCTAAACCTATTCAGCCGCAACAGCCCATAGAGGAGCCCGCTAACCACGCCGAGACTCCGCTCACCGCGGAGGAAACCCCCTTTGGTAAGCCTAAAGAGCCTGCTCAGCCTGCGCCGGTAGTTACACCTGCCCCTGCAAAGCCCGCCCCGAAACCCGAAGCTAAACCTGAGCCTAAACCAGTACAACCCGAGCCCCGCAAGGAGGAAACACCTAAACCGAAACCAGCCCCCACCGAGAAGCCAAAAGCGGCAGAACCCAAAAAACCCGAGGCGAAAAACCCGGTAGCGCCTGAGAAGCCACGCGCTCAGAAACCCGTAGAGAAGCCAAAGGTAAACCCGGTTCCACCCGCAGAACCCCCTGTAAAGCCACAGACACCCCCCGTCGCGGCTCCAACAGCGGAACCCGCCCCGAAACCCGCAACCCCAACCAACAACCCCGCACAACCCCAGGAGGCACCCGCTAAGAAAAACCCCCTAACCCCAGACGCAACCCAAAGCAACCCCCTGCCCAAGAAAGAAGCCCGCGCCGAAAAGCCCCGATTCTTCAAAACCCCCACACAACCCATCAACCCTAACCCTAACCCGAAACCTGCAACACAACCCATCAACGAAAAGCCAAGGAGGGTAGACTAACCCGTGGACGAGAACTCAACACAGCAAACCCCACCCGAGAAAACAACGGTAACTGAAAAAGCGGCTAAAGCGGCAGAGACTGCCCAAAAAGCGGCTAAAACCGCAAAAACAGTAGGAGCCGCCACCTCAGCCACAGCATCAACACTAACAAACCCGCTCACCTGGATAATCCTCCTAATAGTGACCGTTTTCCTCGCAATCATAGTGACAGGTATCCCCGCCGCGCAGGTCTGGGGCAAAAATGATAACGCCGACGGTTGCTACGCTATCGGACAGAATAGCGGCAAAAGCAAATCGGGGCTAAAGCACAGCGAGAACAGGGAAGAGAACGTCCAAAACGTCGGAACCTGGCTAAGCTCCACAAGCTTCGGCGGCAGGTGGGGCAATAAGCCACTTACCACCAAGATGATAGCCGGAATGATGGGAAGCTTCGGTCAAGAATCAGGCTTCAACTCACACCTCACCCAAGAAGGCTCCGGACTAAACGACAAAATGTCTAACGACGAAATCCTAGCCTTGGGCAACGTGTATGGAAAAGCTATCGGTTTTGCACAGTGGGACGGCGTGCGTCGAACAGACCTCGCAAAATACGCAAAAGCAAACAACTCCCACTGGAGCGACCTCGGCACACAAATGGACTTCCTGAAAGAAGAAATGGAAAGTGCCAACGGTAACGTCCTACTCGACAACGGGTACACCGACGACTCAAAGAGCGTAGCAGAGCTCGTCACCATCTTCAGTAGCAAATTCGAGCGCCCAGGCGTTCCCAACCTGCCCCGCCGAATCGCATTCGGAGAAGACTTCGCTAAGAACTTCAAACCCGGCATGAAATCCAGCGGAAGCACCTCCCTCTCTAAGAGTGGCGGCTCCTGCTTCCTGGGCGGCTCTAGCGCTGACATGTCCGGCATCGTAGAGCTCGCGAAAAGCATCGCTTGGGACTCTAATAAGCCTGACGAAGCGAAAAAAATCCCTGTGTCCCCCTCCGACCCGGACGGTGTAGAAAACGCTAAACCTGCCTACAAGGAAGCAAAAAAGAAAGCTGAAGAAGTCGGTGGCAAAGATACGCACACGGAACGCCCCGGCGCAGAAGCGCTCTACGCTTCGTGCGACCGCTTCGTGGCAACCGTCGTAAAGAACACTGTCGACCCGAAAGTTCCCTGGGGTGCAACAGGTCAGCAGGCGGAGTACTACGCGAACTCTTCGGACTGGAAAGACGTAACGGGTAAGCGTAGCGACCTTCAGCCTGGCGATATTCTCATCGCAGGAGGACCGGGTGGCACCGCAGGACACACCGCTGTTTTCATTGGTGACCACGACGGCAAACCCTCCGTAGCGCAGGGCTCCTGGCGTAACGAGGTAGGCGCTATCTACCCGGTAGAACACCGCTGGTCAGAAGACCTAACCGACCTTATTGGACAAAAATACAAGGTCTACCGATATGTAGGAAGCAACGCTGGAACCCCCACCGACAAAACCAAGTAGTAGGCGAACTAAACGCCGAGCAGATAAGATGGAGCTATGGCTACAACTAATAATAACCCTGACAACAAGCTCGCTGATAACCCTTACGTTCGCCGTCTTAGTCGCCCAGAAAGTCCTCGGGCTCTAAACCAGCCCGAGGACGCGGGGGGTGCCCCTAAGCAAGAAGAAGCAGAGCCAAAGAAGAGGATTAGCCGCAGGCAAGCTATCCTCGGCGTAGTCGGTTTGGGAGCCGCTATCGGCGTACCCGCCCTACTGGTGACACGCCCCTGGGAAACACCAGTACAAACACAGACGGACGCGCCACTCACTTTCGACGTGACGGAAGAAGACAAGAAAGCTATCACAGACTTCATGAACGCTTTCATGAAATCTGCCGCTAACTTCGGAGTCGATACGGAACAGGTAACGCCCTCAACCATCAGGAACATCCGCTACCTGGTAAAGACTAAGAATCCGGGCTACAACAAGTACCTCCGCACCCGAACAGACGCATACCGCTCCGTCCGGTCAGGAATCTGGGAAGGCTCCCCCCTCTTCTACAACGCCGACACGGTGGGACGGTGGAACAGGGAGTCTTACCTTGAAGATGAACGGATGCCCACTTTCGAGCTGAAGGAAAACCCGCGAGTCTACCCAGACCCACACGGAACCTACTACATTGACGCTAACGGCACGAATCATAGGCACGTAACAGTCCAAGTGGATTTTACGACCAAAGAAACAGTTCGCGTCCAGATGGCTGACGGTGTTGGTTCAAATGGTGCCTTCGCCGTGCTAGTGAAAGAAATCCCGTCCACCGTAAAGATGGATTTGATTGAATCCAACAACAGGTGGTACCTGTACAGTCAGACGGGTAGTGACCAGTATCTGCTTGCGACATGGGCGGAGTTTAACTCAAGCCAGTATGCTGAGGCGCAAAACAGTGGCTTCAATAAGGTGGCGGAGATAATCCCCACCGATACGCCTGCCTCACCGCCAGCATCCTCCACCCCAACATCGTCTGCAACACCGTAAAAAATAAGAAATAGCCGTAGAGCCGCGCACGGTCATGCCAAGTGACGATGCGCGGCTCTATTTTTCCCAAATAGGGAACAAAACGCACCCCAGCGCAACAATGCAACAGCCGTAAAATACTGCAAAACACGGGAAATAAGCGGGACACGCAAGCCGGTGTAAAAAAATTCGTAGAAACCCCAAAATATCCGAAATACCCCACTATCACCCCTAATAGAGAAGAAGTAAAAATATTCAATAGGTTGCAAACCGAAAATCAGCACCGCATAATAAACCCATGATTGAAACCACACTTAAACCAACGCTATACTTTCTGGTTTCCCCGGAAAACCCATACGCAACCCCACGCTACACCGTGGAAGAAAGCGTTAAGGACACCCTCGACAAGCTCGAAGACGACCCCACAAACCCCCTAGAAGAACTAGGGGAAGTAGCGCTCAATGAAGAAGCCGACACGCTCCGTATCACCCGCCCCTTCAGGTTAGCCGGTGAAACACAAGACACGCGCAGGCTAGAAGCAATCCGTGAAATCATCGAAGACCTGCAAATCTGCGGCTACACAACACACATCACAACCCCTGACACACTCAGCACATTCCGCCCCCTAAACACCCTCTAACCAAAGGAAGCCGCACACATGATTGAGAAATACAACCCGCAACTCATTCCACTCAAGCCCCTCTACAACGACAAGACCTTCTACCAGTTCGACATCAAGAAGCGCTGGGAAATCCGTATCAGTGACGGTATCTGGATTACACCCGAAAAGCTCATCAAAACAACTATGACCAAAGAAGAGCTTAAAACCAACCCCGACGCTCAAACCGAAGCTGAAGCTTGGCTAGAAACCCTGGTAGCCAACAAGCAAGCCCGCAAATCAACCAACGGCGCATCCTACGCACTCACCACCCGAGCCGTAGAAGCCTGGCACGCCAAAAACAACCTCGAACTCGAACAGAAACTCATTAACAAGAACCTGCCCGCACGCATCTACGGCGGATACACCGAGACAGACGGTTTCCAGCTTGCACCCCTCCGTGCTGTAGCGAACCTGACGCTCAAAGAGAATAGTGGCATTAAAAAGCCTCTCCAAGAAGCGCTCGCAGGAATCGGTACGGTCACAACAGGGCGCGACGGAAGAATCGTAGTCCGCGCCGCCGCCCCCGAACCCGCCTTTAGTATCATGAAAAAGGTAGCCGAAGAATACGGCTCCACCGAACCCGTCCGCGTAGCCTACCCCGTATTCCGGCGCGAACGCACCGACGTACCCGAAGGATTCTACTCGGGACTCATCCGAACCTATGGCGTTTTCGTACAAGGACTCCTACCCGCTTCCCAGCGTGAAACCGTGAAAGTTCTCCTCGGCAAAGACCCAGACGAACAAGCCGCCTTCTACGTAACCCTCGCCGCAGAAGGATTCAGCAAGTTTGACGAATCAGGCGGCGTACCCTACGGTGCGTACCTCGCTTCCGCAACGCCCAACTGGATTAACGACCTCCCAACCCACACCCTCGGTGAACCATTAGCCACATTCCAACGCAACCGCAAACGCGCCATTAAAGAACTTCACCAGGAAACAGGCAACCCCACAAGCCACCGATACACCGACCAAGAACTAGCCAACAAAATGGGGTTACCCCTTGAAGAATATGTAAGCTTTAAGGACAGCAACGAGAACTGGGTAAAGATGCGTACAAGCGAAGAGCTTACCTGGAAAGACAACAACCAGGAACGCATTAGCCACCATCTCGACCCCGCCCGCGACAATACACGAGATACGGAAGAAGCAACTGACCTTCTACTCGCAATCCTCGACACAGGAATCCAGCTCCGCAACACCGAAACAACCGAACAGTGCCTAGAAGCTCTAGTAGAAGCAATCGGAACAACAACCGCTTCTCTACTCGCCCTGCGGCACATTCCCGAAACCTACAAGGCGGCACTCTATAAGAACTATCAGAAGCGCCGCCAGCGAACCATCAACAATAAGCAACAGTAAAACCTATGAGTAATACCGAAGCAACCGCTACACCCCTACAATACCGCCGCATGGGGGGTGTGGCGCTCACCCTCTGCATCATCCTATTTCTCGCGCCCAACCTAACACTCGGTATGATACTGAGTTTCGCCCAACAATACGAAACACTCCAGAACAGCGGAATCCTGGAAGTATCAGCCGCCTCAGCCGGTAAAACAGAAATAGACATGCCGTTCAAAAACATCTACGAAGCGCGATACGCCATAATAGGTGTAATCTATGTTGTAAGCTGGAGTCTTCTAGCAATCGTCGCAACCATCTCAACCCGCCCCAGAAGGAGCAAAACAAAATGACAGACGCAACCGGAAACGTCACCGAAGTAATCAACAACCGCCCGCCCCTCATCCGCACCATCTCAACCCACCTAGCCGCCCTAGCAGTCGGCGGCGCACTCATCGGCGGATGCTTCTACACAGGAGTTATCCCCACCAATAACGCAACAACACCCACAGCTTCCGCCACACCCACTTTAGAGACGGTCACCCGAACCCTCAACGGTAAAGACGCTAACACCAATAAGATTGAGGCTACAGCCGCCCTCACCAAAATCCTACAAGCTATCGCGCAGAACGCAGACCCTAACGCGCTAGGAGCCGAAGTAGCAGACGGGAACTATAGCAACGTTCCCGCCGCTCTGAAAGATAACGTTGTGGGTGGCGACGAATCTACTAAGCAGGCGACAATGGTGGCTGTCATCTACCTAGCCGCCGGTCTAGGGAACACAATGGGCGGCGCAGACAACGTTAAGCCTATTAGTGAGCAGGCTGTCATCTCAACAGCCGACGCAGTGAACGAATACGGAATCGTCCACATCCCCCAGAACATCTATACGCGCACCAATTACCCGGTATCCGTCACAATGGTCTGGGATACACCAAGCAACAGTTGGAAGATTGACGGACACGACCTCACCATCCAGGAGCTTATCTTAGCTCTTGCGAAGGAAAACGCGGCGGCAACAGCCACAGCTTCAGCAACCCCCACAGCCGCTACAGAAACCCACTAAACCCCATAACACCAATTGCCTCCCATAACGTATAATTAAGGGAGGCAATTACGTACCCAGATACCTCACGAAAAGGAAAACCTCTTGACAGTTTTCACTATCAACTCCGTGTACATCAAAAACTTCCGCACCCACAAGGAACGTACAGACACGTTCCCAGAAGGCGCTATTACCCACATCACCGGCGGTAACGGGGCTGGTAAATCGTCCATTGTTAATGCTATCCCCTGGGCACTCTTTGGAACCCGCCCAACAGGTGTAACCAAAAACATTGACCTCCGCCGCGAAAACACCGACAAGCTAGAACCCACCGTCGTAGCCCTCACCTACACCGTAGACGGCGAAAAATATGTTGCAACCCGCACCATGAACCATAAAGGCAACGTGCAGGTAACCCTCGAACACATCGACAAGAACGGTGCCCCTCGCCACGTAGCAGGCACAGCTGTTAAAGACGGCAACCGGGAAATCATGCGCTCCCTCGGCATGAGTGAAGACATCTTCAAAGCCACCATCCTGTTCCGCCAAAAAGAAACAGACCACTTCATCAACTCGCGTCCTGACGACCGCCGGAAAATCATTGAAGAACTCACCGGAATCACCGCGAACTCCTACGCCTTAGAAGAGTGCGGTGTACAGCGACGCGCCATTAAACGCGAAGTTGATAACAAAACCGTCGACCGGGCTGGCATCGAAGCACACAAGCAAGCAGTAGCCGAACTCGCAGAACGCGAAGCGAACCTCGCAGAAACCCTTGAGAACCAGCGCGAAAAATACCGTGAACTCATCGCACAAAAGAAAGCGCAAGCCCAGGTAGTAGCCGACGCACGCCGGAACTACATGGAGTACACCAATACCAAAACCAAGCTGGAAAACAGGGAAGAACGCCTAGCCGAAACTAAGGTGGAGCTGGAACGCACCCGCGAAGCCGCCAAAGAGCTCGAGAACCGAATCACTAACAACAAGGGTGAAGCATACGACTACACCCTTGTAGAAGCAATGTACCAGGAGAAATTTAACACCCTCCAGGCGGCAAATACACGCAAAACCCAGCTGGAAGAGACTAAAGCCACCCTCCAAACCCAAATCTCCGAAGCTGAAACCGTCACTAACAGCTCCGAGTATAAGAACGTTACCGAAGCAAAAAAGGCTTACAAGGCTCTCGACCAGGAAATCAAGGACACACGCGCGAAAGTTAGCGACCTCACCGCACGTCTAAACCTCATCCGAAACAGCCTCCTTCCCGAAACGGAAGCAGGCTACAACCAAATCGCGAATCTCGACGGTACATGCCCCACCTGTCAGCAGGTCATCAAAAACAAGGAACGTGTCCTCAAACCGCTCCAGGAAACCATTAACAACCTCACCAAAGAGGCGGCAGACAAGCAGGAAGAACACACATGCCTTACAGAAAGCCTTACAAAGAATGAAAACACAATTACAGTTATTGCCACTGTAATTGACGCTTACACGCGCTTAAAGACCAGCAAAGCGGCTTTAAAAGAAACTGAAGCCGAGCTCAAAAAAGCCGTGAAGAAAGTTGAACATGCTGAGGTTGAACACACCACAGCTCTCAACATCTTCAACGACGTTAAGAAAATCGAAGACCTAGCCCGCGAACTTGAACGCCTCAACAGCGCTATAGAACGCGGGGTAGAAACTATCGCGCGACTTAACACAGAAATCGCGTCACTGAAACAGCACCTCAATAGCATCCCGAAGGTAACAGAGCATGCCCTAACGTCAGCAGAACAAAAGCAAGCCGAGCTCGATAAGAAACTAGAAAAGAACACCACAGATGGCACCGCAACAAACACCACCTACACGGCTGTTGCAACACAACACGCAACCCTCAAAACACAGCTCGCCCAAGAGCTAAAGGATGCAAAAGCATACGAGTCTCTACTCAAAGAACAGGAGAGCAACCTTCAAGCTCAAGCAACACTTGAAGAATTTAGGCGAGACGTAACAGCCGCAACAATCCCACAACTCTCCCAATTCGCGTCCGAACTCATCACCGGATTCACCAACGGGACAATCCTCACTATCACCATTACCGAAGACTTCAACGTGCAAGCAAACTTCGGAACAGGCGAAACACGAGAAGTTTCCCTCCTATCCGGCGGTGAACTATCGGCTGTGTCTCTCGCAATCGGCTTGGCAATGGCTAAGGTGTTCGGCGGCTCCACAAGCACACTCATCCTTGACGAGGCTTTCACCGCTTACGACCCGCGCAACATGGACGCAACCATCAAAACCATCCGGAGCGTAATGGACGCACAGCAAATCATCATCATCGCCCACAACGATGCAGTAGATGCTGTAGCCGACTATCAGATTGAACTCTGATATATACAACACATAAGTAAATAACCTAGAACACCGGCGCATCACACAACCGGCAAACGGGAAAGCAAACCAGTCCCGCAAACTACGCAAAACAGCTAGTTGGGGAATAACAAGCAACAAGAGCCGCCCCGCCCATAAGACCAGGAAATGTAAGCGCACACACCAAGAAAAACTAGGTTACCAACGAAACGCCAGGGGCGCGCATGAACAACGAAACATGCGCGCCCCTAACACGTCCCCAAAAGATGCTAGAATATGCCTACAACAGAAAACACCCACACAGATAGGTGAACATAATGGCTACAACAACTCTCACCATTCCAACCAGCCCACTCAAAAACACTGTAGAAGCGCTCTACGAAACAGAACTACGCAAAGCCCAAAACCGCATCTACAACCTCAAACCCGAAACAGCCCCCGGAAGCACCGCCCGCCAAATCCAAGAAAACCGCATCGCAACCCTGCGCAACAACACCAAACTACAAACGCAAGAAGTGCTACGCCTCTACACACAAAACCCCACACTCACACTTGACGACACCACCCTCACCATCAAAATCGAGGCAGAAACACCAGTAGGGGAACCCGACCTCACCAACGTGCCCGTAGCACTCGACATCCCCGGTCTAACCGGAGCCGGTGCACAGCCAGCAAACTGGCGAGTAAACAGCCTCCAAGCATGGCAAGAACTCACCAAAGACATGTGGCTCCACTGGAACCACGGAACTCTTATCCTCACCTCAGAGGAACCAGAGCGCGGCAAAAAACTCATCACCCCCGCACCCGACATTGAAACGTTCATCAAGCAACGCATTGACGACGCAGTGAACACCGCCGTCAAATACGGTGTAACCTCCTACAAAGCAATCGACACCCCAGGAGTTGCCTAATGCCCCGCAAAAGCAACCCATACGGCTACACCATAGTCGAAAACGCCTACACCCACCCCATAATCCGCTGGGACGACACCATACCCCACATGGAGCTCCCACCCAGCATCAAAGAAACAACCACAAGCGACGGCGAACACCACAAGATAATCACCCACGATAACCTCGTGAAAGAAGCTTGCAAGGAAGCCGCCCGCGTAGCCGGTGTAGCCCCCGACGACGTAATCAACGCAATAGCCGCATACCGCAACATTGCGGTAGCTCTCATTGCGAACGGGGTAGACGTGAACTTGCTAGACATTGTAGCCGTGAAACCTAAAATCGACCCTAACAGGGAAGCACCCGAAAACAGCCGCGCCACTAAACGAGTCAGTACCCGCGTCACACCCAACATCTCAGGACTAATCCGCCTATCCGAAGAACGCCCCGACCTGCCCATCACCCCACAAAACTGGGTAGAACAGCTCTTTGAACATGGAAGCCACATCCGTAAAACAATAGGCTGGAACTATAAAGAAGGCGACAGGTACAAAGCCGCTGGGGAGCACGACGCACCTAAAGCCCGCCGGTACGAACGCACATACGAACAAGCACTACAAGACCTCAAAACAGGCGCACCACCCCCACCCCAATACACCCGAAAAAAGAATCAGCCCTGATATAACGTAAGCAGGTTGGTTCACCTTAGTGGTTAAGGACTCCACATAGGATGCTCCTACACGATATGCGAGGGGCGACATGGATAAATTCTGTGTCGCCCCTCGCGTGCTATATTCCTAACAGTTATTTCCACCCACGACACGGGAAAAATATTATGGGCAAAACCTACACAACCTGGGGGAGTACCCCCATGCACAGGGCAAGCAAAAGCAACGAGAACCCTTTTAAGCGTCTCGTTGCTTCAGTCATGCTCGCACTGATTCTGTTACTCACCCTCACACCGTTTACTGGTGGTTCAGCCGCTTATGCTGACGACGGTGACAAGAAAACCGTCGAGAAGCTCCAAGAGGCTCAGAAAAACCTGGGAGTGACCGAAAAAGGTGATAAAGGCTTCACAGAAACCTTAAAGAAGACCCGAGGCGCAAACAATAAAGCAACGTTCGCCTCGGTCATTAACCGTATCCTCACCCCAGGCTACATCTACAACCACGAAAAATCCGCCGTCGACGGATACTACAAGGATAATAAAAAATGGTCGTGCGACGCGAAAGACCCAAACCAGGGACTCCTTACGTATCACAACTGTGACGTTCCTAACTTCGTTGCTGATATGGGACAGAACCTTTTTAAAGCAATCGCCCCCGGAGGTATCCAACGAGGCGGAGCAGAATCAGCAAAACTAGACATGCCGTGGCTTGGCTTACCCACCGGCATCAAAACCGTGCCCGCAACAGCGAGCGCCCGTGTCGACAAATACACCGCCCTCGAACTCTACGGATACAACCTCCGCCTAACCTACTACGCCGGAGAATACGACCACATCCAAGTACAAACCCAAGCACGACTCATGGGCAATTTTGGCGCGTCCCAGACTCTAGCCCTCGGCGTGAGTGTTGTATTCAACGGTATCGGAGATAGTATCGGAGCCGCCGGTGGTGCTTTCAAAGCTGAGATAGCTAAAGGTAACTACTTCGGCTCCATTGCCGCCGCTTTCAACGCAGGTGCGGAAGGTGGAGCGACAGGCGCTATCAACACCATCCTAGATACCTCAGACGCGAACGTTATGGCGACACGCGGATACACGCGCGTCGGCTTCGATAACACCCTTTACGCCGCCCGCGCCGCAACAAACGCTGAGATGGAACAGGAAATTATCAACACCATCGTCGCGTCCATTGCAGGTAAAACAGCGGAAGAAGTAAAACTCCCCGACGACCTTAAAAACCTCCAAACCGCCCCCGCACAGCCAGCGGCAGGCGGCACTACCTGTATCGTTACGAACCCCGACGGTACACGCAACACCATCTCCAAACTAGCAGACGAAAACGCCTGCTCCGAAGCGGCAAAAACCGCAAACATGGAAAACCCCCACTACGAATGGGACGCAACAGATAAACCCACCGAAACACTCAAAGACTGGAAAGAACACAATAAAAGCTGGTTTGAAGCCGCCAACAAATACGGGCTGACCTGCAACGTGGACGAGGACGAAGCAAAGCGCGACGAAACTCTCTCCGCCTTCTACTCCTGTGTCCCCAACGCATACACCAACGCTGTTAAAAAATACACCAGCGAAAAGCAAGCCGACGCGGGCAAAAAACTTGCTGAGAAAGTCACCGACCCCACCAAAATCCAAGACTTCCTCAAGAAAAACCCCGCCGCAAACTTCAACAACCCCATCAACCAGTACTACTGCCTAAACCCCGACGGCACCGATAAGCTGGACGAAAACGGTAAACCCACCAAACTCTTCACCGAATCCGGTAGCTACAACAAAGAATGTTCCCCCACCCGCGCACCCATCAAGGGAGGCGTGTACGGAACAGGTGACGGCGACATGTCCGACACACGTCGCGCCCTATATGACCCGTCCATCACCAACCTGTTATTTAACTCAGACTCGGCTATGACTGACTTCTCCAACGCGGGAATCATCACAGCCGCCGCTATCACACGCTTTGCAAACGCCGCCCTCAACATGGGCATGTCACCAATCCTGCAAACCTTCGGCGTGGATAACCTTATTGCTCAGCTCATTGAGTCCTTCACTAAAAGTGTGTTCTTCCCGCTCGCGTTCACCTGCGCGCTTATAGGTATCGCACTTATTGCTTACGAAATCTTCCGAGGCAAAGCCGGTGCCCTAAAAACAATCCTGAAACTATTCTGCGGAATCCTCCTCATCTCCGCTCTAGCTTTCGCGACGCTCCTCAAACCACACGAAACAATCCGCGCTGTAGACCAGAGCACCAACGTTGTGGATAAAGTCATTGCGGAAGCTCTCGTGTCAGGAACTATTGGGGACGAAATCTGTACAGCTACAGGCGCATCCACAACCATCAAATACAACACGAACAGGAATGATTCAGACCCCGCTACACGCATCCTCATGTGTGAAGTGTGGCGCATGAACGCACTCACGCCCTGGTCGTATGCACAGTGGGGCGTAGGGTACAACAAATTGTATGCCGTGGACGCTAAACGCCCCACAACAGCCCACACATTCATCAACACCAACAGCTCCCAGGTGGGGCGCGCCCCCGTACAAATGGGCGGCGGTAAAACCGTCAATAACTGGGCACTCTACCAGCTAGACCTGATGAGTGTTGGAACCACCACGGAAGACGCGGCAGGCAAATCCGTGGGCGTAACAGACCCCAACATGTACAAAATTGTCGACCTGCAAGCCGGGCTAAACAACGGCGCTGGAACAGACTCACGCTACCTGAAAATGTGGGCGGGCAAACAGCCTAGCGCACGTGCGGCAACCGCTGTAATGGCTCCTGTAGCCGCACTCGTATCCGGCTTCACCGTCGGCTACTACGCTATCTACAAAGCCGTCATTAAAGCAGTACTACTGCTCATGCTAGTAATACTGCCGTTCATCTTGCTTCTCGCTCTCTTTGGAAAGTACAGCAAGAAGAACACAATGAAATACGTGACAACGCTACTGGGACTCTACGCCCAGTCAGCAATCCTCACCTTCTTGCTCTGCCTGCTATCCCTGCTCCTTATCAACCTGACAAGCGCCGTGGACGAGTACATCTTCGTGTTCCTCGCGCAGGTTATTGCTTCCATCATCTTGCTCGTTGGCTCCCGTAAGATTATGAAGAAAATCATGGGCGGCTCAGGCATCGCGGGCACCGTGAACATGACAGACGGCAAGAACATCCTGAATAAGACCAAGGTCGGTAAGAAGGCAGTACGCTTCGTGGAAGGCGCACCCGCAGAGCTTAAACACGGCTTCGCACGCGGATACACCGAAAACGGTCTACGCGGCGGACTCACCGAAGCAGTTAAGACCCTCGACCCGCGCGAAGCACTCAGCTCCACAGGACGCGACGGCGCTGTACGAACCATCCTCACAGCACGCAGTACTGGACTCAAAACAGCGCGCAAAGCAACCGAAGACATGGAACACTTCGATGAAGCAAAGCGTACAGCATCAGCTCTCAACCAAATCAACGCCGCCGAAAACGGCTCCAAAGCACACAGCACCTCCATCGAAAGGATGCGAAGCGCCAAAGACATCCGCAACGCCCGAAAGATTACCGAAGCATACCAGGAAGCTTTCAAAGCTGAGGAAGCCGAAGCAGAGGCAACCGTACAGCAAGAATACGCACTACAGCGTGAGAACGCTGAACGCGCCGGAACCGAATGGGAAGCACCCAGTAAAGAACAGCACAAAGAAAACGTGGCAGAAGCCCTCAGTAAGCGCGTCCCCGGTGAAGGCGCAACTCAGCGCCGCCTACAAAAGCTTGTCGAACAAGAAAATGCGCAACAGCCCGTCCCCGAAAACGAGCGGTTCGATGTTCAAAACGACGACAGTTTCAAAGCCACCGAAAAGGCAGTCCACAAAGTCATGGGCACCGAAAACAAGGTGCGCTACCGACTCGGCGGCGCGAAACGTAACCTGGAAAACAAACTGGGGGAGCGGTTCAACCACGAAGAAAACGAACGCATAGACCTTGCCTTCGTTAAACGCCTCAACAACGAAATACCGGAAGAAGTCGAAAATGCGCTAGACAAACCAAAACAAGAGCTACAGCTCCTCCCCACAGAAACACTGCAACTCATCCACACCTGGCTCCAAGAAAACCCGCAAACCGACCCCGCCTACACCACCCTCAACAGGCTAGTCGAGAGTATCCTTCGCTATAGGAAATAAAGGTAGCGCAGGCATAGAGGAAACACATGAGTACACAAACCACACTGACAGCACAAACAGCTGACGGAAACCCCCTTAACACCAAAACCCTAAAAGGTGCTAAGGGGGTGTGGTGCGCCCTAGTATCACTATTTGCCGCCCTCCTCATCGCTCTTTCAGCTGTGACAGGGGCGGGGCTAGGCGCTACCAAAATACAAGACGCACACGCCCTCGACATCAGTAAATGGGTTATGTGCGACGCTTTCGGTAAAGATAGCTTCCCCGCTAAACTCTACCAATACTCCCAAAGCAACGACCTCCAGTTTCTAGCGTTCAGCAAATCCGCCGCAACAAGCGGACGCTCAACACCAGAAAGCGGAGCTAACATGCTCCTTAAAACTGTCGGTATCGACCTGGAAAAGAATAATCAACAGCTCGTTATCGGCGGTCAAAGCGCTACTGAAGGTGCAGGCTTCAATAAAGGCGCTAAGCTGAACTTTTTTGACAGGTTCGGCTTAGGCGGGTACACCTGGACTGCGTACACCGGCGAATGGAATTACCTCGTTATCGACGCATGCTCCAGCAACCCAGAACCTAAAGACCCGAAAGCCAACCATTACTACGACACCCGCTTAGACCCGACCACCACCTGGGATAGGGTGAGCTCCAGTCAAGACCCGCGCGTGAAAATCTATGCAAACGGGCAGGGAGCACGCTACTCGTCCGCTCTAGGCACCTATGTTGGGAACATGTTCCTGGGCGCAACCACCTGGGTAGTAGGCATCTTCCTGGCGCTACTCATCCTCAGCTTTAAAGATATTGGTCAGCTTATTGGGCTTAGTAACATTACTGTAGGTAGCAAGCTGGGCGAACCTGGTGGGCTTCTAGAATACTTCACCTTCAACATTTTCATCCCCCTCGGCTTCCTCGTGTTCCTCACAGCGGTAGCAATCAACATCTACCCGCTTATCCGACACAAGGGCACCTCTGTACACAAAAAACGCATCGCCGTATCAACCATCACCGCTATCCTCGCCGTACCCCTCATCTGGCAGGCAACATTCCTCCTCCCGCTACCCAACCGAGTAGCCGGGTTCATTCAGAGTGTAACCATCAAAACAACCGCACAAGAACTCAGTAATGACGGCGAATGGTGTACCACCGAAGTAGGAAACAAGAAGAACACCTACAGTACTGAAAAAGAGGGCAAAAACCCTATCGAAGCAACCGAAGACGAAATCGCCCAGCTCGTCAGTGAAAACTACGGCAACATTGTCGCATCCCAGCTTTCCTGCCACTTCACGAAACTGTTCGTGTTCGACCCCTGGGTACTAGGACAGTTCGGAACAACCCCTAACAACCTCTGGGCTGAGGGTAAACCCGTCCCCGAGTGGGCTAAAGACGGCAAAACCATCGGCAACCACAACACCAAATGGGTCGGAGACGCTAACGTCCCAATGGGCGGAGACACCACCTTAAACAACTGGGCGTTATACCAGTTGAGCACCCAAACCACCGGGCACCTACCCACAGGCTCCGAAACCAGCGGCAAAGCACGCGAAGCACAGGGCGTATCAACTGACTGGTGGCGCATCGTAGACGCTTTCAGTAACTACGATGAAAAAGACGTAGACATTAAAGTGCCTCCTGCAAGTGAAGTTACCGGCAACGTGTCTAATGGTGAGTGGGCGCGCCCAGCCGAAGCCGCAATGACAAGCCCCTTCGGTAACCGCCCCGAAATTGGCGACACGCACAAAGGTATCGACTTCGGTGCCCAATGTGGAGCCCCCATTTACGCGGCAGGTAACGGTAAAGTGGTCTTCGCACAAAAAGCAACAGACGGCGCAAACGGTGTTATCATCCAGCACGACGGTGTAGCCACCATGTACTGGCACCTCCAGGACGGAAGCTTGAAAGTCTCCGTCGGGGACGAAGTTAAAGCCGGTCAGCAAATCGGCTCTAGCGGTGATACAGGTTTCGCTTTCGGATGCCACCTGCATTTCGAGGTACGCCCCGGAACCGACTGGGGAAACCAAGAAAATGTGACAGACCCGCAACCCTGGCTTAACGAACGCCACATCGACCCCACTAAGGCAGGCGACGGGTTATCCCCGCACGCCGCCGCTACAGCCGCAACTAACTCCAGCTCCGCTGTTGAGATTACGCGCGGAACACAGGACATGGACGCTAAACCGCTCCAGCCTTGGAACACCTGGGTCGGCGCATCTAGCGGCACCCGAGCAGGCGTGGGTATCTCAGCGTTCGTCGTATCCATTATTGCCCTAACAGTACCCACACTGTTTGCGTTGTTCACTATCGTACTGACGCTCATACTACAGCTGTACATTCTGGCTCTACCCTTTATCCTGCTCATCCTCCTGAGTGGAACCGATAAGGGCATCAATATTGCTAAGAAGTTCGGAATCAACGGCTTGTGGCTGTTCCTCGCGAGGGTAATCTTCGGTCTGCTCGAAGTTATGGCTGTAGTTTTCGTAATCTTCTCATACCAGATTATGGAAAGTGTAGGCTGGTGGCAGGGAATCTTCGTCCTAGCCCTGCTTTCTGTAGCTCTCTGGGTTATGAAAGACCGCATCTTCGCGCTCCTGAAAACCTACGGCGGAGACTTCGCAACGAAACCACTACAAGCTATCGCGAACGTCACCAACACAGCTAAACGTCTTACGGGTATCGGTACCGCTACCGTTATTGGTGGCGTAACCGCAAAACAGGCGGGGCACTCCTTCCTAGCAGGCGCTAAGAACGCAGGCGGCGACAAAGCACGAGACGCACTCAACAAGAGCAAACTCGGACGCACCACCCTACGCACCGTCAGCAAATCGGCAACCCTCGTACCCAAGAAGCTACTCAAGAGCACCGGACACACAGACAGCATTAACGAACCCACCTACGTGACATGCTCCTCGTGTGGACGCACATACAAGCACGGCGAAATCTTCATGTGGTTTGACCAGTACGACGAACGCATGTACTGTCAAAACTGTAAAGCTCAGGGGCTTGTCCCGCGTAGTGACATGCTTGTCCCCATTAAGCATCAGGAAGACAAGAAGAAAGCTAAGCCGCGCGCTAAGCCCGCCGAAGACACCTACATGAAGCTGGCTCTACAGCAACCCGAGACGCAACGCGCAAACGTCGTGGACGAGGCGAGCGCATACCGCGCATACGACACGCTCACCTCAGCGGCGGCAGACAGTATGGCACGCCACTTCCGAACCGCGTTCGATGACAACCAGAAAACAGTTGTATCTTACGAAATCCCGGAAGTATTCAAGCCATACTTCAACGTTGAAGCGTTCAACATCGCCCGCGATAACGACGACATCGAAAAAATGCGCCGCCACTGGGCACTCGCAATCCACAACTACATGGAAAAGGAGCTCGGCTATAAGATTAACCGAACCCCCGAAGAAACGTTGGAAGACATTAGTCGAACCATCGACGTGTACTCACCGTGGTGGAGGCTTGACCCCAACGCAAAACGCGGTGGGCAAAACGATAACTAACACACCCAAAATAAGGTACACTGGGTAACGCCCCTACTTAATCAACAACCGAAGGAAAGATTAAATGGCTCTATACGATGCCCCTTCTATCACCATCATGGGTAATACTACCCGCCCTGCCGAGTTCGACCAGCGCCCTGATAATGTTGTATCCGCAAAAATTAACGTAGCGGTGAACACCAGTGTTTACACCAAGCGTGCGGGCGGAAGAGAACCTAGCGGAGCCACACAGTACTACAGCATCCGAGTTTTTGACGAAGACGCAGAGCGCGCAGTACGCCAGCTCAATCAGCCCGGCATCAGCGTACTAGTACACGGTGAGCTTTACACAAGTCAGTACACCCCCAAAGACTTGCCGCAAAACGTGAAGGTAACCAGCCTGGAGCTCCGCAAGCCCACTATTGCTGTGACGCTAAACCGCTACCAGGAAGTTACTGTGACCAGGCAGGCATCAAACAACCAGCAGTATCAGAATAGCCAGCAGACACCTCAGCAGGCTCAGGGTAATAACGGTTGGCAGAACCAGGCTCAGCCTCAGTACGCTCAGCAGGCACCCCAGTATGGTCAGCCTCAGCCGCAGTACAATACAGGCGACTGGAACGCCGCACCCGCAGGCGACGAAGCACCCCCGTTCTAAACCGCTAGAACACATGTAAACCCATAACGCAGAACCCCTAACCTTATCTAACAGGTTAGGGGTTCTGCTATGTCAAATATTATGGGAAATTACACGCTACCAACAATACTGCTAATCCTTTATCTCCTCATAAAACCAGGCATCTCATTCGGTTTGAAACGCTGGGATAAACGCAAAGAGCAAAAGACCCTCCTAGCGAACAAGTCCCTCGCAAAATCAGACTGGAAGCCATATGAACCTAAACGCCCCGTATGGAAAGAGCGCCTAAAATACGCAAATAGCGACACTCAGCACGTCGCCTTTAAAATCCCCAAACTTATCCTCCGGTTCCTACCTAAACCAGTAGACGAAGATGGAAACCCCGTAGACCGCCCAGAAACCTTCGAGCTCCCCACCGTGCAACGACGCTGGGTGACGTTAGGTTTACACGCTCTGGGCGCTATCTGTGCCTTCTCAGCACCGTTTACGCCGTTCCCAGGAACAATGATGGTGATAGCGCTAACGTTCCTCACTATCCACCTTATCGCTTCCTATCTTTCCCCTAAATGGATTCTGGAACAGAAAGCCGCCGTTCGCCGAAAACTCACCAACGGAGGAACCGACAAACTAAAAATCCCCAAAGAAAAAGCAGAAGCCGCCTGGACAGTCCTCGAATGGGATAAAGAAACCGGGCTAGAACCCACCATCCTCACCTACAAACTAGAAGACAGCTTCTCACCTGGCTCAGAACAGGCGCTCCTCCAATATCTCAACGCCGTGCTCACAAACACACGCACCTACGTTCTTGACGACACGGACGGCAAAGTCCCAGTAGACCAAAAATCAGGCTTGCTCAGCATCCGCGCTAAACCCCCCATGCCTACCCGCGCGAGCTTCAACCCCTACTATATTTTTGCGCCGGGCATTGAAAGCGGTGTTTTCGCTATCGGGCTCGGAGACTCCGGTGGCGCTCAGCTACCCATTGAAGAGGGTAGTGAAACAATGGTCACCGTTATTTATGTGAATGTTTCCGGTAAGGGTGAGACTTACGCCTCTAAACATGGGCTAACAATGATAGCCCCGCCAACGCCAATGGTTCTCATTATGGGACCGACTGGCTCGGGTAAAGCGCAGGCTCTGACCGATAAGATTCAGCGCACCAGGTTCTTTGTTATCATTAACGGTGTTAAGCACATTGTGAAAGGCATCCCTTATGACCCAGAGCACCCGGAAGCCCCCCAACCCGAGTGGACGAAGGGGCGCGCCTAAAAAGAGTTTACGCTCCGGTGAAAAGGTAAAGAGCGCCGGACGGGAACTACAGGTAGCCACCCGAAAGAAACCAAAACCACCCAAGAAGAATACGCACATCCCCGGTCACCCTCTAGATATTGATTCTCGAATAATGACAGAGAAGACCTCCCCGGTAGCGTTCAGTATAGATATGGCGTATTCCTCATGGGGCTATAAAAGCGTATTTATCCCCGGTATCGATAAGCATTACGGTATCTTTATCGAAGGTGAAGATAAGTTCCTTCATGAAATTGTTGAGAACATTGTGTGTGATGAGCAAGCCCGACACGGAATCCCTGTTTGGCAAGCCCCCGCCCGCATAGTAGACTGCACCCCGCACGGTAATTTCAGTAACCATAACTTACGCCAAAAAGTAGTATCTAACTGCTACTTCGCGCACCTGCCAGGTCAGCAAGCAAAAGTTATAGAACACCTGTGCAAAGTGATACAGCTGATGCAAGAGAAGTGTACAAAAGCAGGCTACCCGGCACCGCCTAAGCGTGTGTACGACTTGTTTGTTATCTGGCTTGACGCTAAGCAAGCGGAAGAACTAGCAACCCGCCACGAGGAAGCTTTGGTATACCTGCTGGAAAACGCCGGTACAATGAACCTGCCCGTCATCTTTGTTGTAGAAGGAGAAGCGGAACACGCAGACACTTTCGTGAAAATGCTGACCCGCGCAATCTTCATAGGAGAGAAAAACAAAGAATACATTCACACCACGATTAACAGCCTCGTAGAAGAAACAACAGGCAAACCAGTATCTATCCTAGATACACCACCTAGCAAATACCCGCTAGGGTACGAACCAGTGTGGAGCACACGAAAAGGTACCTTTGTTCTCGCCTCCATCTACACGTTGAAACACCACGGCGCTTCACTCAAGAGCCTATACCAAGAAGAAGCGAAAAACCATAACCGCACCATCTGGGATGACTTCCTCACATCCCTAACCTACACGGAAGACTAGCCGAACACATGAGCACCCCCATTCCCGAAACATTCCAGCCAGCCCCTAAAAAGGAATACCCCACTATCGAGTGGGAAGAACTCCTGAAACTGAACGAGAACCTCAAAATCATTCAGGAAACCGAAGTCGTCACTATCGGTGACCTGGACAACGGCGACTGGATTCTCGACGGCGACGGCTACCTGCAACCCGTCCTACACCTATTCCCAATCCACAAACCCGGCAGGCAGTTCCTCTTCAAACTAGAAGACGGCTCCCTCGGCTTATTCGGTGACTCCCACCTCATCAAATACACCACAGAGCTCGACGCTCACACGTTCCACCAGCGTCGCCTACACGCCCGCCGCGCCCTAAAACAGCTATCCAAAAAATCTATTAAAGCACTCGAATACCTAGCAGACAAAAGCAAGCCGGTGCCGCCCCCCACAACAGCCCACGAGTTGTTTATGGAAATAGCCCCGCACACCTGGGCTAAACTCGCGTGGGACGGCTCTAATGACCACCCAGGCATCATTGCGCTACGAATGACAATCCTGCGCACCCTCGAAGCTATCGGAGCTGTTGTTGAAGACACAGTTAAGTATCAAGACTTCGCCGCTATCTTCTTCCCTGAGACGCTAGACGCTACCGAAGACCCACTAGATACATCTGTAACAGAGATAACGCCCCGCTTTGATACGCGCCTCGCCGCTCAGCAACTGCTACTGATGTATAACCCACGCAAATACGCGCCGCTATACACGGGTAAGACACTGCCGCGACGCTGGTTCTTCAACCCTGGCAGGTATAACTACGCCGGTATCGAAATCGGGCACATCACAACCGCCCAAAAGCTCTACGAGAAATCCGTCCGTGAAGGCGGTCTAGACGGCATCGAAATCCCCAGTAAGCAACCCGCGCACCTCAAGCCCAAAGCCCCGCCAGCGGGCAACAAGAAGCCGGACGAGCCCAACTCAGAACCGGCAACCTAAAACCGAAAACCTAACCCCACCAAGGCAAAAGGTCTAGCATACGAACGCCTCCAGTACGTATGCTAGACTTAACTTTGCTAAAGAAATATACACCCCTGATTAGGAGAAAGATGCGCGCAGACATTGCCCAGCAATACTCAGACTTACAGCACTGGGTCATCGGTGTAACCCTTGCCGACCCCGAGAATCACGCGCAAACACTGCTCCAAAAAGTAAACTCAAAATCCATTAAAGAGCCGACCCTCATCCCTGTTTATGACGCAATTAAAAGCATCGTAGACGGAGGCGGCGCGCCACCAACAGGTAACGATGTTGCCCTATGGTTACAGACAAATAACCCCGCCGGGTTCAAAATTGCTGGCGGCACACAGCGCATCAACGAGCTTGTAGAAATGGGCGAAGAAGCAATCGTTGAGCACAACAACATCTCCATTATTCACGAGATGCTCAACTCTGCCTCCTACCAAGCCGCCATGCAAGAGCTGACCCAAAAGTTCTACGCCGAGTCTGAACGGTTACCTCTTAATGAGCTGGACAACTTCACGGATAACGCTATCCAGGAGCTCCAAAATCTGCGGGTCGCATACACCTCGGACATAGACGAGTACACGCACACCGCCGCCGAAATCATGGATGACCTCGACAAAGAGCTCGCGGACATCCGTAACGGGCAAAAAACATTAGGTATTCCGCTCCGCAATTTCCCGCGCCTAAGCCAATACATTGGCGGCTTACAGCCCGGCAACCTAACCATCGTCGCGGCACGCCCCGCTATCGGTAAAACCACGTTCTGTTGCAACATTATCGCCCCCTTGTGCGAAGCGGGGCTTAGCGTGCAGTTCTTCTCCATCGAGATGGGCTCCAAAGAGATTATGAAGAACATCCTCTCTTGCCGCTACGGAATCCCCCGCCCCGACTTCCACAACGGAGAAGGTTTAACCCCTGAAATGCAGGAAGTATTCGACGCGGCTAAACCACGCATTGGGCACTGGAAATTCCGTGTTGTCGAAAAAGGCAATATTAACGTGATGGAAGTCCGGCAGAAAGCGAAAGAAGTAGCAGAATCAGGAGACGGGTTGGACGTAATCGTAGTGGATTACGCCCAAATCGTGAAGCCCGACAAAGACCAAGGAACAACTCAGGACAACCTCGCTTACGTCATTTATCAGCTCAAGTTCATGGCTATGGAGCTCGGCGTTCCTGTTGTGGCAACCTGTCAGCTGGCGCGCCCAACAACCAATGAAAAGGAGCAACCTCCCACCGCGTCCAGTATCCGTGGTACCGACGCTATTTTGCAGGCGGCAAACCACGTTATTGCCCTCCACCGTGAACGTAGCGAATTTGTGGAAGTTACCGACGCTATCATCTTGAAAAACCGTTCAGGTCAAGCGGACGTAACAATCCCCATTGATACCGCCCTCAATATTTGCTTCTTCGCTGAGGATATGAACGAAGCACTCACATTGCAACGTCAAGTCGACAGGGGAGAACCCATCACTCAATCAACAGCTGACATTTACGAAACCTACTAGGAGAAAAGATGCTCGTACCCGGACTGGACTACCAGCCCCTTGAAGGGCTAATGAACCTCGATAACCTGCCCATCAAGAGCAAGGTAAAAATTTTCAGTAGCACCTATCAAAACCATGTCTGCCCGCAAACGAAGCACCGAGGATACTTCAAACGATATGGTTACGGGCGAATCTTCAAAACCGTAAACTTGCTCGCAGAAAAATACGTTTTCACAGAGCGGAAGCTGACAGCCACCGAATTAGCCGCTATCCTAGAAAGTATCTACACATCTGGCATGATTCTCACTGAGGGAATCTTCGCCAAAAAGTACGCCGACTACATTGCCGCCCGACAGGAAAGGTAAAGACGTATGCCACCTCGCAAGAAAACCCCTAAACGCCCCAGCCTCCAATCTCTCACAGACTCACTGGCGGCAAACGGCGTTAAAACCAACATAAGCCCCGTACCCGTCTACAAGCACAACGAAATCAACTACGAAGCATTAGAAGCGACCGTAGAAGAAATGGTGCCTGTAGGTAAGCAACGCATCCAACGGAACACCACCGAGGCAATTGAAAAGAACCTCGAGAAGTTCAAAACTCAGGTCGTCCCGAAGCTCTACATTGGCAAAGCCTCCCTACCGAAGCTCGCACGAAGCACCAACAAGGGAGTAGCAAACAATGCACAGCGCGTGCTAGAAATCCTAGACCGCAACCCGCAGGAACCTCAGCCGCTCTTCATCCACGAACCGGACATTACGGTAGACTCAAACCTGCACGCTTGGGGAGCCGTCATGCGTTACGTCTTCCGTGGGCAGGTAGGCTCGGCTGAGTTTCTAAAAATTGACGAAAGCGAACTGCTCACCAAGAACCGCTCAGGTTTCATTGAAAACCAAAAGAACGTGTCTATCCTAGAAGCTACACCTAAAGTGGTTCTCTACACGTCCTCTGACGCGGACACGTACACACCCACAGAGCAGGCAACGCTCTCAATGCTTTTCCGGCACTGGGCTGAGAACAGGACAGCCGTTATCGTTGTCTCCCCCCGCCCATTCAAACTGTGGGTAACCCGCCTACCCGTAGAAGTTCAACCCATGCTATGCACTTTATTTGAAGGCAACATTATTGAACCCAAGCGGAAACGCGCCACCAAAAAGAACGCCCTCTCCGTCCTAGACGGAATGTAATCTAAGGAGCCTTACCCCTTGAAACGCTACAAAACATCTCTGACAGCAAGTATCGCTGACGTATCCGCCGCTTTCCGCTGGGTATCCGACGTGAAAGCTAAAGAAATCACACTCAGCATCGACCCAACAACCGGAACCGCTGAGATACGGCACACCAGCTCAATGGACGAGCAAACCCCCGGCTACCATGAGCACCCCATCCATAACGCAACCATCACAGGTGAACGCAAAGTCTCGGCACACCTACCATTCCCAGACCAGCTGAAATACGCGCTCAAATGCGCATCCCTTGCGCAAGAAGAAGAGTGTACCATCACAGCTACACTCACCGTATCGGACACGGGGGGCACGAAGATTGAAAGCGCCCGACTGACAGCCGGTAAACACAACTCATCCCCGCTCGACGTATCCACACTATCGCGAACACCTAAACCGAAGATGGTAACCATCGGCTCAGTACCCACACAGAACATCAACAACGGTATCCGTGTGGCACGCTCCATCAAGCATCGCGAGGACATCGACGGGCTGTTCGTTGTGTTCAAGCTCAACAGTGAAACTAGCCAGCTTGAAATCCTCACCTCCTCCACTGTGCCAGCAAACGCGGTCGCACTCATATACAGTGCCCCGTTCCAGGGCATGGTAGCAGAATCGGAGGAAGTAATGAGGCTCAAAGAATACCTCACACAGGGCGTTTCTATTCTCCCTGAAGTGCGCCACTTCGGTGGGGACTTCGTAGAAATCGTACTAGCCGACAATCTTCTCGGTTTCCGCGACACAGAAACCGGCGCAGTAGCTCTTTACAGCATCCGCGCCGTACCCCCCAACTCCATCCAGGCGTTCCGCAAGTTCTTCACGAAACTAACTAACCTAGAGCTCACCCAGACATACGAGCTTAACCTCGCCGTCCTAAAGGAAGCGCTACTGACAATGGCATCCGCGAGCGCCACAAACGACATTACGGAAGCCACACTTAACTTCCAAGAAGAAGGCGACATTATCCTGCGCCTAGACACGTGGACTACAGAGCTAGACGCAAAAGTAACCTCTGAATCCTCTACCCCCCTTGAGGTTGTAGGAGACTACAGGACGCTCATCCAGTTTGTGACAGCCCGAACAAACCCTGTCGGAAACATTGGGTTTATGCCGCTACCCGTAAACCCCTCAACAGAGAATCTGGCTATCCAAACCACGCCTGACGGCGCAGGAGAACTTCTCGTAGTTAGCCAATGCGTCTCCGTAACCCCAGAAAACAAGTAACCCCCTGTAAGAGCGAATAAGGCACCCGGACATGATAGAAGAACTGATTAAATATCTTCCCGCTATCACGCCTGGGTGCCTTTTCCTTATCGGAATTTTAGGTCAGCCACCCGAATGGGTGAAACCTAAACGGCGTGCCCGACGCATATGGGCGCAAACACACCTGATAGCCGCCTCGCTAACCCTCGTAGTAGCCGCCGCATTCACCCTACACCCCTGGTACAGCAACAACCCCACAGCTCTAACAGGGTTAGTACTGACAATCTACATGCTCACGCAAACATCACAAACAGATATTGCGTTCCGAAAAGCCAGTGAAACACACATGATGCACGCATGGGGTCTGTTCATCGTTACAGCGTGCATCTTTCAGCAAACAACAGTAGTAACCGCCTCCATAGCCGCCCTGGTAGTCACCGCAATCACCCGACGCTGGTGGTCAGGAGACGCTACCGCCCTATGCGTCGCTTTATCGTGCGCTACACCTATCACAACGGCTCACCCTGAAACTTTCGTCGCAAACATGGCGGCTATCGGCTCCGTCATCGTATGCGCAATCATCACCGCTATCTACAAATCCTCCAAAAAAGCCATCCGGGTACCCCTCATACCTTTTGTAATTACACCTTTCACCCTGCTACCCCTCGTCTACTTCTTCACCTAAACAACCGTCCGCTATAGGTTTCTTAAACCCCCACTTTAAGGACACCACCTGTATGACTGAATATATTGAAGATGTAGAAGTAATCAGCAACGGAGAAGGCGATAACGCCGCTGAGATTCTCCGCAAAAGCGATAACCTCACACCCGAAGACTGCGACAAGCTCACCCGAGCTATCAGCGCCACCTCAGAAACCCTATGGTCGCTACTGTACTTCGCGAACACCACCAAGATTTACCAGCAACGCGGCTTCAAAACATGGAAAGAATACATTTCCGAAAGCTTCCCCATCTCCCTATCCACCGCGAACTCCCTCGTCACCCAGGGTGCAGTAATTGAACGAATCAGCGAAGCCGCACCAGAAGGCGCAAACGTACACCTCACCCAAGCGCAAGCACGCGACCTAAAGAAAGTACTAGAACAAGTCGCAACCCTCGTTAAAGAACGCACAGAGGGCAAAACCGCCGAGGAAGCGGAAGAAATCATCCAGGAAATCGTCGCTGAAACACGCGAACAGGTGAAAGCCGACAAAGAAGCGCTACAGGCACAGAAAGAAGCTGAAAAACAGCAGAAGCTCGAAGAGCAACAACAGCGTTACGAAGACGCGGCAACCGAAATCATCCGCCAAGCCGAAGAGCAGTACGCACCCGCGACCGAAGAATACGCCATCGAAGGCGCAGAAGGAACCGACACATACGAGTACACCTTCGACGACGAAGAGGAAGAAGAACCCACCTCCGAGGTAAACCGTAAAGCCGTTACCCTCCGCAACCTCTACACCGTCATCGGTAAGAGCGAATCCATGCCACCCGTCAAGGAAGCACTAGAAGTCATCCCGCAGGAACGAGTATCCAAGACACACACAGAGCTATCCGAGCTAGAGCAAAAAGTTCACGACATCCGTGTAGCTCTAGAAGAGCGCTATGGAAATAGTATCCTACGTAACACCATGAGCCACTAAGCTCCCAACCGAAAGAAACGTGTAATATGCCACGAATGACATTAGGCGGCGAAAAGAAACAGCCCGGTTCCCGCTACGGAGCACTCTTCAACAACATGGGCTCCTACGCCGAATCTGAGAGTAAACCCGAAACACCAGAAGCGGCACCCGCCCCTGTTGAGGAAACAACCACCCCCGTAACCCCAGAACCGCCTGTAACTGCTGTACCCGAACCAGAAACCGTAACACCCGTCGTAGACGAAGACAGCCTGAAAGCCCTACAAGCCAACCTCGAACAGCCCGCCCCAACATCTGACGCTTACAGCTACGGGTACGACGACGCGGACTACGAAGAAGAATACGAAGACTTCGCACCCGAAGAGGAAGAAACGGAAGAACCAACCCCCGTTGAAACCCCAGCCGAGGAAGCCGAAGTTGAAACACCGGAAGCGGCGGAGGAGGAGCCGGAAGCGGTAGAAATCCCAGCGGGTAACGTAAGCAACGAGACGGAAGAACCGCACGTTGAAGACCCCGTAGCGGCATACGAGCCGAGCAAGGCTGAGGAGCCCCTCAGCGGCGCAGACGAAATTCAGGTCATCATCGACCTGTACGAAGCTATCCGAAACCTCACACCCGAGGACAAGGAAGCACTCAACGCACTCCTAGGCAACCACACCGACAGCACCCCCGCACAAACCATCCTAAGCATCGTAGAGAACGCAGACCAAACCGCCGCCCTACTGAAAGCAGTCTCAGAGCTGGCAACAGTAGACACAAGTAACCCAAACCGTGCCGTCGCAAAATACGTAATTCTACTCAGCAAGCACACCACAGATGAGCTCCAGACCCTGAATACAATTCTGCACGACAACGAACCAGAAACCGTGACAGAAGACAACCGAGACGACGTGCTAGAAACCCTAGCCGTAACCCTGGCAACAACCCCGCCTAACGTTTTCGGAGCCGCACACACCATCAGGGTAATCATCGAGTAACCAAAAAACCCGCTAACAACAGTGGGAACCCGCGAAAATGTGGGGTAACCTGGATATTGGGTTGCCCCACATTTTTGGTATAATTAAACTTTATTGCAACCGAAGAAAGGCAATAGCGGGCGAATGGTCGAAAACACAGCAGAACCTAACATCAAATCGGGTACCCTGGCACCGTATGACGTGTACGTTCAAGCTTCCAATAATAAGTTGAGCTTCACCGCTTCTATGACAAATAGTGGCGCGGGTGCTGATTTTCTCCGCGCCTTCTATAAGCGCGCCTACACGCCTGAAACAATGACCTTCACCAAGCAGGACAGCAACAGGACAGTTACAGTCACCGCTGACGCTACCCACCTGCCAACAATGCACACGCTGGCGGAGCTACTTGCTTTCTGCGGAAAATCTCTACGCCTAACAGGTGACACTAAACAGCTTCACGCAATTATTCCGTGGAAAGCTGTAGCATACTTCATCCCCACAACAGACCCGAAAACAAGGATTGAGAGAAGCCCCGCAGGGTGCTTCACTATTAAGCCTCTAGACCCCTACGGCGTGAACCAGGAAATGTTTAAATACATCCGCCATCTCGGTGGCTGGAAGCTACGTGACGGAACAACCTGGGTTGTATCCATGAGTAAGCTTTTTAAATTCATTCAAAGTAACCAGCCGGGCGCTCGCGGAATCGCTATCGACCGTTCCATTGCAACATTCCTCACCGAAGAAATAGGGGCACCCTTCGCTGGTAATATCTTTGACCTCAAAGACGTACCCATCGACACCCTTCATTTTGCACAGCACGACTCCCGACCCCAAAACAGCAAGCGTGAAAAAGGTAAAACCCTAGCCGAAAGCCTCACAGGTTACGGTTACGGTTCCTTGTTCGACGTGCTTTACAATATGCCCCGCAGGTACCTAGACTTGAGCAACCCTGTAACCTCTTTGCGTGGGCTCGACGCAGGCGACACTGCACATATTGTAGGTAAGGTGCAAAGCTGGTTCCGCATGCAAAGCGGAAAGGGCGCATACTGCTCCGTGAAAACCGCAGAGCGAACCATCAAGGTTCAGTTCTGGGGCAACACGGCGTGGCGTGAGAAGAAATTCCCTGTAGGTACCGAAGTTATCGTCGGCGGCAAAGTATCCTTCTACGGCGGTATCGGTTTATCAGGCGATTTTATGGACACGCTAGACGTATCCAGCGCCGATAACCCCTACGTCCCTATCTATAGTCAATCCCCGTCGCGAGGAATCATGACCACTCTCGTATCAAGCCTAGTACGAGAGTCTTTGACACGCCTCACAACCGATGGAAATACGGGTATTACTCAGAATGACTACTGGACGAAAGACGCACTCCCAGACGGTATCCTGCCCCTTAATGAAGCCCTCATTAAGCTTCATTTCCCCGAAGTAGAAGGGGATATTAAAGCCGCCACAGATTCTCTCGCATGGTATGAGCTTGTCCTCTCGCAGGTGCTACTTAAAAAGACTGCGGAAGAAAATAAGCTCACTAAAGGTGTAGCAAACAAAGGCGCTGAATCCGGGTACGTAAACCAGGTTCTGAAAGCTTTGCCGTACACACTCACCAGCGACCAGCAAGACGCACTCAAAACCATTCAGGAGCTTATGAGCTCCAAAGCACCTATGGACGCGCTCCTCTCAGCAGACGTGGGTGCTGGTAAAACCATTATTCAGATTCTAGCCGCCCTCCAAGCCGTAGACTCCGGCAGGCAGGCTGTAATTGTTGCGCCCACGGATATTCTTGCGCAACAGATTTTTAAAGCCGCCACAGTAGCCCTGGAGCCCGTTAAAGATATTGAGCCTGTCTTCCTGTCTGGCTCTCTAAATAAAGCCGCTAAGGAAGCCGCCCTAAAAAGCATTGAAACAGGGGAAGCACGACTCATCATCGGCACACACACTCTGCTGGACACCCCGAAGTTCCACGATTTAGGGCTCGTATGCTTCGATGAGCAACAGAAGTTCGGTGTTGAGCAACGTCAGCGCCTCCTGCGTACCCGAGAAGACCAGAAAGCCCCCGACTTCCTGGTCGCTACAGCCACACCCATTCCCCGTACCATTGCACAAATTGCATACGGTGAAGTTGCCTTCATTAAAATGTCTGAGAAGCCCGCAGGTCGTAAACCTGTCGCGACAGAATGGGTTGAGGGGAAGCATGACGTTGTACTCCGCCAAAAAACACACCACATGTGGAAAGATATTCAGCATGAAATCAAGGCGGGACACCAAATCTTCATCATCGCCCCGCTAGTTGAAGAGCGTGAACAGCAAGACGCACCAAGCGTTAAAGCTCTCAAAAGCTCTGTCGCTAAGCTGTTCCCGAAAGCTAACGTAGCAACCCTCCACGGCAAAATGAAAGCTAAGGAACAAGCTGAAACGATGCGCGCCTTCCGTGACGGCGAGACGGACATCCTCATCGCATCCACCATCGTAGAAGTGGGTGTAGATATTCCTAACGCCACACGTATTATCATCATGGGTGCCGAACGCTTAGGTGCGTCTAGCCTGCATCAGCTCCGAGGACGTGTCGGTCGTAGTGACTTGCACGCTAAATGCTGGTTGGTTAGCCCCGCAGAGACAAAGAGCGCGCAGGCACGCATGGAAGCGCTCGTGAACTACGACGACGGCTTCGCAATCGCGGAGGCAGACACCGACACGCGCGGCGAAGGAGACATCCTCACCAGCGAACAGCACGGCGTGGTCAAGAACAGGTTCCTGCGGTTAGGCAAGCACCGGCACATCATCCAAAGCGCTATTGAAGCATCAGAACGAATCCTCGCCAACCCAGAGCATACACAGCACGCCCTGGAAGACGCAAAGAAACTACTCACCGACGACGAAAGCTAAGGTTTCATGGCTACATTCAAAGAAAAAACCACCCAAAACGCCGACTCCATATTTGAGTACATCAACTCAATTATCGACACACGCGGACGCTCACATATCCAAACCATCATGAAAACCTGGAACACCAGGGACAAGAAAAAAATAGCCACCTGGGTAGCAGTCTTTGCGGTGACGCTAACCGCCAGCACCCTCATCGACATCTACCTGCCGCACACCATCTTCATTAACGTCGTTAAATGGATTCTCTTCGGTGGCGCGGCTATCTACTCAGGTTTCTCCCTCGCCTACATGCTCGTGTACGCTTCCGGGCAATGGCTCACAAAAATAACAGGCGGACGCTGGGTACCCCTAAAACAGCAACCCTGGGCAAGCTTCAAAGCCCGCATATGGGTTGTAGCCGCGCTCTGCGTAGGAATCATAGGTCGAACCATCACCTACGGTAACGGGGACACGCTCCTATGGTCACTCGTAGGGTACAGCTCCATCATCCTCGTAGCACTAGTAGCCACGTTCCTCCTCAAGACTGAGGACGAAATCGAAGCGAAAACCTTCGGTATTCGGGACGAACGAACCAAAAACTACGATAAAGCGGTAGAAGAGTTCAAGCAAAACGTTCAAGAACGCAAAGATAAGGCGCGAGAAAAAGCAGAAAACCGAACCAAACTCATCGACCGTCTACTAGGGGAAAAACCAGAAAAAACCCCGGACGAAAAACCCAACCAAGAAGACTAGCAATATAGCGGTCTGCGGAACAAAAACCCGCAGACCGCTATATTTTTTAAAAGACCAACCCAACGTCGAAAGACCACACCTATGGACAAAGCAGAACCAACCCAAGAACGCCACGTATGTTGGACACACGCCCTAACTCATACGCATGGCGAGACAGACGATGCGCTAATGGGGACAGCGCACGCCGCCAGCGGTCTAGCCGCTTTCATAGCTGTGCTTGCTTTCGGGTCTACCTTCTCCGCGCTCTTCATCCCAGGGAACCCCACCATAGGGCAGTACGCTTTAGCAGGCTTAGCTTTCATCGCAGGCGCGCTCATCCCCGACTTTGATAACACGTCCTCTACAGCTAAATCAGCTATGGGTGTTTTCGGTGAACCGATTACGTTCATGTTCCGTGAAAGCTCCAGGCTGGTTCAGAATATTCACACCAAACAGGATGCGAAATCACGTGCTAAAGCGCATGACACGGTACACCGAGGATTCTGGCACTCTCTCATCGGTGCAGTAGCTTTAGGTTTAATCGTGAACCTCATCATCAACAACCCTATTACGAACAATATTCTCGTTCCGCTAGGGTTTGTAGGGATTAAGAACCTGAGCGCTCTCATTGCCGCCGTTACCTGTTTAGCCGCCATGCATATTGCTGTATCAGGTCTGAACCTGGGCGCTCTCAAAGCGTTAAAAGGCGCTAAGGGTGTAAGCTCCACCATCACGTTTATCGTATCCGTAGCAGTAACGCTACTGTTCTTCAGTACCGCTGAAGCAAACGGCTACACCTGGTTAGGGTACAGCCTCACAGCGGGCGCTATCGTCCACATTATTGGTGACGCTTTCACTAAAGCTGGGGTGCCGCTATTTGCCCCCGTTATCCCTCGCAAAGGGAAGCTTTGGTACACGTACCGCTTCGCAACCTTTGAAGCTAAGAGCGACGCTCTCAACAGTGGCGTAATCTGGGGGAGTGTAGCTGTCATCATCATTTCACTTATAACACTTCTTCAACACTAGGAGAAATACTAATGAACTTTTACTCTTTTACCCTCCTCATCATTGCTGTCGTTGCACTAGCAATCACCCTGCGAGTCGTTCTCAAAGCCACCGAATCATACAGCATCGCTGAACGGAAAATTACTTTAGAGCGCCAGACTGTAGCCTACATACTGCGCCGCATCCACGAAAAGTACGCCGCCTTCCACGCCGCAAACCCGTCAGACCCCATCGAGGGGAACACAAAAATAGAATGGGAGAACCTCGACCACTTCACAAAGAGCGCCAATATGCGCAAAGTCGACGGCGACATGGATATGGCAATCATCACGGTTAAGCACATTCAAGTCGTTCACAACGACCTGCCCGAAACGGCAACGCCTCTATACCGCCGCTGGTATGAAGAAGAAGTAGAACCGCTCCTTGAGGAGCTTCGCGAAGCCGTCTACCAGTACAACAAAACTATCGAGGACGACATCGAACTAAACCCCGTCCTGTCACATATCCTGAAAGCTACCCCGCACAAGCTCATTAAGCTTGACGAAACCACCCTAGAGGAGGCACCGAATGGCGCGACCAGCAAGTAAAAAAGATGGAAACTATAAAGCTCCTAAACGAGCTTATTATAGGGACGCTGTAGACCCTACAGACATTGAGAAAGAGTTAGAAGACCCCGATAAGGTTCTCTTCTCCAGTTTGAAACGGGTAGAGCGTTTTAATGCCCTCCGCCGCTTCTCCAAGAAACAAGCGGTAACCCCTAAAGCCGTCGAATACATTAAGGAAATGATTAAGACCGGCACGCCACTCATCTATAACCGACGAACCGGAATTATCAGCCCACCCATCTCAAAACCCAGCGTCAAAAGCACCGGATACAGCAACGTAACCATCGCAACCGACCTGACATCCGCAGGCGCTCTAGAAGCCGCCGCATCCATCTACCTCGGCAACATGCAGGTAGCCATGACACGCGAAGAGCTAGAAGAAGCCGCCGAGAAAGTACGCGCTGAGCAGGAAGAAGAAGCGAAACGCGACGCGAAATACTGGGAAGAAAAAGACGACGAAGAGATGAAGTGGTGGCTCCAAATGGAAACCAACCCGAACATCGTAAAAACCGTGTCCAAAGCAAAAACAGAGGGCACCACCTACCAGAAGGAACGGTAACCATTGGAAACTGTAAAGAACCTACTAGTCGCCGCGCTAGTAATCCTTATCCTTGCCATTATCTTCTTCGGCACACCTATGGGACAAGACGCGCTAAATAACGGTATCGCCTGGCTGAGGAGCCTTGAATTTTTCCGTACATAACATGTACGATAGGGAGGCACTAATCGTCTCAAGGAAAAGGACAGCACCTATGGAAAATTTCTCATTTGATGAGTACGAAGCACCAGTCTACTGCTTCCGCAACAAAGACGGCTCCCTCAACGCCTCCGCAGGACACATCTCCTCAACACTCTACACGCACCTCGACCTCCAAAAGAAAATCTACGATATTCTCCCGGAGGAGATGAAGGAAAGCGGCACCTTCCCGCGTGTAGCACACCAGTACACCGTCTACCGTTTCCTTGAGATGCTAATCCACGTGCAGAACCTATACACACGCATCCTGAACCCTGCATACCCTGAGCTTACGGAAGGCAAGCGACGTGGCTTAAAGAACGCCGGGTCTTCTCTAAGGACTCAGGCGGTTTGCAGGCAACAGCAGGAGCTTTTTCACCCGCTCACCTACGAAATTATCGAACCGTACATCACGAATGAAGACGGCACCGCTATTGATGCTTGGGTACAGCGTATCTGTAACGACTCCATTATGACGCTGAATGAAATCGTGAATAATTTCAACAATACTATCGGTATGCTCCCGAGCACCCCCACCCCTGTAGACCCGCTAGACATTGACGATGAATCACCGTTTTAAACCATCCTCTACCCGTTAGGTACGGCACCGCATGCCAGATACACCCAAACAAACAATAGAACTAGTACTGGATATACCAATCCCACTAGTCCTAACCGCAAACCAGAGGCACATCCGCCCCGTGCAAGCTGTCATCAGTAAAGCTTTACGTGGTATCGCCTCCCAACATGCCGAACGGTACCTGGAACGTAACCCATTTTTCCGCCCGTTCAGGTACTACACAGTGTATTTTGAGGTTCTAAACACCACAGCTTCAATGCGTCTAGACCCGAACAACTACGCGCCCACGCTAAAACCTATCATTGACGGTTTCACAGGGCGCTGGTGGGACGACGACGACGCGGCACACCTGTTAGAGTACACGTGCGCTTACGGTGGAATCTGGAAAAGCCCTAAAGAAGAAATCGTCAAAAGAAGGCGGTTCCACATCATCATCACAGAGGCAGACCCAGACGACTACTACACAGCCCCTACAAGCCGCCCTGAGCTGGATAAAATCGCTAAAGACTGGGAATTAGACGAACACCAGCCCGTCACACAGAAACCCGAAGACGGCGACTTCGACCCAAACAACGGAGTCAAAGAATACTTCAAAATCTTACGCAGAGAAGAGCGGAAGAAAGAAGCACAAAAAGAAAAACGGGCAGTAGCGAAGCTCATACCCCCAGAAAACAACGACGAACACAACGACGTCGAATACAAGCTAGAACTAGCACCCCAAACAAGCGACGCACCAACACAAGAACCAGACGAACTGAACTGGTAACAACAAGTGAACAGCCCCTCCTCAGCTATACATTAAGGGAAACAGAAACCAATGTATAGCTTGCAGGAGGGGCTCCCGTTTTGTCGTCCAAAATAGTCATCCATAACGCCACAGAAGTGTTCCGGCGTGAACCACACTTCTATGAATTTCTAGGATACTCATTCTGGAAACCCATACCCAAAACACCGGCGCTATACGCCATGATTCTACTCTTCCCCCTCTGGTTCCTCTACGCCGCTCTAGGGGCGCTCCTCACCCCCTTCAACATGCTCATATGCGCCCTCCCCGGCTTCCTGTTCGGGCTTATCACCGCCTGGCTTATCGCTAAATACTTCGGCACCCCTAAAGAAGTCTTCGACGGTCTAAACCTGCACCAGCACATCATCGCCCGGTATAAATGGAAACGTCAAGCACGCGGCTACCTCGACGGGTACGAGTACAACCCTAACCAGAAACGTATTTACCGCATCGATGCCATGATTCAAATCTCACGCCGCGCCGAAGAAGCACAAGAACAAGAACAAACCCAGCTCAAGAAAACCACCCGCGCACTTAAAAAGCGTAAGAAAAGCAACACCACGGAAGGCAAATAATGGTTAGCGAATACCGATACGGGATGCCCACACTTATTGGCACGAACGTGCGCGGCTCCAACATTGCACTGTTCGACCTGCATAACGCAAACCGTAACAACGAACCGCCCCTAACCCTCTTCACAGGCAAACCCGGTAGCGGTAAAACCTTCAGTATGCTGTGGATTCTTTCACAAGCCGCCCTGCAAGGAGCCGCTGTAGTAGGTATCGACTGGAAAGGTGACCTGCTCCAAATCCGAGAAATCCGGGACGTATTCGGCGTAGAAACAAAGACTATCCGTGTCGACCCGAAAGACCCCGCCAACAGGGGTATTCTCGACCCGTTTGTCGTCTTCGACAACAGCGAGAATGAAGAAGAAGCGCACGCAGACATCGTGAACGCTGTACACGCCGTATGCCACGCTCTACTTCCCGGCTCTCTCAAAAATCACACTATCAGCGCGTTCGTAGACTCCGCTATCAATGACGTAATCCGCGGATACGGGGACGAGAAAAGTATGCCTGTTTTCATCCGCCGCCTCCAAAACGTCTCACGCCAAACCGATAATAACGAACTCACAGCGTTCGCGCTCGCACTCAACAACAAGCTACGAGGCTCCGGAGTACTCCTTAGCGCACAACCAGACGGCGACCGTAACAACTACTTCGACTTTAAACCCGGCGTAACAGTCATCGACCTCTCCAACCTACCCGAGCTACCCCAAACCATCGAAGAGCTTAAAAACCCCAGCAAAGCCGTAGGACAAGCAATCCTCACCATGATTACGCTCCTCGTGCGACAAAGCATGTTCCGCATGCCCAAAAACATCCGAAAAGTCCTAGCCATCGACGAGGCATGGTCAATCCTAGCGAACCCATCCGGTCTAGAACTCGTCAAATCCACAGTACGACTAGGACGCTCACTCAACCTAGCCGTAGTACTCGGAACACAAAGCTACGCCGATGTGTTTGCCGGGACAGCGGAACTCGACACATCCTTCGCAAGCACACACTTCGCGTTCGGAAACTCCAAAAAAGACGGCTACCTCGGCGCAACAGCAATGGGACTAGAAGGCGAAACCGCCGAACAAGTCGCCAACGCTATAAGTGTTCTAGAACAAGGAAACTGTATCATGCATGACATCCGGAAACGCACCGGACAAGTCAGGATACAAGTCTGGCTACAAGAACTCATTGAAGCTTTCAGCTCCAACCCCTACGACACAAAGAACAGCAACCAACCTAAACAATAGACGAACCACTCAAGGAAACCTTAACCAATGCGACAGAATCAGCGTATTATCCCGCCAAACATCGTGTACGTTAGTGGCACCCGCCAGTACAGTATGCTTGAAAACCCTGCGCGCCCTCTGCTCTCCCCAGCGGTAGAAAGCAGGAAAGATGCCGCATGGTTTAGGAACTACTTAAAAATCGTCATCCCAAACGTTGATAGCGCAGGAATCATGCCGCCTAACCCGACAGGTAGGCTATATGAGGGAACCCCCGAAAATCCGGCGCTTCAAACCAAAATGCTCGGTGTTTTCCCTACCATCACGTCCCTTATGGAGGCGCTCCAAGCGAAGCCGCCCCGCATCCAAAACGCAATGGACGCAGTAATCATCCACTCAGACTACCTAGCGGAACTTTGGGATAACCACCCGAACAACCCGCAGGAAAAAGATACCGCTTTCACCTGCATCCTCGCGTTTATGGAAGAGAACCCCGTCATCATCCTCAACGCAAGCCGCACAGCGAAACTTAACGCCTCCGTAGAGAACACCCGCACCGAACTTTTAGCGCGCATCAAAAACGCCGACATGGGCGGCAACGTTCGACTCTACGAAGTGCAAGCAACCAAACCCATCCCCAACAACCCTGAGGCGGAGTGGGCTATGCTCCCTCCCCATACGGTAGCCCAAAACTTCTACGATGCATTAGAACTATTCCTAAGCGCCCCACCCGAAGAAAGCGACCCCGTACTAGCTTTCCGAGGCGTTCTTGAAAGCCGCGCCGACCCTGAATTAGCGTCCATCCAAGATGAAGCGTACCCAGACGCAACCTACATTGACGGCTCACCCTACATTGGCAGGGTTATTACTGTTACCTCCAAGAAAGGCGGTACAGGTAAAACAACCACGTCTCTCGGTTTAGCGCACGCTCTAACCGTGTGGGGTAAAGAAGCGGTAGCGCACGGGTACGCAGACCACGCACTGAAAGTAATTGTTGTAGACCTAGATTTGCAGGACGGTCAGGTTGGCTTCAACACTAGCGACCAGTCCACAACAATCACGGGTATTTTCAACGATTTTTCAGCCCGATACATCACGCTAGGGGAAGATAAGCATCAAGACTGGGAGATTATCCGCAAACACATCATCAACAATGAACGTACCGGGTACGCAACGCTCCTAGCGCCTGAAGACCCGCGCGACCTGGCTGTTATGAACCCGCACTTTTATAGGGCTGTTATCTCAACCTTGAGGGAACATTTTGACGTAATCATCATTGACACGTCCGTTCAGCTTGACAGCCCATATATGACACAGTGCGCTTACCCTCTCTCACGGACGCTGTATTACGTTGCAGAACCCTACCCTATCCCCCTGGACACCATGAAACGCCAGTTCACATACGGTTTAGGTTCGGCACGTAACGGGGGAGGAGGCATGGTATCACAGCGTATCAGCATCTTCGTGAACAAGGTAGAGCCAGAGCATGTGGTAGCTAAAGGCTCCGCGTTACCGTTCTGGGACGTTCAGAACTACAGTGTCGGAGGCATCCCCGTCCTCACAGGCGTACCTTACCTTCATGAAGCCGCTCTCGACGCTGTGAACGTGGGGCTCCCCGGAGGGTTCAACTACCTGCTTAACAACAAGGGCTACTCGGAGGGTATGTCGCTTATCGCCTACGACATTATTCGTGGTACGAACTATCAGCTGTTCAGCCCCGAACAGACAGCCGAGCTTGAAGAGTATTTTGAAGCGGCTGGGCTTTAGAGCCAAGAAGCAGGTAGTGGGATAGTGGAATCAGGCTCAACATAAATAAGAGGCACTGTAGGTTCCTCGTCAAATTCTTTAGCCCCGTCAGACGGCGTGAAAACAAGCCCGTCGGCGGGGCTAAACCACACCCCAACACCAGTTAAAACTGCACCTAACGCAAATATTACCGCCGCTACAGCCCCTAAAAAGTTCCAGCTGTGAACAAGCCCGAACATCCCAAAAACATACCCGGCAAAAGCTACAGCAGGCGCAATAACAGTAGCCGCAATAACCCCTACTTTACCGCACCAAACATACAAATCCTCCTCGGGATTAGGCACAAAAAAACGGGCACACGCGCCCGCCAAAGCCCCTAAACCATTTAACCCAGGTAGCATACAAAACCGCCTTCACAAAAGAACGCTAAACCTATACACATACCCCATAGCAAATAACCCGCTCAGCTATATGTTAAGTAGCTATAAAACCACTACGAACCACCCGATGAAAGACACACTCAATGCCAGCAGAGTTTTCCCTTGCAGACCTAGAAGCACTCAACGGAACAGGCGACCAGGCGGGCGCTGAAAAACAGCGCCTAAAAGACCTCAGTAAAAGCATCACACGGTACGCAGAAACAACACCGCCACCCGAACCTGAGCCTGAGCCTGCTTTTGATGAGAACGAGCTACTAGAACGAGTCCTCAAGCGCGCCCAAGAAAAAATGCGCGAGACACAAAACCCCACCGTGCTCTCAACAGCAGATATTGCCGCCGCAAACGAAGCGAAATACGGTAAGCCTGACCAGCCTATCGCTGAGCAAGCCCTCCGCAAATCTATCGCAAACGTCAAGGACGAACCTGATAACTTCCCGCTCTCCAGCATCATCAGTGACGCATACGACCTGGGTGCATCCGACGTGTACATCCAATCAGACACCCCTATCCGCTTCAAAATCGGTACCGGCGTGTCCACCTACCGTGTGCAACCCACCCCGACACGTACAGAAATCGCTCAGCTCCTAGAAACCGTCGTGCTAGACGGCGACACCACCGTATTCAACGCTAACCAAGAGCTCGACATCTCATACACCGTCCCTAAAGGTAAATATGCGGGCAGGCGTTGCCGACTCAACGTAACCTACGTATCCCCTGGGCTCGGCAACATTAACATGGTGTTCCGCCTCCTCGCAGGCGACATCCTTCTACCTGAAAACTACAACGTGCCCGAAACGTTCATCAAGTCAATGCACAGTAAGGGCGGGCTTAATGTTATCGCTGGTGTTACAGGTAGTGGTAAAACCACCACCACAGCATCCTGCCTGCTCTACGCGCAGTACAACGTCACCACCCCGCACCCCAAAACAGGCGAACCTATGGGTGTTGTTATCGTTACCATTGAACAGCCTATTGAGTACCTTTTTGATAGTAATAACCCTAACGGCAACGGCTCCATCTTCATCCAACGTGAAGTGAACGTTGATACTATCAGCTACCTGAACGGTATCAAATCGGCGCTCCGACAGAACCCGAACATTATGCTTATCGGTGAGGTTCGTACTGAGGAAGAAATCCAAGCCGCAATCCGAGCCGCACAGACAGGTCACCTCACCCTAACGACCGTCCACGCCCTCGACTGTGCCGGTATCATTGAACGCCTCGCTACCTCTGATAAGGGCGATATCCGCTACAACACTCTGGCTTCTATCGCTAACGTTGGTCGTGTTTTCATGACGCAGGCGCTTGTGAAACGTATTGACGGCGGGCTCGTCCCCGCACACGAGGTGCTAGAGATTAGGCAATCCGACAGGAACCTCATCGACTCCATTAAAACAGGTAACATTGCGAACATTCGACACCGCCTCCAAGAAGAAGGTAAAGACATGTGTACTATCCTCATGGAGCTTTGCCGAAAAGGAGCTCCATGCTACATTCAGGACGTTATGGAGCACGCACCTGACCCGTACCGACTCATGCACCTTATCAAGACGGAAGAAGCCGCAGGCGGTCAGTTCAACTACCACCCAGACGCTCTCAAAAACCTCTAAAACCCAGGGTGCTCTGATATATTACTGCTAACCGAACTCGCGCCCCACAGACCCCGTGGAGCCCCGCCCAGGTGACGCAGAATGAGCACCTGAATCAGCTGGGCGAAAGAGACACAAAACAAAAAGAGATTAACCCCCACCAGTTGATTCTGGTGGGGGTTAATCTCTGCCTAAAATATTAGGAAAGCTGAACTGCTCTAGCGTGGTGAATCCAACAAATAGTTAGCGCACGCAACATACCTATCCAAAGGAAACAGCCCCTCATTATAGGTATGCCGTACTACACCGTAATCTGCGCCTGCCTTAGCGAACCTGCCCAAACGCGCCGGGCTATCATCCAGCCAGAAACCCGCCCCCTGACTTAGCAGACCCGTCAGAACCTCCGACTCCTCGCCGTGCGATGTGAAGCTCAAGAAATCACACCCGCCAAACCCCAGAAAGTCCAGTAGCTCCCGCTTAGCGACCTCAACCTCATTATTCGGGCTTAAACTCAGGAAAGAAACATCTGCGCCCCACCCTAAAACAAAATCTTCAACCCGCCTATTCATACCAATACTGCCCGGCGCATAAAACTCCGGGTCACTAAAACACGCCAACAAATCAGACCGCAAAGCGTAAGACCCCTGACACAAAGGACGATACTCCTTGTCATAATCCACTAAACGCCCAGCCGAATCCAACAACGTGTTATCCAAATCAACATAAAGCTTCACAGCAGAAAACCTCCAAAAAACAGCCGACAGTAAAAACAACAAATATTCCAACCCCCACTATACAACAAACCCACAAAAATAGGGGCTCCCACAGGCAACCGAGCCAACAGGGGAGCCCCTATAATCTTCCGTAAACTAAGCAATAAACCTAGAACTCAAACGACGAAACACCCTCAAACACCGAACCATCCTCACGACACAAACGAGTAGCACGAATACGCTCCGTACACCCCTCACGAGCCGCCCACTCATTCACAGCATTAACCATCCTATCCGACGTACACAACCACAACACCGAACCAAACACGCTACGGTCATCCCTATACTGACCCAAAATCTTCTCCAAAGCACCCGGCTTCTTACCAAAACCACGCTCCACCTCAACCGCAACACTACGCGGCTCACCACCCTCACCACGCGGAATAGCCACCGACAAATCCGGCACATGATACTTACCCTCAGACGCGCTAGACATCACAGCCCACATCCACTCATTAGACCCCAAAAACTCCGGCGAAACACCAACAGCACCAGCCGCACGCCACTCACGAATATCACGCGCGCGAGCCGCAATCAACTCATCACGCATACGATACCCCTCCCTACCCCTAAACCAACTCTTCACCGCACCATCCACAACCTTATCCGGAACAAGCACAAACCCACGCACACGCTCCCCACCAGAAACACGCCCACCCGAAACAGACGCACCCAAACCAAGCACATCCACCGAACCATTCATCAACATCGCACCCACATACTGAATCAAAACACGATGCGGAAACTCACTATTACCCAACGTCTTACGCCGAACAGTAGCCCCACCCACACCAAACTCATCCAACCCAACACGAGTACCAACCCAAACACGATGCCCACCCGCACCCGCAACATCAATAGCCTCCAAAACCCCACGCTCCTGCAAACCACGCAAATACTTCGACGCGCTCGCACGAGACAACCCCAACAACAGGTTAGCCGCACGCACATCAATCCAACCAAACAACCCCACATACGTCATAATCTCAACCTCATGACGCACACCCATAAGCCGCACAGGAGCCGCACCATCAACACCCTTAGACGCACGACGAAGACGCTTCAAACGCGCCTCCACAACATCAGGCGACTCACCCACAATAGGCGGCGAAACAGCATCCACAGAACCCACACGAGACAACCAATAAGACCTCTGCTCCAACGCCAAAACATTAGTAACCTCAACAGAACTCATACGCGAGCCCCTCCCATCATAATCAAACCTAAACGACGAAGCCTCCCCAACACCCGCACCAGAAACCGGCGAACCTTTAGGAGGCGCAACCATACCACCCAAAACCTCATCCGGAGCACCCACAGCCTCACCCAAAGCACGAACACCCACACCACCAGCAAGAACAGTAAAACCCTCCTGCACCGCACCAAAATCAACACCCTTCACCCCACCAAAAGACCACCTCGCACGCGGAGTCACACCATACGAAAAGCCACCATGCCTAAACACCTCACCCGACAAACTCACCTTACCCGCATCCCACACATACCCCACACACTCCGAAACAAACGACCTAAACGCCGGAGAAACCAACGAAAAATCACGAACACCCTCCGCGCGCTCCAACACCGAACCCGCCTCAACAGGAACACCCGACGCAAGCACAAACCCATCCACAACATGCCCAACACTAAACCCCGCCGCACCAAAATCATCCAACGACCCCTCAGACGAAAAAACCTCCGGAGCCAAACCCGAAAGCTTACCCCCCACAACAGGAGCAACAGCATCACCCGCAGAACGAGAACCAGCCACAAAAACCTCCAAAAACAAATAAAGAAAACAGGTAAAAAAACAAGCGCAACCCCACCCGAAAATAGAGCCGCGCACTACACAACAAATATAGCACAAAACACCCCCACCCGCACCGCACAGAAACCACTATGCAAGAGCAAGCAGGGGAGGAGCATCAATCAAAAATAAACGCCAAAATCACAAAGACTGACATCCAGAAAAAATAGTCCCCAGGCTTCATCTTCGTATCAATCGTATACACCGTAAACAACGGAGCGCCAACAAGGAAAAATATAAAAAACACGGAACACCTAACCCGCCGCACACTTCAACGACTCAACAGCCACCTCAGCCAAACCCGAGAAACTATCCGCTTCATCTGAATATTCCAGGTAAGACTGCACAGCCAGCATCGCCTGCTTATTATCTAGAAGCCCTGCCTGCTCCACCGCTTCCAATACAAACAGGCGCTCCAGCACGCCCCGCAGAGCCTCCTCAGAAACAGAGAAAACACCATCACCCGCGTACTCAAAAGCACCAACACAGAAATCCATCACAACAACAATCCTTCCAACAAGAAACAGATTACAGATACACCCCAATTCTACCACCCCACCCAACACAAACCCCGACAAGCACCCCAAAAATGCTACAATAAAACCCCAACAGAACCACTACGTGAAGGAACCACACACACCATGCAAACCACCCACATACCCGAAATCCCGTACATGGTCGAACACATCGAACAACGCGCCGAAAAAATCTACAACACCTACCGAAACCAACACCCCCACCCAACCCCCGCCCTCGACATCCAACAACTCACCTACGACCTCGGCGGAAAAATCTGGGGAACCCCCGCCTTATACATAATGCGCGACGCCACCGAACTTGACATCAACGACTACACCCTCAACCCTGAAACCCGGCGATGGGAAAACATCAGCTTTAACTCCTACGTCCCAGACACACACATCCCCGAACCAAACACCGGAACCATCAGAAACGTATATGGCAGGTTCCGTCTAGCCCACAACCTCGGACACCTCTACCTACACATCCTCAGCAATAAAACCGGCACCCTACCAAACAGCTACAACAGGGCACCGCTCACCCGGCAAGAAGATGAAGCAAACGCATTCGCCGCCGCACTCCTCATGCCCAAAACACCATTCACCCACCACTGGAAAAACACCGCCAACGGAGATATTATCGAACTATCAAAACTATTTGAAACCGGCTCATTCTACACCGACATCCGAGCCAAACAACTCGGACTAACCCACTAAACAGAAAGGCGTAAACCCCATGCGTAACACCCCCATCATCGGCGCAACCTACGACGAACGCGCAAACAACTGCGCAAAACACCTCCACACCCAGCTCACACTCCTCGGCAAACCCGAAGACTACCTCACCGAAGAAGCCTGGGAACACGAACTCAAAACCATCGCCACCGCATACCGACACGACCAAGCAAAAATCGACTACCCCAACAGCGACGAACACTACCAAGTCGCTAAACAAGAATTTGCAAAACGTGACCTCCTAACCCGACTCAAAGAACACATAGAACAGCAAAACTACAACCCCAACAGCATCGAAACCTACACCATCCACGTCGCATACCCCATCATCACCGCAATCGACAAAGTAGACACCAACCTCTACAACAACACCCCCACACCATCAACCCGAAACCCCACCAATAAGGGCTTCTTTGCCCGCATCTTCGGCATCTAACACCCCAATGACAAACGAAACCCACCTCCGCATCAGCCCTACTACCGCCGTAAAGAAACACATCACCGAATACATCGACTCACTAGTGGAATACGGCAACCTTAACATCACCGAAGAAAACTACCTCGACCTATCCTTTAAACTCCGAGCCACCGCCGCGAAATACGCCCTCGAAGACCAGCACAAACCCCAACCCAAAACCACGCTCGACATCATTGGCGACCTACACACCGCCGCCGCCGTCCGCAAATACCTCAACACCACACAAGAAGAACTCAACAAACTAGTCGAAGACCACCTCATCCTCAAACTCACCGACGGTAAAGGACGCAACGGATACCCCGCCTTCCAGTTCAAGAACGGAACCATCCGACCAGACATCCAAAAAATCATCAAAACCTACCTCGACTTCCCTAAATTCGATAACCCCTACAAAACTCCCGTCACCCCCCAGGAAGTAGCCATCTACCTAACAGTGGACAGCCTAGAATACGGCGGACGCAACCTCATCGAACACCTCGACAAACACCCCGAAAAACTCGACCGAGAAATCAGTATGCTACTTGACGACCTAACCCGTCGCAACTACAGCTACTAGACAAACGCCCATAAAAGAAACCCCCGGCAACCTGAGCAACTACAGGAAACCGGGGGTTTACTTTACCCACAGAAAATACAAAAATAGGGCTGGTACACAGTCTCACAACCATGTACCAGCCCTACCTGTAACCAGTATCTACAGGTGACTACCCGGACACAACACCCAAAACATCCCCCACCGAAACACCCAACCCCAACACCGGAGAACCCGACGGAACATCAACCCAACCACCCGACACACCAAAACCAGACCTACCAAACAAACCACCCGACACACCCGAACCATTCACCACACCCACCGGAGAACCAAAACCCTCCGAACCAGCAACAAACCCCAACCCCAAAGAACCCGACACACCATCACCCAAACCCGCCCCAGAACCCGCCGAACCCCGCACAGAACCAACAACAGACCCCAACAAAACATCCCCCACAAAACCCCTAACACGACCCAAACCAGCCTCCACCAAACCCCACACCCCAAAACCCGCACCCAACAAATCAACCCTAGAAACCACCGGAGAAACACCCACCAACCCCAAAGAACCACCCACACCAGACAAAACACCCACAACATCCCCCGCCGAAGAAACACCAGACAACCCCATCACACGCGAACCAACCCCACCACCCGACACAACCGAACCACCATAAACACCAGACAAACCACCCACACAACCCGACACACCCAACGACGAAACACCCAAAACAACCCCACCAGAACCCGAAACATCCTCAACACCCACCGGAACCAACAACGACCCAAACACCAAACCACGCCACAACACACCATCCACAACAACCTCAGCACCCACACCAGACCCAACCACAGAACCCACTACACCACCATCAAACCCCACCACAGAACCAACAACACCCGACACACCAGGAACAAAACCAGCCGCACCAACACCCCACACACCAACACCACGACCCAAACCAGAACCACCCGCAAAACCACCACCACCCAAAACACCCAAAGAAGCCGACGACAAACCCCACCCAACAGACAAACCACCATCAACACCAACACCCTGCACAACCGGCAAACCAAAAACCTGCGGAACAACGCCAGACAAAACACCCCCACCAACAGCCCCCACACGCCCACCAAACCAAGGAACACCCACCGACCGTACAGAAACCCCACCCGCAGGCAACGAACCCGACACAGACCCAAACAACGCCCCACCCGAACCAACCCCAGGCACATCAGACACATCCAACCCACCACCCACAACAGAAACCCCGTTACCAACCAACACACAACCACCCACCGAACCCGCCACACCAACAGCAGAACACCCCAAAGAACCCAAAAAACCATCCCACCCCGACACACCCGAACCACCAAACCCCACAGACGACCCAAACCTCACACCCGAACCCGACACAACACCAAACCCAGAAACACCACCACCCGGCAAAACAGAACCACCCACAGACAAACCAGCCGAAACACCCGACGCGCCCCCATCAATAAACCCCGCACCCGAACCCCACAAACCCTCCACAAAACCCCCACCCACACCAAAACCACCAAACCCAACCCCCTCCACCACCGGAACGGAACCACCCCACCCCACACCAACACCCAAACCAAAAACCAACGAACCATCAACACCAACCACAGAAGAACCACCCAACAACCCCGACACAGAACCAGAATCCGGCAAAACACCCACAACACCAGGCACCCAAACACCCACAGACGAACCCGAAACACCCCCCGACAACAAACCACCAGACACAGCACCCTTACCACCAGGCAAAACACCACGCACAAAACCCATCAAAAACCTCCAAAAAAGCAAACAAAAACACGGCGGGCGCAACCCCAAAACAGGAGCCACGCCCACAACAAATATAGCAGAAAACACCAAAACCTGCTACAATAAAACCTATAAACACATAAACCCCTACACAGGGAAAAGAGCAACCCCGAAAGGAACACCCTCATGAAAAAGTACCCCGTCTTCACAATCGACTTCGAAAAACGCGGCTACATTAACAGAGGACTCAAAACAGTAAGGTCAGTAACCTGCCTCCACTACCTAGAACACGACAACACACTCAGTACAGCCTGGTTCGAAGACGGAGAACTAACAATCATCCTCGACCAGAACGCAAACGACACCCCCTACTTCACAGACAACAACGAACTACACGCGCACCCCACACACCTCAAAAACCTCAGAACCCACGTCCTCAAATTCTTCTAACCAACCCATAACACAAACCATAAGGGGCTCCCCAAACAACCAGCAGGGGAGCCCCTTATTCCACACCAACAACAACACCAAAAGGCGGCACCCACCTATAGGACAAGGAAACCCCATGACAAACACCACCCCCTTCAACACCACCACACACGCAAACTCACCGACAAAAAGGACTCAACGAAAACCCCTACTCAAAAGGCAACTACTCAGCATGGCAAACCGCCATCAGGCTAACCATCCCCTCACCCAAATACGGCAGAAAAACCTCCCTACAATACACGAAAGAATCCCCCGGAAACTACAAAATAGTTCTCACCCACGCCCACAACAACATCAACAACCTATACGCCAACTCATAAGGAATACAAAAAAACTCGATAAACTAATCAACCCACTACTAGCTAACATGAACACCAGCGCCACAATGGTCTAACACAACACAACAAAGCACCCCCGGAAACTGTGAACAACCCACAGAAACCAGGGGTACTTTCACACCCGAAAACCCCCAGCACATAGCATCAACAGAATAAACACCCACAACACACCACCCACGCCCCACACCTATACAGAACAACAACACCAATACCCTCACAGAAAAAACAAAACCCCCACCCACAAAGAAACCCAACCCAACACAAAAACAAACAATACTACCACATCTACCAAACAAAAAACTGACCCCAAAAACCACCACCCCAACAAAACAAAACCCCCGACACACGCCAAAAAACAAAAAACACCCCCCACAAACAACCACCAAGCACCCCAAAAAACACCCCAAAAACACAAAACCCCAGAACGCACAAACAACCTGGGCTACAAAAACCCACAGGACAAAGAAAGACAGACAAGAGAAAAACACAAGAGACACAAGAAACATATACAACAAGGGACGCACACATACACCAATAAAACCAGACACACCCACCAGCAAAAGAACAACTACACACACAGGAACTAAATAAAGAACAGAAACACAAAAGACGCCGACACAAGAGAGAGGAGAACATACATAAGACACATACATACACCACCCACCACAGAGACAAACACCAGTACACGGAAACAATACAAGAGATACACCCACCTAAGACAGACAGCACACACAGGAACAAGCACGCCTAACAAAGAAACCCACCACAGCAAGAAACAGAGAACTAACAAAGAAACACGGGAAACTAAGAAACCAATACAAGAAAAAAGGAAAGACACACATATAAAGGGGGACACAAACAACTAAAGCTAGAAACAAAACCGACACACACCACGAACACAAGGAACATAGACAAGAGAGATACACATACATACACTAGAGAACAGGTACACACTCACACACGGACAAAGAGGGGAACGGAACCAACGCTAGAAACAGGTACAGGGGAAGAGGGGAACGGGGAGGCTAGAGGTGGGGCAAGGGAGGGCGGCGGGTTAGAGCGCGGGAAGCGGGGAGCGCGGTAGAGCGGGTGCGGTGGTTGCCGTGGGCGGGGTGGTGCTCCTTTTCTTTGTTTTTCTTTTGTGGTATGGTGGTTGGGCACCTGTTTTGGTGTTTTTGTTTTATCCATTTTTGGAGAGTAGTTGTTTGGGAGCCCCTGGTCTGGCGTTTTTGTTGGGCTGGGGGCTCGCGTTTGTGGTGTGTTGCTTGGTGTGGTGGTTGTGTCTCTTCTTTGTTGGGGTTTATAGGTTTCATAGTAGATTTTACTTTCTTTGTTTATGGGGATAACTCCTGTTGCTCTTTGTTTTGGTTGAGTAGGTGGGGGTTTTCTGTGTCCTGGTGGTGGTGTTTCTTTGTATTGGTGTTTGGGGTGCTGGTTTGTTTGCGTTGGTGGGTGAGTTTCTTGTATGTGGGTGCGTGTGGCGGGTGGTATTTTTGGGTGTTTGCGTTGCAATAAACTGTGGGCTGTGTTTTGGGTATCGGCATAAGCGATGGTTTGTGCCTTTTGCCTTGTCAGTGAGTTATGCACTTGGGTGTAATTTCTTGTTTTAGGGTATCTAAAATCAACCTGTGTGGGTTGTTTTTGTGTGTGGGTATGGCGAGCGCGGGTTGTTTTGTAGATTTTCGGTACATGTGGTAGACTTGTTATGTACCGATAAGGGGTTTCCTGTTCGGGTTTTTAATTGTTTTTCTCTTTTTGATTGGGGTTATGCACTATGTCTACTGTGGTTAAGCTGTCTAAGCCTTATACTTCGGCTAATCTTTCCTTTGTCGCTGTGGGTGTTCGCCATGTGGGTGATGTTGAGGCGTGGGGGTCTGCTGTTATGAATCTGGATTTTGTTTCTTGGGATTCGGGTGAGGGTGCGCATGTTTCGTATGATGTTCGTGCTACTGACCCGTCTAAGGAGCCTGGTGATGAGGGTTGGGTTGTTGGTCAGGTGAAGATGACTGCTGGTGTGTCGGGTGAGGTTGCTTCTAGTGAGGTGTTGATGCGTCGTATGGTGGATGAGTTTAAGGTTTGTATGCGTAATCGTGTGGCGCAGGGTCAGCCGCTTGTGGTGTTTGAGGGTGGTCTGCCTTTGTTTAGGCAGTGTGTTACGTTTGCTACGGTGTAGTTTGTAGGTTTGGTTCGTGTTTTTTTGTTTTTTGCCGCTGGGTGGCTTCCCTTTGTGGGGTGGTTGCTTGGCGGCTTTCTTGTTTCCGGTGTGTGTTTTGCGAGCGCTCCTAGTAGAGGGGTGTTGTTCTCTTTGCTGTGGGCGCTGGCTCTTTTGCGCTGGTGTGGTTGGGTGTTTTGTGTTAGGCTGGTGGTGCATTCCCTTTTTGGGTTTGTGACCGAGTTAATCATAGTTAAACATAGGGATTCCCCTGCTTGCTTTTCGGGCTGGCAGGGGTTTTCTGTGTCCAGGGGCGGTGGTGTTTCTTCCTGTACGGTTGGGTGCGGGTTTGCTTTGCGCTGGTGTGTGGGCGCGTATGGCGGGTGTTTGGCTTGTCGGGTGGCACAGGTGTGTCGAGGGGCGTGCGTTTGCGATTAGGGGTTGGTTTAAGTGTGTGGGTAGCCGGGGGTTTGAGATTTGTGACTAGGGTGGGTAGAGGGTGTTTGATGCTGGTGGCTAGAGCGAGCGCTCGAGTAGGCGGGTTGGTATGGAGCTCGTAAGGGTGGTTCGGGTGCCCGCTTTTTGGGGTGTTCATGAGGCGGTACGCTGGGGGGTGTGTTTTTTGGTGTATTCCGGTGGGTGATGGATTGAGCCTTTTGCCTTGTCAGCGCGTTATGCACTGGAGTGTAAATTCATGGCTTTGGGTGTCGATAATTAACCTGTGTGGGTTGTTTTTTCTTTTGAGTTGCGAGCGCTCGCGGCTATAGGTGTGGTGTACGTTACTTTTCGGTGGCGTATTTCGTATTTTATCCGTTTGCGCCTGCTTCGTGTTTGGCGGAATAGGTGTTTAGTATCTGAGGAGATACACATGAGTAATGTTATTAAGTCGGCTGTTGTTAATGCTCATGCTGGTTTTAGGGCAGGTATGACTGGTAAGCGTACACTCGGTAAGTATGAGGTTTTGACGGGTAAGAAGCATACTGTTGTGGTTGATGGTGTGACGTATTGCCGTATTCGTGCTTTGCGCGGGTTTGAGCGTCCGTTTGGTTTGCCGCCGGTAGAGCCGGGTGACCTGGGTGGGTTTGTTGCTGTAACCCGCTGGGGTTCGACGCTTTCTCAGGATGGTTTTTGTTGGGTTGCTGATGAAGCGTTTGTAGCGGGTCGCGTTTCCGGCAATAGTCAGGTGGTAGGTCACGCTTTTATTGGTGTGGATTCTCAGGTTACGGGCAGGTCGCTTGTGTCTGATTATGCTCAGGTGATTGATGGTGCTGTTGTTCATGATTCGTTGGTTACGGATTTTGCGCAGGTGGTTGGTGTTAGTAAGAGTGGGCTAAATCCTGGGTTTGGTGGTCGCGCTGGTCAGACTAGTGTGCGTCGCTATTCGTGGGTTTCAGGTCGTGCTCGTGTTTCTAATGGTGCGAGGGTTGATAGGTTCGGGCGTGTTGAAGGCTTAGCTGTTGTGGCTGGTGATGTTCAGGTGCGTCGTGGCTCTATTGTTGGTGGCGCTGTTGTGCTTGTGGGTGAGTCTGCGTTGATTGATGCGTGTGGTGAGGTTGTTGATGAGCCGGTGAACATGTGGGGTTGCCCTGTTGGGTTTGTGATGCGCCCCAGGTTGGGGGATGTTCAGTCGTTCGGTGAAGCTACAGCTGATGGTGAGCGTGTGTTCCCGTATTCTGGTAAGGGGTATGCGCGTGTTCGTGAGGCGGCTCAGGAGTTGGCGAACATTTTCGGTGTTGAGGTGGATTTGGGGCGCGAGGTTGAGGGTAGCTGGGCTGGTTCGTTTGACAAGAGCCTGGGTTACCCGCGTGAGGTTGAAGTTTCCCGTGATGGTATCGCGTTCTTTAGGGACGCTACCGAGGAAGATGAGAAAGCGCGTAAGCTGGTAGATTTTCCTTTACCTAGCCTTAAAGGGTTAGGTGCGTATGAGTCGGGTAGTGTTGATGAGGTGGAAGGTTAGCCTATTACTTACAGGTATAAATAGTGAGAGGGTTGCAACACGGCGGTAAGCGTCTGGCTGTCGCCCTCAAGAAATACAGTAAGTCCCTGTTAAGCTTGGTTTCTCTCAGGCTGGCGGGGGCTTACTATATTTAGCGTGAACCGTTATTTTGCGTTTTGCGAGCGCTCCCGGTTAGGTGGTAAGGTGGGTAGTGGCACCATAAGGTTGCTCCTTTCTTGGTGAGTGTTTTAGTTCTTACCTTGTGTAGCGTTATCGGTGTCTTCACTTTGTCCGGAGTGGGTAAAACCCCTAAACACTAACTGAAACAGTGTTTAGGGGTTTTCTAGTGCCGCCGTGTTGTTGGTATTGGGCTTACAGTTCCGTAGCCGGGGTTCTGTGGGGCTTGTGAGGCGTTTTTAGGGGTGTTGGGTGTAATTGCTGGGTTCCGGGTGGGTTGGCGGTTCTGTGGGGCGGCTGTGGGGTTTCGTGTGAGAGGTTGTCTAGATTGGGGTTACGTGCTTCGGTTTTGTGTGGTAGGGTGGTGGTTGTACATGCCCGGTTCTTTGACCGCTTTGTGTTGCGGTTGAGGAGTTGTGCTTTTCATATAGGTTTGCCTCTGGTTTGGTATTTTCATCAGGCTGGGGGTTTTCTGTATCCTTTTAGTGGGGTTGGTGGTTGGGTTTTTGCTTGTTCTTTCAGGGTGTGTTTAGGGTGCGTGTTTGCGAGCGCTGTTTTTTCTTTATTCCGGTGGGTGAGAGAATGAGCCTTTCCCCTAGTCAGCACGTTATGCACTGGAGTGTAAATTTATGGTTCTGGGTGAGTATAATCAACCTGTATAGGTTGATTATCGATGGGGTTTTCCACTTGTGTACCAGATGGGATATATGGTATGGTGGGTGTGTTACATAGACATGTGTCGTTACAGGTGATGCCCCTGACTGTAGGCGAATTAGTCAGGGGCATCACTGTGTCCGTTGGGTTGCTGGTTCTTGTGTTCCCGTGTACGTGTTTCAGGTTGATGGTGTGGCTGGGTTGCGTGTTGCGCGTGTTAGGGGGTACGATTGGTGGCGCGAACCTTTATTACCTCATGCTGGTGCATGTGGCTGATATTGGCTCCTATCTTTAAAAACAGTATTATAAGAAGCCCCTGCTGTTAAGGGCGTGTGTTCGTAAAACGGCTACTTTGCCCCGTAGGGGATTGAAGTGAGCATGCGCCTGGCAGGGGTTTTTTGTGTCTACACGCCGGGTAGGGTATTGAGGTGTTGTAGTTTCTGTCCGTGTAACGGGGGCTGGTTTGCTTGAGTTAGCGCGCGAGCGCTTAGGGTTGGTGTTGTGGTAAGCTGGGAGAGGAGCTTCATTGCGATACCTTATCAAGGTCGGCAATGCATGAAGTTTTCAGAGTTTTATTACAGATGAAACCCTCACCTGTTGATGGTGCGCCGTGTTTTGGGAAATTTGGCGGCGTATCTAGGGTGGGGGTTTCTTGTATCCGTGGGTGGGGGTGTTTGATTTGGTGTTTCCATACCCCCCCCAACTTGCAAACCATTAAAAACATGTGGTACTATAGATGTAGTTGAACGGGTTGTTACCCGCGAGTTAGTTAATCTACCTAGTTAGGGGTTTTTATACCATGTCTACTGTTGTTGAGAAGCACGAGCCGTCTTACGCTTACGCTAACCTTTCCTTTTCCCGTATCAGTAGCGCCGACCTCATGGGTGAGGTTGATGCTTGGAAGACGGCAGAGATGGAAATTGTATGTATTGGTGGGTCTTCAGGCGAGGGCGCGCATGTAGGTTATGATGTTGAGGCGACCGACCCGACCAAGAAGCCAGGGGATGCAGGCTGGTATATTGGTCGCGTCTCAATGCACGCTAACGTTGGTGGCGCTATTGCCTTTGACGATGAGCTTATGCGCCGCCTGGTAGACGAGGTTAAGGCTGTGTTGCGTAACCGTGTAGCACAGGGTCAGCCGATTGTGGAAGTCAAGGGCAGGGGTCTGGTCTTCGATACCCGTGTCATGATTGCTACCGATTAGTTATAACAGCTTAGGCGGTTGCCCGCTCTGTGTGTAAGTTTTAGTAAAGCGCCCATAGTTGAGATTATTGATTCTCTACTACGGGCGCTTTGTCTATCTGCACAGCCCCGTGCGGGGCACCGTGAGGCTTTAGGGATATGTGGGGTGTAGTTGTTGCCAGGAATGATATTTAGGGGCTTAGAAAAGCTTGTAGGGGTGCGCTTGCGAGCGCGAGCGTACTTATTCTTTCAGGTATGGGTTTGCCTTGATATATGGTGGTGTATGCCTTTATCACGTATGCTGATGTGTATATGTGGTATCGGTGGCTGTTTTGAAAAACATAATATACAAGATACCCCTGCCTTTAAGGGCGCATGTTTGCAAAAGGTTATCTCAGCCTTCGTGTTGAGGTGAACATGTGCCTGGCAGGGGTTTTCTGTGTCCGCGCTCGGGTAAGCCGTCTGTATATTTGGGGTGCGTGTAGGGTTGCACCTTTCGCATATTTGTAAGGTTGATGCTGATTCGTAGGTTTCGACTGTTGTGACGTGCCTATTTTAGAGTGTTTCCAGCTCATGTTTTGGCGCGTCTGCTTTTAGGGCGGTTTTTCCTTTATTTCGGTAAGCGGGCAAGTGAGCCTTTCCCCTAGTCAGGGCGTTATGCACTAGAGTGTAGAATCTCAGTTTAGGGTGCTAAAAATCAACCCACACAGGTTGATTTTGTGATAGGTAGATTAGCGCCCCTAAAAGACCCTAACGATACACCAAGCGCCACCCACCAAAAACGGCAACACTGAATAACTCAAGCAAGCGCGAAGCAATAAACGAGAGAAAATAAAGAGAGAATCTCCCTAAAGCACCAAAGCAACACAAACTATGCCGCCCCTGATTCACATCTGTCCCTATATGTGAGATAATGAAACCGGCGCAAACAAACGCGCGAACCACTACCCCACCCATCATGGAAGGAAACAGCAATATGACCCTCACCCCCGAAGGTCGCGCAATAGTTCGCGAGTTCGCAAAAGTTCAATGGGATGCCGGTAACCTAAACGTTGCCGTGCGCCCGCCACTAGGGGCTGACATTCCCCGAGATGTTTACATCGACCATACCAATACCTGCTCAGACGGCGGGAAAATGTCACTTATGGCGCTAGATTGTAAGGACGCGCTAGAGGCGGCTCTCGCCAAATGTGAAGGCAACGAGGAAGCAGAAGCGGTGTTACTTGAGTTCGCGAGCGCCGTACTGAAAACGTTCCGACACGAGGTGCATGACGCGGCTCAGGTCTACTACCCCGAATACCTTACCGATTTCGGTAAGAAGGTCGTTGATGAGGTATCCGCGCGGTATGAGAATGACGGGCGCTCCTACGCTCACACAGGGAAGAACGAATTTACACTGCTCCCTAACCCATACGATGACGAAGGAACCCTGTAATGATATGGGCGTTCATCCTCCACTCTGGGGTTATGACGGTAGTTTTCAGCACCATACTAGTAATCTTTAACCTCATCATGGAGGCGTATGGTCAGGAGCCAGAATCAGCACGCGAAAACCGTAATACCCTAGCCGGATTCCTGTTAGTGGGTGGCATTTTGGTTGCAGTTGGTGGCTTAGGGATGATGCTGAGCCGGTAGGCGTTATCTACCCACAGAAAGAAAACTGTAAGCGGCACACTATCTGACTCATTCCAGGGCGATTTTGCATCGAGCCCCGGCATGGTGTTATACTGTAGATGCCTCCTATCAATGTTAGGTTCATTACTAGGGGTGCATGGATAGTAGCCCTCTGGGTTACTCTACCTTTCGTTAAAGTTTCATATAAGAAGAACCCCGCCGCAAAAAAGGGGTGTGCGCTCTTTCCGTAAACGCTAAACTGATAATTTAGCGGGGCGTTACACCCTGGCGGGGTTTTCTGTGCCCTCTTTCAGAAAGCCAGTAAAGATAAGTAATCTGCCGCTTCACATGAGATACCTCCTGCCGGGCAACGCTTTGACTCTTGCAGGTGACACAAATGTGGGGCTGACTAGTAATGATTTGCCACCCACATAGAGATGTGGTAATATTTCATTATTCCCCTTGCGGGGAGTCGACAGATGTTCGGGGGCAACCTTTAGAGGCTTACCTCTGGGCTTTTACGGTATGTATAGGAAACCCCGCCATAAAGGGAAGCATATTTAATGGTGGCATTCTCTGTGTCCTAGCAGGAATGTGAACAAGTGCCCTGGCGGGGTTTTCTGTACCCACTAAACGGTTCATGTGATAGCATGAAAGCGTTTCTGTAATCATCTGCAACCCATCTGACAGTCCGTTAAGGTTGCTTCAAGTCTGAAAGGCACCCCGATGATTGAGCCACATGCATCTTTACAGACCGTCTTCATCGGATGCTTAGCGGTAATTCTGGTTATTACGGTAGCAACGCCGTTTATTCGGCTAAAACCCAAGCTCAGGAATAACAGCTGGTGGCTGACGCTCACTCACCTGTTTGCTTGGGTTGTAGCTCTCGGCACGTTGATAGTATCCGTTAATTCTAGTAAACCAGGCGATACCGGGGTGCTAGGAGCCACCCTCACCTGTTGGGCTGTAGCGGGCATGATATTCCTTCTTCTTGCGGCTACGGTTACTCCAGAAGAGCATCCTTATCGGCGTAGGTATGAACAGCAAGAGCCGCCGTCCCGCTGGGCGTACTACCTATGGTCGATGGGCGGTTTTATTGCGCTCATGGTGAGTATGTGCATGGTGAGCGGAACGTCCGCCTCGAAGAGTAGCCCTCCTTCATCTGTTGAATATAGTACAGCCGCTGACGGCTCTAAAACCCCCGTCGGGTCAGAGAAGTACCCTCTAGAGAAAAGTGAATCCGGGCAATGGGTAACCACCGCTCTAGGTGACCGTGCTTTCTCCAAGGAACAGCGAACCGTGTACACGTGGACAGAGAAACGGAAAAGCGACGCATCCGACACGCTAACCGTTACAAAACACGTGACCACCACCATCGATGAGAATGACATTTCTGTGGTTAATGATGTGAAACCAGGGGAAACGCCGTGGGTAGAATACACGCCCGTGTACTACCTCGCTCCGGCTGGGCTGTTTGATGATGCACGCCCTAACCCTGAACAGGATAATCTCTGCGTGCTTGGGCGCGATACGGGCTGTAAAGCGAACGCGAAACCCTCCCATAACAAGATTGTTCTACACCTCCCCGAAGTAGAGAAGTAGACATGTGGGTGCCGTGAACTAGCGGCATAATAAAAACGCTCACAGTAACATTTATTGCGTTACTGTGAGCGTTTTCTGTATCAACGCGCGCCACCTAATCCGGCGTAATGTGAGGCAACGCAACCATAAGCACAGCATCACCCCATAAGGTAAGATGAATATGTACTTGTTCGTTGTGAAAAAGGGGGGGGGTAACCCCTGAAAGGAATAACGCCCATGCTTGAACCATATGTGTCACTGATTTGGTGGCTCGCCGGTTGCTTACTTGTCGTAACAATATGCGAGGTGATAGCCGCTAGAGGAACATCCAAATGGGGAGCCTGGCGTGATAGAGTGAAATGGGTACACGTTCCCGCTTGGGTACTTGTGCTTACAGTGCTCACCATCACAGATACGGTTGCACAACCGGGGACGAAAGCTTTCGGGGCTGTGCTGGGATATATTACAGCCCTCGCTTTCCTAATCCTGTTTTACGTTGGGTCTTACTGGGTCATTATCAAAGATAAGGATGCGCGCTGGATTCTTAAAGCGTTCCGCGCTATGTCATTCTCTTTCTTGGCTACCCTGCTTTTCGGTATGCTCTTAGGTTCCACCTCTATGCCCGATAGGGAAGCACGCCCAACATCAGTCGAGTACACTGTTTCCGCTAACGGTTCCCGGTCACCTATTGCTTCTGAACGTCATGAGCTGAAACGTGTCGGCTCTTCTGATTGGGTTACGGTAGCGGCTGTAGAACACAAACCCCACGGCAAAAACAGTAGCTCTGAGCTTCGTACCGCTTACACGTGGAACGAAGTACGCGGCACGGAAACTGTCGCTAAAACAACAACCCTTGAGCAGGACGACGTTTTAGTAGTTGAAGACGTTGCCGCCGGTAAGACCGCCTGGGTCGAATACATTCCCGTATATTATCTTGCACCCGCCGGTATTTTTGACGGAACACGCCCCGACCCCGTTCAAGGTAACCTCTGCGTACAGGGGCGCGATACGGGCTGTAAGGTGAACGCTCAGCGGGCGTACACGAAATACGTACTACACGTTCCCGCGAGCGCAAAGTAGGAAGGATGACGAATGGGACACGTTCTGTTTGGTCTGCTTATTCTGTCGATGCTGTTGTTCTTTTGGTCTAACACGTATTGGGCTATCCTGGGTTGGTTCGCTGGCTTGTTAGTCTGGGTAAGTTGTGTAGCTTTCGCTCTGACACTGATTTTTAACGACATGTCAGGCGTTGCTTTTGCTTGGGGTATCATAATCGGGGTGCCTCTATATATTATTGGCTACATGTTAGGGTTTTTCGACTGGTTCTGCCTTAGCTCTGGTAATCATGATGAGAGGGACATCTATAACCACAGGCGCTACTAGCGGTAGCTAACAGAACTTACCTACCATGAGTGAATCACGAACACCTCTGACTGTAATAAATATGGTCAGAGGTGTTTTTTCTACCTGTTCTATTGCCTTGTTGAAACGTTGGAGGTTTAAAAATATAAAAAAACCACCTCAAAGTTTGCAAACCACTAAATGCATGTGGTAGACTATAGATATAAGGCAAACAGGAAACCGAAAGCCACCGAAACTTGAAACCTACCGAAAGGGTTACCAATCATGGCACAGGCATACGAAGCAAAGGCAGAAGAGCTTTACAACTTTAGCGACAAGCTCTACCGCATGGGTCACGTTGCATGGGGTGTAGAAAACCTTGCTAATCACTGCGAGGTCGAAGGCGTAGCGGAACCCGCCGCTAAGGTAAAGGCTGAGCTTTTCGGTTTGTCTGACAAGTACCGCCACTTCCGCGTTTTCGCAAAGGATAACCAGGAAGCTATCCTGGCGGTAGATATTGAAAAGGTTAAGCAGGAGAGTGAAGCGGCTCTAAAGGAGGTAACCAACCTTTTCAAGAGCCGATACGGTCTGTAAAAACTGAAACCCCGCCAGCCCGAAAGGGAGGTGGGGTTTTCTGTATCCTTTGGACTAAATTTCTCAGTCCTGAAACTTATAGTTCACCAAAAACATGTGGTACAATAAAGATGTGGATTTATGGGGATACGGAAACCCGCAAGCCCCTGACTATTTACCCCTAACGAAAGGTTGCCTAAAATGCTATCGGAACTTATGGAGCGCGCCGAGGAAGCTCTAAGCACTTTTGAAACCATTGAGCAGAAAGCTCTCGCTCTTGCCGACAAGCTAGTTGCTGAGGTAAATCTTGACGCTCAGGTTAAGCTTTTCCTTGCCGATTCGTATGAGCTCCCGGAGCCGCTTACGTTTGGGCGCAACCAGTTTAAGGCTGACCATGTTGCCCGCCTGCGTGTTATTGCGTCTGAGGCGATGAGTGAGCGCGTTCGTGCCTTGCGTGAGCTTGGAGAGTGCCGAGCCGCTGGCGATATCCCCGGCTTCACTTTTGCCCTGAAAGCTATCGAAGGTTTCGCCAATAACCTGTCACGCTCATTCAAGAGTTGCCGTAAAGAAGTTGAAGACGAAGCAGAGCGGTTCGGAAAGTAACCCCGTAAGAAGGGTACGTTGTAATCAACGCCTAAACGTTATAGGAAAGCCCCTCTATGAAACACGTAACCATAGCGGGGCTTTTGCGTCTGGAAAAACTTTTACAATTTCCCACCCCGAAGTTTGCAAACCACTAAATACATGTGGTAGACTATAGGTATAAGGCAAACGGAAAAGAAGCCCGAAAGCCTAGTAAGTTTTCAAACCTACCGAAAGGGTTTACCAACATGTCTTACGCAACTTTTAACTTTGAACTTTCTGCCGAGGAAATTGCAAGCGTTGCACCGCACATCAACTACGAATACCCCGGTTGCTGTGAACTCAATGTAGAACACATTGAAATTAACGAATGGAACGAGACTATTACCCTTACTTTGGGAAACAGCCACGGTGACATTGAAGTAGACGCTACCCCCGCCGAGGCGGAAGACTTTGGAATCCTCACCTCGCGTTACGAGGGGGACGAAATCACCGGGTACGGTCTCGAAAAAGCAATCTACAGCCTCAACCTTGAAGAAGGGTACGTTGTAATCAACGCCTAAACGTTATAGGAAAGCCCCTCTATGAA
>ERZ1674201.3-NODE-3-length-46306-cov-10.963352_pt1 | contig 46306 bp, 55 predicted proteins | sample MGYA00581114_ERZ1674201 | MGnify/ENA primary metagenome ERZ1674201 (study PRJEB41354, sample SAMEA4873309) | human saliva metagenome | biome: human-associated habitat [ENVO:00009003]; feature: mouth environment [ENVO:08000002]; material: saliva material...
TTCTCCATTATCTCCATAATACCACATGTTTTTAACCTTTTGTTAATCTTAGGGGCTTCTATGGGTGTGTGTAGCATCACTTTAAAAAATGACGACAAATAGCTTGCGAATCATCAAAAACATGTGGTACTATATAAATGTAGCGAGGAGCTAGAGGAAAAGCCCCAAAGCTACAGACCTTAAACTTCCTACCGAAAGGGTTACCCATCATGGCAAAGGTTCAGTTCCACGGCAACATCACCGGCGAGGCAGACGCAAAGGCAACCTTCGACGCACTGTTCTACTTCCTGGACAAGGGCAACATGAACAACATGCACGTTCACATTGATTCCTTTGAGCAGGACGGCGAGGTTGTTGTAGACGCAAGCTTCATTCCCGAAGGTACCGCGATGCCCAAAAAGCCGATTGTTTTCGCTTTCATCACTAACGACGAGGAAGACATGAAGTTCTTCACTGAAAACAACGGTAAGGTTATCAAGGTCAAGCACCTCAACTACCTGCCGAATGAGGGTGCGGTTGAGGTAACCCTCTAAAGCCTCTAGGAGCCCCGCTAACCAAAAGGAAGGCGGGGCTTCCTCTATGTCCCCACGCTTTCTGTTTCCGCTCTTTCTGGGGCGGATTTTTTGTACCCGAATTGGCTGCGGAAAAACCATTGAAAATCTCACAGTGCGGAACGGGGTGTATTTCAGGTTCATGGGCTATAATGAGAGATGTTTTAGCTAACTCTAAGGAGGTATATTTGTGAAGTTTTTCCGCAAGAAAACCCCCACCCCCACGGTTGCTACCCCCGCCCCGTTGAAGGTTCTTGAGCAGTCTCTGACTCTTGCTGATGCGTTGCTGGTCTATTTTGAGACGGGCGGTAGTTATGTGCGGCTTAGGGGTGCTTTAGTGCAGGCGCGTAGGAACCAGAAAGATTCTGGAGCCGCAGTGATGAGTGATGAAGACCTGACGGGTATCCGCCGGGAAACCCTGGAAGCGATGAAGATTTACTACACTGGCGGTACTTTGCCGCCAGATGACAGGTTAGAGAAGATTATTACTTTTGAGAGGGTGTTCGACCGTATGAGTTCTGCTGGCGTGATTGAGGACGAGGATATTAAAGCTGGTCTACAGTTGATTGCGGGTACCCGTGAGACTTTGGGTGAGGCGGCTCCTAATATCATTGATTACATTGACGATTTGGAGCTACTGGAAGCTAAAGCTACTCGCATCCGTAACGATATTCGGGCGGGTGTTGCTAAGGAGAAGCTTCTTCGTTCATCTAATGACGATGGTTTAGAGGCTGTTATCTCCGCTAATGAGGATTTGGTAATGGAGCTAACCAACGTAGAGGACAGTATCAAGGAAACCAAGGCATTTTTGGAGAATACGAAGGTGGCGTTTAGTTCCAACCAGGAGGTTCTCCGTGAGACGGAGAGTGCTTTGCGTCGTCTAGCTGATACCCGTACTGCTCAGAAGCAGAGGGAGCTGGTTGCTGATTTGAGTTCCAAGCTTGCTGGTGTGGGTGACTCGAAGATGTTTGCGCGTCTTGCAGACCAGGCGGACTCTCAGTTGCAGGGTATGCGTGAGGTTCAGGCGGATGCTGAGGATAGGGTTCTTAACGGGACGTTTAGCCGTTTGCAGGCTAGTGAGCGTCTTGATAAAGAGTTCCGTGCCGGTAAGGGGGAATAGTCCCGTATGAGTGATTCCTCAACCCCACAGAAAGCATTAGAGGCTGTTCAGGCTTCTAGGTATGCGGGTGCCGCACAGGTTCTCGGGTACGCCGAGAAGCAAGCCGCCTGGCTAAAAGAGGTAGAGCAACGTGAGCGGCGTGCGGAGCGGAAAGTAACCCGTAAGAAACGGCTCCGGCTTGCTGGTAAGGTAACGGCGTTCCTGATTGCGTTTGCTCTTATCATTGGTATTATTATTGCCGCCGTTATGGGTATCGCACATCTTTCACAGGAAGCTAGTAAGAACGCGCAGGTTGCCACGTCTGCGTCAGCGAGCGCTACACCATCTGCAACACCGTCGCCTACCCCAACATCTGCTTCACCTAAGCCGTCTCCTTCACCTACCCTTGTGTGCCCTACAAAGAGCCTTGATAGTATTCCGGGTGATGGGCTGGATAATGGCGGTAGCTCATCGAGCATGAGTGATGAGTGCGCTATGCGGGAGCAAATAGGCATGTTACGCGGGGCTATTCAGACCATGATTGTCCTAGCTTCTTTGATGGGCATACTGCTTGTTTTTGTGAAAGGTATGCAGTATGGTTCGGTTAAGGCTATGGCTGTGCCAATTGCACTGATTTTAATAATTGCCGCCGCCTTGAATTTCGCTTCTCAGGTTCTTCTTTAACACCCCAGCAATTAGGTTCGCGGTGCTATTAGAGCGACGAAATACCCCTCAGAAACCTTTAATTTTGGTTTCTGAGGGGTATTTATTATTGCCGCGTTACAAGCCGTATATGGTTATGCGGTTTCTTTGCTTGCTGTGCTGGTGCTTGACTTACTATCCGCGTCATCCCCGCCGGTGCGACGTGCAAAGTCACGCATAGCTTTGAACGGTTGCATGTCTGTGATGGGCTGGTATAGCGGGATATTCATGAAAATAAGGTCGGGCTCCTGTTTTTCTTCTTCCTCCCCTGCCGCGTTTTCCATGTCTGCTAGGAAGCGCTGGGCGGCGGCACGTTCAAGTTCCGGGTTTGCAGGAATAAGCAAGGTTAGGAACCTGCTGGTGAGTGCGTCTACGAGTAGGTATGCGAAGAACGCAATAATGAACGTACTCTTATAGATTTGCACAGCTTCCTCACCAATAAGAGGCATCGTCCAAGAGAGCAGGATAGGGAAGGCGATAATGCCGATTCCGAAGATACTTATGCACGTGTTAGCGGCTTTACGCAAAGCCTCTGAGTCCTGGTTTGTGATGCCTGATTTGCGGGCTTGGTGAACAACTCGGGGTGTGCTCCAGTGTGTTACGGCTCCGCTAATGAAACCTGGCGCTAGGAAGATGACCAGGTACGCGATAAGTGCCTGAGTTGATGGTTCTAAACTCATGGTTGCTTTCTTTCATGTAGTGGTTAATATGGGCTTCTTTAGAATAACACACGCCCTTGACAGGAAAATATCTATTAGGGGGTACTAAAAAAGGGGGTATCCAGCTGTGAAACGTTTTAAACAGCTGGATACCCCCTTTTTCTAGTGCTAGGAGAGGTTCGCGCGAATATCTTCGGCTTCTTCACTCAGCCCGGTGGTAAGGTGGTAGCGAATATACTCGTAACCATCGTAATCCAGAATATCGAGCACGCTTAGAGAGGCGTAAGTACTGAGAGAGTCAATGAGTTCTACTAGCTCACGTGCCTTAGATTCAATGGCGGCAAGGCGCTTGAGGTTTTCCTCATCGGAAATATCCTCGCGCTGAGTAATCGCCAGAATTTCATCATTATTGATGCTTGCATCCCGGGCAACCTTAATTGCCTCGTCAGAGAACGTGTTTTCAGCCAGGTAAGCTTCCAGAGCGGCTTCAACGTCTGCCACATTTGAAAGGTGCTCGGCGCTAATGGTTCGAAGAGCCTTGCGAACATCCCCGTCTTTTACGGTGTAGTCAAAGTGACCGACACCAAGGCTTGCCTGAGTGTAACGGATAAGTGCGCGTACCTTACTGTCGTATCCGGTTGCCACGTGCTTATTGGTACCGCTCATGTACATATAGTTTTCGTAGACGTTACTCATGCGCTCATATGAGCTATTGAATCGCTTATCGATACGGCTGTAGAAGCCGTACCCCCTAGCGTCGACAAAGTAGCTTTCACCAAAGAGCGTGTATCGGCGCACGCCCGTTTCTGCGTCAATAGTTTCGCTTACGAACGTCTCTACATATTCCTTAGCGGTCTTCATGAGGGCTGGTACCTTTCAGTAGATGGTTTACATTCTTCCTTAACTACCTACAATTTACCACATGTTTTTAATGGTTTGCAAGCTTACTGGGCGACTAGGCGAGAAAAAGCACCCCTAGCAACAATGAGGGCTACCATAAGGGATTATCTCAGTAATTACTAGGGGAGCTAAAAGAACGCCTAAACAGGGGCTTACTACTCATCGTCGGTATCAAATCCGGAGGTTACGTACCAGCCGTAACCATATCCACTAAACCCATCCTTGCCTTCATCACCCACACAGAGGGTTTTACAACGAGGGTTACCTGTAAATGTGATAGCAAAGTCGCCGTCGTTTTCGTTATCTTCATCATTGTATATGCCGTGAACACTGCGAATAGTAACATCCTTGAGGTTGTCTGCCAAGAAGTACAAAGAGGAATTGATTCCCCCACAGCACTCACAGCCGTTAATGGATTCCAAGGCAATTTTGTACCCATTATCAAGAGTCAAACGCTCAATACTCGGCTCACCCAAGCCACCTTCATGGGTCACATCGGTGACGGTTCGCCCAATAAGAACCTCGTTAAGGTATTCCTCAAGGCGGCGCATACCGTAGAGGGCTTTCCCGGTGTAGGTGGGATACTTGTTGTTCTTACTGGTCATGGGGTGTTGCCTTTCGTAGATTTAGTGCTCTTGATAGAGTGTTCTTTGCACGCCTGGTGGGACTCGAACCCACTATGCCCATCGGGGGCTCCGTCAAAACACGAACGGAATGTCTACCCATCCATCACAGGCGCGGTTTGTAAGTTTTGGTGTACTCACGCTTAAAACAATGAGTTTTTGCACGTCTGCTTACATATCTATAATACCACATGTTCTTACTATTTGCAACACATTTAACTACTGCCCCTTATGGATTTTAGATTATTGCCTAGCATGCTACATGTGGGGCTAAAAGTGTTGTAGTAATGTGGTTATGCCACTCTTACTTACAGGCTTAGGCGAGGCGGCTTATGGGCGTTTTAAAGCCCCTGTAAACAAAACCAGTACAGGGGCTTTAAATATTTGCTTAATGGGAAGGTGCTGTATCTTTTACAGTACGCGGCGGGGAGTCGTCTTAGTAGACGGGGTGTCATACTTACCCTCGGTGTACTTGAGGAATAGAGCCATTGCGCCCAGGGCGGCGTATGCAAGACCAATGATGAGCGCGTACATACCGGCGGCGATAACAAAGGTTGCGATTACGATTTCCATTATGGTTACACCTTTCGTTGAGTTGATAGAAATGGGGGGGGGCTGGCTTACCCCTCGTTATACCTCAATATTACCACATGTTTTTAATGGTTTGCAAATATGGCTAGTAAAATGGAGTCCCCACGCTTATACATTAGCCAAGAGCCCCGCACCCTACATGTTTAGTAGGGTGCGGGGTAGTATTGAGGGGTTAGCGGTAATCCTCAAACTTCTTGAGAAGTGCCCTGTTTAGGTCGCTAAAGTCCATCTCCGTGGCATAGTGTACGTTACCTTCTTCGTCAATTACGCCTTCACTCGAAACTTCGAGCGTGCGGTGACTGTAGGGGAACCCGCCGCTAAGCCTGATACCAAGAATCTGCTTACGCCTGAATCGGGAAACCTGAATATAGTCACCACACATAACCGTTTCCTTACCAATACGGAGCCTCTTCTTGTTCGCGGTCAGAAACTCCATTACGTCTTGAATCTTGAGAGTGTCAGAAACAGTCATCTCGACAACATAATCTTCCACCAGGTACATGATTAAAACCTTTCGAGTAGGTAGGTGTAGTGGGGTGGATTGAAGGGGTTAGGGGGTAATCTCAAACTTTTCGAGAAGAGCGTCGGTCAGGTCGCTAAAGTCTTCGCTAGGAATGTAGTACTCGTTGCACTCGTCATCAATCATTGCCAAACTTGCAATTTCGAGTACCTTGCCGCCCCATGAGTAGCGGTCATGGAACCTAATATTAAGTCCCTGTTCACCCTTGAGTCGGTGAACATCGATAGACCCGTTTCCGGACGTGTACATGTACAAGCCTCTATCAATGTTGTACTTACCGTTTGCGGGGAAAATATTAAGCTTCTCCCTATTCGCGGCAAGGAAGTCCTTTACTTCCTGAAGGGTAAGAGACTCGGGAACGGTCATGTATGCGTCAAATTCATCAATTCGGTGCATGGTTACAGTCCTTCCAATAGGGGGAGTAGAGTGTTGCTTGAGGGCTAGTGGATGTCAGTCTCAAACTTTTCGAGAAGAGCACTGGTTAGGTCACTAAAGTCTTCACAGGGAATAAGATACTCGTAACCGTCTTTGTGGTACATGTCTTCACTCGAAATTTCAAGCGCCTTATACTTTCCGCGGGGTGCCTCCTTTGGTGCAAGGTATCGCGCTTTAAAGGTGATACCAAGCATCTGCTCACCATTGAAGCGGGGAACCTGGAGGTAGTTATCCGACAGGTGCAACTCGTCATCAAAGCCGAGCTCATCCTTGTTTTCGGTAAGGAACTCGATTACGTCCTGAAACTCAAGAGCATCGGAGACAGTCATGCGGGCATCGTAGTTATCAATCAGGTGCATGATTAAAACCTTTCGAGTAGGTAGGTAGTGGACTTAGCTTTTGGGGCTTCCCCCTCGTTACACCTCAATATTACCACATGTTTTTAATGGTCTGCAAGTAAGGTAGATAGAGAGGAGCCCCAGTAATATAAACCGGGGCTCCTTAATCATGTTTACGTTCTTACGGGAGGGTTACCGTATCAAATAGGGCTACATAACCTGTTTTTGGTTATGGTTCCCTGTTTGATAGCCGCCGAAGTCCCTGCAACACCATATGTGTGGCAGTCCGCTAGTACGGTGGTCATCGCGGTAACCACTGGTGTAGTCGTTACCGGGGTAGAAATTTGTTGTACCCTAGCGGGGCTAAAGGGGGTTTTCACCCCCTTCTTTTTCCTTTTCGGAGTGGGTGTGTTCTTTGTCCTGTCTTGACCGGGATACTTCAAAGAACGCCTACCCACAGGGGTTTTCAAAGGAGCCTGTGGCTGAAGTTTGCTATTGTTGCCGCGCTTCTCACGTGCCGTCTCCACCTTTTTAACAGCACGGACGGCAATATTAGCGGCGGCATTAACATCCCTATCCATCTTGCCGTGCTTAGGGCAGTCAGAAACCCTATGTTCAGGATGAGTAACGCTAGAGCCACACTTGTGACAGACCTGAGACGTGTTAGCCGCGTTCACAGCTAGAACCCAGCCGCCATTCTGCTCAACGTAATGGGTCAGCCATTTAACAAGCTCGCCCCTGTTCCACCTGCCGGTCTGCATAGTATTTTTAACCCAGCTCAGGTCTTCCACCGCCACAACAGCGTTATCAAAGAAGTGTGACAAATAAGCTATTTCCTGAGCGGCAAGGATAGCCAGCTCACGCTTCTTCCTCGACGCGGCTTCACGATGTAACTGAGCCTCTTCTAGCGCCGCTCTACGCGCCGGACGGTCATACAGAATCTTACGGGCTTTCTTACAGAGGGGGCGGACTTGCCGCTCAGAAGCGCGAACACTATTCCAGAGTGAATGAACACGCTGAGACAGCGTGGTTTCGTAAACTATCCGCCCAGTGGAGCTATTGATAACAGCAACGGTTACATAATTATTGATACCCACATCCACACCGAGAACATAATCACCCGAGAACTGAACGACGGGGTTATCGGTGGCAACCGTGAAAATAAAAACAGGCTGGTTATCCTCAATCTTGATGACAGGCAGGGTCACCTTACCCCCAGGGAAGCGAGTGTTATCGAAGGGGAAAATTAGCCGATACCATGCACCCTGAACCACCATTTTAAGAACAATCTCACCGTCCACAAACGGGTCATTCTCAATCACAGTGTAGCTACGGTCGGTGACTCCAAGGTTAATAAAATCCTCGCCATACGACGGTGGAGTAGCGTCCATAGTGCGCTTCCAGCCCTGACTTACATGCTTAGTGCTTTCTCCGTTTACCGCCTTAACACGTTCCTGCCATGAACGAAACGCCGTAACAGCATTATGGCGAACCAGCCACTCTTTGCGTGACCTGCCTGTCTTACTTTTGATAGGCTCGCCGCGCTCGTCTTTGAGTGGTTCGCCGTTCTTGTCTTTCTTGTCAGCCGCCAGAAACTCAGGCATAGTAATACCCGCCTGACGACCCGCTGTAGCCGCCTGAATAGCGGTAGCGCGCGCCAAGCCATCCTCAAGCTCCGTATCGTTACGCGCAATGAACGTAGCGTAAGCCGAAATTCCCTGAACCTCTGTGACAAGCTGAGACAAAATAGTGGCGCTATCTAACAGTGTGCCATTCAAATCCATGACGTGAGTCGGACGTGCTGTGAATGCTTTATACGTCTGATTCTTAGCCAACGCCCCTCCTGTTCCTATAGTCATGGATTACTGTCAATGTGCCTAATATTACCCATATTAAATCATGTGTGCAATATTAACAAACTTGGCGACAGTCGTCTACCCACACTTTGAGAGCTTCGTGAGACTTCAGGACTCCCGCTTCGTAACCATCGTCAAAAGCTTCTAGCGCTTCACGCAAAAGGTGGTAACGTTGCTCAATATCACGGATTACTTCATTCTGTGCTCTTATAGAGTCAAAGAACGCATCCTCCGTAAGAACAGCGCCATCATTCTCCGCAAACCTCACCATGCATGTCGAGGTTTTCTTTTCAAGCTCTTCTAGAAAAACAAGAAGCCGGAAGATAGCTCGCCAGGGCTCTTCCGTCACGCCAGGCACAGAGATAAGTTTCATATGCTCTGGGTCGGCTAGAATCTTATCTTTAACCTCTACAGCTTCCTTATGGAGCGCTACTACGCCAGCATGCCAGTTGCTGAGAGTGCCTCCGTTAAGCGTGTTTACCGCTTCTTTGAAGGCTGTGAGTTCTTTGTTATTCATCATATTACTCTTCCTTCCTTTGTGAATGTTAGTTCGTTGTGGCGCTATTTGGTGTATCGCTCTTGCCATGCCAGACGAGACATGATGTAAGCTTCAACGCCCGACCCGTAACCTCTCTTAAAAGCTTGGAGTGGCTTCTTTAGGTTACGAACGTCCCAGCTGTAAGCATCTAGCTGGTTGTCTAGCCACGCTTCAACACCTACAAGGTCGTTACGGTCTTCGGTTTCCATGATGTCGCGTTGAGCTTTGTTACGCTCCCGCTCAATCAAGGGAATGAGTGCTTGAATATCGCGGATGATAAATTGAGTTACCTGGAGAGGTGAAAGATTCTGACAAATATCTCCGCACTCAATGGCGACGTATCCCCTATAGTCCTTCTGGAGGTAGCGCTCTAGCTTGTGTGCTTTGTTGAGCATCTTCTTTAGCTTGGTGATGTACTTGTCGTATCGCACGGTAAGCTTTTCAACAGCCTGGAGCTTGAAAGTTTCAAAGTCAGTGTTGTTCATGTTGTAGGTTCCTTACATTGAGGGGGGTTGCAACTGAAAGCCCTGTACCCCACACGTTTGGTGGGGTGCGGGCTGGGTTTAGTGGTTAGGCGTTGTGGCGGGTGAGCCATTCGCGGGTTGCCTGCCAGTATGCGGTAACGCCTGCCTGGTAGCTTTCATTGAACGCTTCCAAGGGCTTGTTCAGGATGCCGATTTCCCATTCGTAGGTTTCTGCCACGCGGGTGTTTGCGTAAGCTTCGTGGGTTTCAGCTTCCTTAGCGTCGTGGGAGTTGAGGATTACAGCTTCGGTTCGCGCCATTTCAAGCTCAATCTGACGGGTAGTATCCTCGATGGAGCTGATAGTCATTTCGATAACGGTGGCGGGGCTGTACACCTCAATGAATCCGGTGGCTTCCACCTGAGGCTTCATGGGTACCTGTGCGTCGGTGTTGGTGGCAAACTGTGCCTGGTATTCGCGTGCCTTGTTGCACATTTCGTCCAGGGTGGTGAGGTGCTTGCAGAACATTGCTACGATGCGGTGCTGTGCGTCTGCTTTGGTAGCGGTGAGGGTCGCGGTTGCCATGATGTATGCCCTTTCGGTAGGAAGTTTAAATTTGTAGTTTCAGGGCTTTCCTTTCAGCGCCTTGCTACATTTTAATAGTACCACATGTTTTCAATGGTCTGCAAGTCGAGCCTCCCTATCGTATTCCAATAGGGAGGCTTGTGAAACTTTCTACTTAGAAGCCGTAACGCACCTTAAACTCGTAGGTTGCCTGACCGTAAGCAATAACGCCCTGCTCGTAACCTTCCTTGAGGGCATTGAGCGGCTTTTCAATATTATCGATATGCCAGTCAAATCCCGCCAGCTTACGGTTCACCATGACGTTGTGCATGTTAATATCGGCGGTAACCCAGGAGCTGTCAATATTATCTACCAGCAGGTTACGTGCGCGCTCCATCTGGCGTACCTGGTCTTTAATGTCATCAATAGTGTTATCAGCAACAATGAACGGGATGTAAGATTCGGCAAACTGGTCGTTGATTTCCGCCAGGATGGGCTCGTGTGCCTTCGGGTCGTTTTCGAGCTTGCTCATGAGCTCGCGGGCATCGGTGAGCATGTTGTTCAGCTTGGTGAGGCGTTCGTTGAAACGTGCGGTAGCGGTTTCGCGTGCCTGTGCCTTGATAGCGTGGAAGCTGGTGTTTGCCATGATGTGACCCTTTCGGTAGTAAAAACATGTGGTGTAGCTTTTAGGGTTTCCCCGTCGCTACATTTATATAGTACCACATGTTTTTAGTGGTTTGCAAGACGGTGGGCGGACGAGTGTTATCCCGCCCAGATTTCTTTAACCCAGGCGGGATAAAAACACTACATGTAGGCTTTACACGTTAGCAGAGGTGATAACCTTCAACATCTCGGCAAAGCTATTAACAGTTCGCTGAACCTCCCCCATGTGAGCATCTAGCGGCTTAGGGGTGACCTTCTTTAGATAATCCTTCAAGGCATGGAAACGGTAAAGGTTACCGTTTTCACTCACCAGGTCAATTGCCTTAGCGCGCAGGCGTAGAATGTCGAAAAGCTCATAATCTACGCCAGTTTCAATCGCATCCAGCTCATTGCATAGGGTGTACAGGTTTCCGTACTGCCAGGCGGTAGTTCCACGGTGCTCAACCATCAAAGCAGGGTCATTACAGGGAATGACGGTGTATTCGTGAACCATATCCTCGGAGCCGTCAGCACGAACAATATACACGCCCATGCGGTAGTGGTACTCGAAAGCACACTGTGCGCGCTCCTCGCTAGAGTCACAACCGTAACCATTATACCCTTCCTCATGTCCTGCCTTAACATACAAGGTTTCAGGTTCACCAGTATCAAGGTTACGTACAGAAACATGGGTTTTGGAACCTGACTTAGCCTGAATATATTCCCAACCATCGTCGGTGCTAACCATAAGAATGTCGTTAAGGTGCAGGCTGAGGTGATAGGCGTGCGGGATTTCAGTTTCCAGGTGAACAAACTTACCAGGCTTATACCCAGACGCTTCCACGCGCCCCAGGAAGTGGTCTACACGTTCCTGCTCCTCAGCCGCCAGAGGCTCGATGATGCTGGATGCGGTTTCGTAAGCCGCTAGAGAGGTAACCAGGCGTTGCTCCAACAGATGTTGTACCTGCTCGACAACACTTTCAACCTCGCCAGGCTGTACAGCATGAATAGCCCCTAGTACCCCACCTGTGGGGCTTTTAAGGGTTTCGGGTATCTTGATGTCATCTAGGGTTTCACATGCGCCCTGTAGAGCTTTCATGTAACTATACGGGTCTACACCAGGTGCGTCCTTCACGAAATGCTTTACGACCTGCACCTCAGATACGGGTGGTACATACACCATCTTGCTACCTGTCCACTTACGGGTCTGGTGCAACACGTGAACAGTAACCAGCTCGCCCACCCCATTCACCTCCGCGTGCTCGGTGAGGGTGGTTAGAATGTTTTCCTTATCCGACGGGGAGGTGAGGTTAGCGGTATGCTCGTCTGACATGCTTAGTACAGTATGCAGGGCGTACTGGCTATCGTAAGGGTTATAGATAACGATAAGGTCGCCGGGGTTAAGGTTTCCGGTAGTGAAAGTAGACATGTGTGGGTTTCCTGCCTTTCATAGTGAAGGTTGTGCGTAAACCCCTCCAAGGTTGCCGGCTAAGCAGTTTCCTTGGAGGGGTGCCTATAGGTTTTGAGGGGTTTAGATGTCGCGGAGCTTAGCGAAAGCACCCACGGTTACGAAGAGGCTGGTGCCGAACATGCTGTCTTCCTCAACAAAGAACTTGAGGTCTGTGCCAGCGAGGTCATCGTCAAACATGTGCTGGTGCATCTGAAAAACAGCCTCGTTAGACTCCTCAAAACCGGCACTGATTTCGGCAACATTTTCAATCATATGTCCGGTCTTAGGGTTTCACTCTTCCACGGTTACCTGTACGGTGCCGCCATCCTCATCTATGAAGCTGAACTTTGCCTCGTCGTCACGGTGGTTATCTACATGCCAGGCGGTCATAAACTTTGCAGTGTCCACAACGTGCTTCACGAGCTCTTCATGAGTGTGACCGGCGATGGGGTCGATGTCTACGCGAAACTCGACGGGGTTGTGGTTTTTGGTGGTTTCGATAGTGTTGGTCATGGTTGATGTTACCTTTCAGTGTATTACGTGTGTGTCGGTGGGGTGTGCCCCCGTAATTAAGACACCCCCATATTACCACATGTTTTTACGATTTGTAAACTATGGGGCAATATAGGGGTGCCAGGTGTTTAGGGGTTAGTCACCCACAAGGAGGTTAAGAGTGTGGAGCGCACCCATTGCCCGCTTAGTGGTAACGTACTTTTCCATAACGTTCTTCCAAGCGTCGGTGCTAGTGTTACCTTCGAGCTGTGCGGCTTCCGCCTTAACCGCGGTCAGGGCTTCAACAAGCAGACCAGGTGCGCCGTAGACCTTCTTTTCAAGGTGTCCTGCGGAGCGGTGTGCGGCATCTACATCCAGCATGAAGGTGATGTAGTCGGTCGGTGCGCCAATGAGAGCGGTGTTTGCCATGATTGCAACCCTTTCGGTAGTAAAAACATGTGGTGTAGCTTTAGGGGCTTTCCTATCAGCTCCTCGCTACATTTATATAGTGCCACATGTTTTTAGTGGTTTGCAAGTCGGTGGGTGGCTCTGCTGGGCATCCTACACGAACGGCGGGGTAAGAAAATCACCAGGCGTATGAGCAAACATCCCTAAGAACCACAAGAGCGACTCCTCACTCTGCGGGTCACGCCCAGCCACCTTACAGGTCTTCACGAAACCTCCCAGTACCATATGTGTAAGCGAAAGACGGCGACCCGTTTCAAGCGTCCGCTCCAAAGCCAAAGCCGTCTCAGGGTCATTGGCAATGCGTAACGCCCAGTCGATGCGCTCGCGTCGAAAACGCTCCCCTGAAGCTGTGAAGGGTATATGAGTAACAGACCAGCACCAGGGGGATTCACACTTTAGCGTGCGCGGCTCATCTAATTCCGCATCCCATGCGCAGTCGCAGATGTCAGGCGCTAGGAACTTGAAGCCCTCTAAGGGGTCTGTACAACGCGGGAATAGGGCTTCAAGAATTTCATCCACCGTCCGGGTGGGGTTTGTGATGTTTTCGGTCATGATGGGAACCTTCCAGATTCAACGGTTAATTATTTTCCACCCAGATGTTTTAGATAGGAGGGTATAAAAAAGGTGGGGCACCCGAGATGACGTAAAACTGTACGCCATTTACTAGAGCGCCCCACCACAGCATCATATTAGATGCTTACAAGCTTCACTGTTAGACGGTGAACTCCAGGGGCTCCACGCCACCATAACGGAGAGCTACGCCACCACCATTCTCACCCAGGAAAGTAACCTGCGGCTCCACCTCAATCTCAGAGGTAGTTACAAACAGGGAAACAATATCCAAGGTAACCTGCGAACCAATGAAGAACTCAACGTCCACAGTAGTGTCTTCGAGGTGCATCTTACCAAACAGGGACGGGAAAGAAACACCAACCAGACCCGAGACTTCCTCATCCTTACGGAGGGTAAGGTCGGAGAGGGTGAAGGTCTTCTTAGCGGCTTCTTCAACAGAATCAACCGGCAGAGCACCAGTGAAAGTGCCCTCGATAGAGAAGTCAGAAATGAAAATAGAGGAATTGCTCATAATTAAGCTCCTAATAAGGGTTGTGAGAAAGAAAATCGAGCAAGCAGGTTTACTAGCTCGAGGTGCCCGCTAACATCAGGCACAACAACTGTAACACATGTTTTTCTGTATTTTCAAATCGGCGCGGCAAAACATACCCCCCTGATGGAAACGCATTAGAGAAGGCACCCCTTACTTGGTTATAGGGGTGCCTTCTCTAAACATAAAACAGACTAAATTAACAAGCTCCTCAGCTTACACAAACCGAGGAATGAAAGCTGTACGGTACACAACAAACAGCTGATTACTCAGGCTTACGCTTCGTGTAACCGTAAGCTACAGCGGCTAGACCCGCCAGAACAGCGGCGCTAATACCCGCGATAAGCCCCACGTTCACCGTAGAGCCTTCATCGTGACCAGTCTTAGCCTCTACAGGCTTACCCGGCTCAGCAGGCTTCGTAACGTCAGGTACGGGCGTAACAGACGGGGTTACCGCTGGGGTAGTTGCCTCGGGTGTAGGTGTTACGGTAGCGGGCGGCTCCTCAGTCTTAGGAGTCTCACTAGGAGTTGCAGACGGGGTTACCGACGGCTCCGGTGCAGGCTCTTCCTTCTTAGGAGCCGGGGTAGGCACCTCGGTTGGGGTAGGAGTCACAACCGGAACAGGAGGAACCTCAGACGGGGTGGGAGTAGGAGCCGGAGTTTCTATAGGGGTAGGAGTTGCAGACGGGGTGGGTACAGCCTCCGGCTTCACATACACGCTGTAATCACAGCTGTGCTCATTGTTGCCGTCGCGAACATAAGAAGTTTCACCGTCTCCAACATGCCCGAGGACAGTCTCGTAGGCGGCGAAGGTTGGGTCAATATTACCCTTAGTGCGGATGTAGTCATCCACCGTCCACTTTGATGAATCAACCAGATGGCTCGTGTCTACACCAGCCGCCAGACGAGGAGCACGGCGCGCGTCAAGCCCGCCCATAGCATTAACGCCATCATCCTTATGGGACGCACCAATGTTCCACGCCAAAGAAGGAACATTCTTAGCGAGGATAGGCTGAGCCGCCAGGTGGTCAGTAGGAATAACACGAAGGAAGTCCGTAAACCTGGGCAGTAGTTCCTTCAGTGTGTAGGTAGCACCCGTAACCTCACCCGCAATATCAGAAGCCTTCAAAGTGGATACGGTAATGGTCTTCGTCTCACCCGGTGCAATATTCACCTCGGGGAGCTCAACCTTCTGCCCATCCTTGTAAAACTCGAGGTAGATGTTCGTATCATTGTTAGCCCTTACAGCATCAATAAACGCCTCACCAGAAAGTCCCTTGTAAGAAGGGTACGTAGGCTGAGTAGCGGTTGTAGCCAGGTAAGGAGTGTCGTTCGTGTACGTAAAAGTAACTTCACCCTCAGCACCGGGCTTCACAGTAACGGGGCTGTCCTTCGTGGAACCCAGAGTGCCGATAGTGGTGGAGGCGTTACTTTCACCACAGGAACCTTTAGGTGTTGTAAGCGGGGAACTCCAGTTAATCTGCTGGGTGATAGTGGAACCGTCTTCAGCTTCAACAGTGAACGGAAGACGTACCCAGCCGAGATAGCTATTCGGGATAGGCATGGTAATCACGCCGTTCTCGTCAGCGGTGAAAGTCATACCGCTGTAGCTAATGCTCTTCTCGGGCTCCTTACTGAATACGGGGATATTGCCGTGCATCCCGTCCAGCCCGTTGGTACCGAAACCAATCCTCAGAGTGTCTGGCTTAATCTTGGTTCCGATAAGGTCTTGAACGTTTACCTTATAGGTGGTTACGCCGTCCTGACCCTGAGCAGGAATCTTAGAGTCCTTCACGTTCCAGTTCACAAACTCCTGCCAGGTGAGCGTGTCACCCGAAACAGTGAAGTCCTGCGCGGTGAGGTTTACCGTAGTGTTGCTTACACCAGCGGTGGTGGAGGTTGCAGAGGTTTCTGCGTTAGCGGCTGTCATAACCGCCGGAATGGTTGCGCCTCCGATGATGAGTGGGAGGGCGAGCAGAGCGCCTGCTTGACGCTTTACAGTTTTCTTGCGTGCCATTAAGAGACACTTCTCCTTCGTGGGAAATACACCCCCCCCCCGCCAAAATTACTTAGCGGTTTAAATTGGGGGCGGAGCGTCTTTCGCTCACCCACAATATAGCGCAAATCTGTCCGCATTGCTACACCCCCGCTTTTCTTCTTCCTTCTTTTTCTTTTTTAAAAACGATAGCCGACCGACCATCAGCGCTGGGTCGAGGGACAAACCCCACAACGCTAGTGCGCTAATCCATCCCCAACCCGTGCCGGTTTACCCCGGTGACTTTTCGGGAAAAACGGCACCGGCGCATTAATCTTATCCACTATCTATAGTGCAACCCCCACAAAACAGCCCAAAAACCCCGACATTCCAAGGCAAAACAGGGCACCCGCCCGGAGAGTTATTTACCGAAAAACCACGCAAATCGGAGTTATTTACCGAAAAGTCACACCCAAAAAACCACAGTTATCGACGGAAAAGTCACCGCTATCTACCGGAAAGTCACGCTCGGTTTCGACGGAAAAACCACCCGCCACAGTGAGGGTAGTTCGAGTTATTTACCGAAAAACCACAGCCCCATGACGGGGTGGTTTATAGGGGTTGTAGTCAGGTAAATCACATCGCATGTGAGTGCTTGATGAGTTATTTACCGAAAAGTCACAGAGGCAATATCTGGGGTTCCAGGAGGGTTGTTTACCGGAAAGTCACCGGGTAGCTTACAGGGTTATTTACGGAAAAGTCACACCCTCGATTTTGGGGATAAAGTAATGCCGCCAGCCCGAGTGGTTTTTCGGTCTGGCGGCATTGTTTACTTATAAGGTTTTCGCAAAGCTCTGTTACCGGCGGATAGATTCACCTATGCCAAAAGGTATCTTCGTCGTCCCCGTCCGTGTGAACTCTTTAGCAAGCTCCAATAGACCATCTGGGGTGTCTGTTTCCCAGGGGTTCTGTACGGGCGTTAGAGCGGCATCTATGGCTTGTATAATGTGCCGGGCGCGGTACTTATCAAGCACACAGCGTGCGGGGCGGTTCTTCCAGCGCGGGCTTACCGTTGTGACTTTCAGTATGGTGAACGCACTGTCGAGTCGTTCAACGGTGAGGAACACGCCTGTATCCTGTTTATCCGTGAGAGTGAATGTGTGGGGTATGCTGTCGAACTTGTACTGTAGAGCATCTTTACCGAAGAGCTTTTTAATGGTTTCACGGAACGCCGGGTGCGCAATATTACTGTTCTGGATTACCGCCATTGCGGTGACGGGTTCCAGATGCTCAGCGGGGTTCTTACATTCAAGAGTGATAATGCTTTTTTCAGGGATGCCGAGCTTCCACCGTTCGGGGTGGGAGAGGTTGAGGTTTTCGACCCGTTTACGCCATATCGGTTCGATGCTCTTTAGGGGCTCCACGGGTTCGTTGATGCCCGGTAGCGGCGCGTTCGTAGAGTTAGGGATATGCAGGTCGCTGTCGTTGCCGGGGATTATGTAGAGCAGGTAGCCGTCAGATATGGCAGGGCGTGTGAACATTACCCACGTGCCGAGTAGGTGAGGCGTAACCCACCAGCTACTTGTGTTGCTGTAGTTCCAGGATGCGCCTGAGAGTTGCATCTGTGTATAAGCCATTTAGGGGTCACTCTTTTCTTCTTGTTTGCCGCTGAGCTCTTTAGCTACAGCGAGAAGCGTTTCTGTGTCACCCTTCCAGGGTTCTTGTACTGGGGTGAGGCAGTTGTTGAACTGTTTGAGTATTCTTTTCACGTCGGGGTTATCGAGCGTAGCGATACCCTCCTCTTCAACTAAGGCGGTGATAACGATTTGTGTATATCCCCTGCCGTGAGGTTGTAGGTTGATGCGGATGCTAGGGAGGTCTTTGACTCTATAGAAGCCACCACGCAGGATTTCACCCTCCGTATTCACGTGAGGGTTATCTGGCTCTTTAATCTTCTTGAGGAGACGCGCTACAGCTTTAAGCTCCGGGGCATCGTGTGCAATGGTTACGTAGAAGTCGCATGTTTTACGCCATTCACCTTGCACAAACGGGTTGATGCGCCACCGCGTAACATCCAGACCTAGCTCGAGTACTTTGTTACGCCACACCTGCTCGTCCTCCCACAGTTTATCGAAACTGCGCTGGTAGTGTGAGAGTGACTTACGTGCAATAATGCCATGCTCGCCAAAATACTGGTTCACCTGCCACATCGGGTCGACCATGACGCAGAGGGTGTTCTCAACCACCATGTTCGGCTTGATAACCGTGAGCCACACGTTAAAGTCTTGACGTGCGGAACTTTGCTCGGCAAGAAGGTGGGGTGTGATGTCGCGAACGTCAATATCCATTCTTTAAAGCTCCTTTTCTCTTCTCTATTAAATGATTCCTCGGGAGCGGGCGGTCATCTCCATGACGCGCTTGCTCGGCTTGCTTTTACGGATGCCTCGGGTAAAGAACTGCTTAGGTGTAATACCTAAGGTTACGTAGATGTAGTTGAGGTACCATAGTGCTTCGTTGGTTACTGGTTTGAAGGAAGCGGGGGTGTTGAACTGCTCCAGGTCAGCCACTAGTTGTTTGAAGCCGCGCATCCGTGTTGTCTTCTCGACGGAGATGACCAGGTTACCTATGAAAACCTCCAGGGCGGTGCGGGTTCCCTCGAGGCGGGTTTCTTTGTCCAGTTCAACGGTGCGGCGTTTCAAGGTATCTTCTAACGTACTGTTGGGTACAAGTGCTAGGGGGCTGGATTCTACAGCCTCCGTGTTACCTTCAAGTCGTGCGAAATAGTGTAGCGCTACAGGGTCGGCAAGTAGATACAAAGCGTAGTAGAACATGCACTTACAATGTTCCTTGTGTTTCTTGTGCAGGGTTGAGGATAAGCACATTGTTGCTTCCTCTGGGAGGGGCGCTTCTTTGAGTGCTTTAGCTGTCTGGTATAGGTACCAGGTGTCCAGCCGTTCTTCTAGAGTGCCCCACATGTTTTGAGGGTTACCCCCTGTAAGAAGGTGGGGGTGTTCCTTATTGCTTTTGAGTGGCTGTGCCTTGTTTAAATCCCATTCAAGGGCTCCGATGGCGAGTAGCATTGTTGCGGCGTTCTTCTCGCTCGTATCAACTCCGGTTAGATTAACCTCCGTATCACCTCCGAACATGCTTGGGCTAACCTGCCCGGCGTTGATGAGACGCGCCGAGCCCGCCACGGATACGCCGTTCGTTTTCGTGCCTTCTACGTAGCCGTTTCCTTCCACCCAAATCTCATGATGCTCCCCGCCGCGAACAATAGCGTTATCACCAAGGATGCATGGCGTGACGGAGTACTCGTTTGTGAAAAGAGCGTCTGTAGCGTAGGCGTTATCGTACATTGCGAGGCAAGCGCCCTCACCTTTCTCGGGTTTCAAGGACACGGTGGGGGTGATGCGCGCTTCGTTAAAGATGTAAGCACCTCCGACAAAGTCATCCCCCACATCAATGGTGCCGCTATCGGGGAAGCCATCAAAGTTATTTAAACTAGCGGCAAAGAAGCCATGTTTAGGAACAGCTAGACCGTCACTCTCAAAGATTTTCTCGTCGGTTCCGTATGCTACCGCCATATCTTGAATAATGCTTACACCCCGCCGGGTGGGGATTTCTGTTAGGGTGAGGGTTTTCTTCCCTGCCATGTTTTTATACCTTTCTGGGTAAAGCGGGTTAAATGATTCCTCGGGAGCGGGCAGTCATCTCTAGAATCTCTTCGTCGGGTTCACCTGTTTTGAAGAACTCGTCGGGGGTGATGTTGTGGGCGACCTGTAGGTAGTTGAGGTACCAGAGTGCTTCGTTTACGCTGTTCTCTACCGTGCCGTTATCTTCTGCTAGGCGGCGCGCCATTTCCTTGAACGCTTGCATCTCCTTTACCTGTTTAACGGGGATAACGAGGTTGCGGTGGAAAGCTTCGTGTACAGCGGTTCGGTCGCTCTCATTTTTTGTATCTAGTTCGATAGTGCGCTGTTGCATGTGCGCTTCTAACTGCTTGTAAGGAATGGCGGCTAGAGGACTGGATTCTACAGCCTCCGTATTGACTTCAAGGCGGGCGAAGTAGTGTAGCGCTACAGGGTCAGCAAGCAGGTATAGTGCGTAGTAGAACATGCACTTACAGTGCTCCTTGTGTTTCCTATGTAGGGTTGAGGATAAACACATTGTTGCCTCCACAGGGATAGGGTATTCCTCCATTACTAAAGCCGTCTTCCAAAGATACCCCTCGTCACGCGCCTTTAAATCGCGCCAGGTGTTTTGGGGTGTATCTACGTAAGAGTTTGTGTGTCGGGTTTTGCTTTTAAACGGGTGCGTTTCACCTAAATCCCAGCTGAGGTAGCCGCGTTTAAGCAGTTCGGAGGCGGCGTTCTTCTCGCCTGTATCAACTCCGGTTAGATTAACCTCCGCGCCACTACCAAAGAGGCTTATCTCTACCTCACCCGCGTTAATAAGCCGCGCTGAACCTGTCACGTACACGCCATCGGTTTCTGTATTCTCTACATACCCGTTATCTTCTACCGTAAGTTCACGATGCTTACCACCGCGAACTACAGCGTTATCCTGAAGAGTACAAGGTTCGTAAGAGAAAACGCTACTAAACAGCGCATCAGTAGCGTAGCTATTGCCGGACATTATGAGGCACATCTCCCCAGAGTCACTGTTTAGCGTTACTGTGGGGGTGATACGCGCATCGTCAAGCACGTAAGCTGACCCGTACATCTTACCTTCTACCTCTACAGCGCCGCCGGGTGGGAAGCCTTCAAAGTTCTCTGGCTTAGAAGCGTAGAAACCAGCTTTAGGGCGAAAAAGCCCGCTATTTAAAGGCTTCATTTCTTTAGTGCCGTACACGAGGCTCATTCCATCTGCGGCGCTAACGCCTCCTTTTTCTTGAACCGTTGTAAGGTATAACGTCTGTTTACCATTCATAGGGTATTCTTTCCTTTTCTTGATGCTGTAAATATCTTAACTATATGATAAACCCCCGCATATAGTGAATACTACAACGGGGGTTGCTAGTAAAAACAAGAATGTTAGAGGCTTGGGAAGAAAGTCAAGCTGTATCCCTTACCGTCAGTCCACGTGTACCAGTCGAGCATATAGGTGCCGTTAAGGGGCTGGTCGGTGGTTACGGTGAGGGTGTTTGCGAGGGGCACCTTCTTGCCATTGAGGATGAGGTGGTCGTTTACGCCGGTGGTTACACCGTCCTTGGTGGTGAAGGTGAACGGGGTGTAGAACGTCTTTCCCAGCAGGTAGGTCATACCCGACAGGCTGTTCATATGGAAGTCAAAGTCGCTATAGTTGCTGGTCTTGATGTTTACAGAGAAGGGGGTGGTCATGGGTTCGTTACCTTTCGTAGATTTGTTGTGCTGTAGCTTTCCTGAGTTTCACCTCGCTACACTTACATACTACCACATGTTTCAGGCATTTTCTATATTTTGAGGTTACCTGTAGTAGCTATACTTGGTATGTACTATCCGCACTAGTAACCCTTGTTTTTCAGGGGTAGTTAGGAGTCCGCCTATGCGGTCAAGAAACCCCGTTATTAGTAAGCAGATGCAGTCTGGCTTCAATAACGCAAACCTTACCTCTACCGGCTCTAGCAAGCTGACGGGTGTGTCGCTCACCTATGGCGGCTTATCGTCTCAGTTGTGGATTACAGCCCTGTTCTTGGTTGCCGGTGTAGCTATCGGCTGGCTGTTCCCTGTTGTAGGCGCTGTTGCTGGTCTGATTGCGTTCATCTTCGGTCTGGTGGTTGTTATCCGTGGCGCGTTCACGGGTATTATTAAAGCGCCTGCTGTGCTCACGTATGCTGTGCTTGAGGGAGCCGCTTTGGGTGCTATCTCTGTGTTTACGGAGATGAAGTACCCTGGTGTTGCTTTGGCGGCTATCTCAGCGACGGTGGTCGCTTTTTTCGCTGTGTTGATTGCGTTCTCTTGCGGTATGCGTTCTAACCCGAAGATTACCCGTATCGTGTTTATTAGCATGATTGCGTATGTTGCGTACCTCCTGTTGGGTGGCGTTATTGCCGCGTTCACAGGTTTCGACGTGACTAGTACGCCATTCGGCATGATTATTGGTCTTCTCGCTATTGGTATGGGCTTGTATTGCCTGCTGAGCGATTTCACGGATATTTCTCGTGCTATTGAGCAGGGTGTGGATGACGCTTACGGGTGGAACCTCACTTTTAGCCTGATGCTTTCTATTATTTGGGTTTACATCGAGTTCCTACGCCTGTTCACGAACATCGCGAAGAGCAACTAACAGGTAATGTTACAGTGTCACAGTAGGTTCGGTGTGACCGGCTGTGAATAACACTAATGAGGGGTGTTACCTGAAACCGTTTACTTGGTTTCTTAGGTGACACCCCTCATTTTTTTGTGGGTTTGATGACCCGCTAGAAGATTTTCCGAACCATACCCCTAAGCGCCTTAAAGAATGAACCGCGCTCCTTGCCTGACTCATTAACGCGCAACGGTTCAGGCTCTTCAGCGCTCGGTGGCTCCGTATCTCCTATTGCATCTTCGTTACCCATAGCCATGAAATAATCAACATCCGTACTCGCAATAGCCTGCGCTACATGATAGGTACCTTCCTCCAGAGCTTCCCGGCTTATTGCCCGCTCCCCCGACTCGAGGTACAACGCTTCAAGCACATACTTCCGGTACTTGTGCTGAACCTCAGCCTCAGCAAATTTCTCGGGTTCCAGCTGAGCGAACAAAGAGCAAGAACTTACCAAATCGTCAAGGTTGCTTGTGATGTAAGCTCTGAAGCTATTCTTACTCACATAGGTACCTGACGAATCCTGTATAGACCTGCTCAGCCAGCAAGCGTTACGGTAAGTAATTGCTTGAGCTTTATGAGCGGGAGATATGCCTGTTGTTGCCGTGTACGGTACCGCGTTACCAACACCTGGTGCAGGAAGCATAAGCTCCGTCAGCCCCTCTAGGCTAGAAGAAAGTATCGGCGTGGGGGCGCAAGGTACAATCTCCGCACCACCTGTCATTGCTACACCATTCTTTAAGCAAACAGCAGGGGTATTCTCATCATATAGGCGTGTCACAATTTTTTGATTTAGCCGGTCTATAAGAAAGCCTGTATCGCGACCTTGCTCCCGATAGATTTTTCCGCCAGCCTGGTAGGTGCCCTCATGCTTCACACCATCTAGCATGTAATCTTCGATAGTCACAATATGGTAGTAGCCAAGGATAATGTCCCCGCCTGCAATGATTTTATTAGCGCGGGTGTAACCGCCGTTCAGATATATGTCACCTCCAGCAATGATTACACCTTTGCCGATGTGCGCATTTGTGTTGAGAATGATGTTTCCACCAGCAATAAGAGTGTGGACGCTGGGGATGGTTATAAGAACCTTTTCTTCAATAAAGATGTCCGCCTCGGCGGTAATGGAGATGTGCCCAGATACTGTTACGCCTTCACCGAGGTGGACGCTTTTAGCGGCTATGTTTCCTCGCACCGCAATTTCACTCCCAGGCAAAGCGGAAATATACACGCAACACTCAGGTTCGTTAATGTCCCCTAACAGTTTTACGTCGTCCCCGCCATGCACGATGTTGTATTTTTCGCCGGGTAGCTGTGTGACTTGGGGAGTCTCTGAGGGCATGTTTCTAATCCTTTCTAGCAGTATATAATGGGGTGTCTGTAAGTATATGTGTCACAGTCACCCCATTATATCTTGAACGCGCGGGCGATTTCCTTTAGAGCAGGTTTTTGAACCAGGTTTTCAACCCTTTTTCTTCCGGTTCGGTGGGCGGTTCGTCAAGATATTTAGAGTCAATATCTGCTACCGCTTGCGCTATCTTACACACCTGTTTCATTAAATCCGCTTCCTTGATGTGGTACCTCCTGTCTAATGATTTAGCTACCCCCAGTATTGCCACCTCATACTCTGTCCGAATAGCCTGGTTTTCAATCATTTCAGGGCGCACCTGAGCAAGGTGTGAAAGCTCGGTGATGATGTTTTCCAGGTTGTTTTCAATGTGGTGTGCGAACCTTTTATCTGTTACGACAAGCGGCTCCCAACTGTAAACCATTTGTGTTAGTAGACATGTGTTTCGGTGAACTTTGGCTTGCGCTTTGTATGCGGGTGGCAGACCAATAGGTGATGTGTATAGTTCGGCTTGTTCTGCGTCGGGGGTGGGAAGCATAATGTGGTGTGGGTTTTTAAGCTCGTTAGAGTAAATTGTCGTGCGGGCGCAAGAGATACGCTCGCCTCCAGCGCGCATGTGCGCACCATTTTTAAGGCAAACACTAGGCGTATCCTTGTTATAGGGGAGAATATTGCTCCACCCTGTATTTTTGTTTAAAGAAATGGGGCTATAGTGCGTTTTGGGATGCATGTATATTTGCCCGCCGCACAGGTATTTAGGCTCTAAGGGCAGTGGCTTCTTTTCCCTCTCTATGAGGTGGAGTTCAATAGAACTATACGCACCCAGGATAATGTCCCCGCCTACTATGACCTGACATGTATTAAGTTCCACGTCTTCCCCTATAAAAAGGTCGCCTCCTGCTAAAAGACCGCCTAGAAGATATAACTTCGTCCTGTCGCTCAGAGAATCGCCACCATAGCTAGGTTCGCCAATGATGATGTTCCCGCCAGCTACTAACGGGTATTCTGTACGGGCGATAAGCTCAGTATCTGTGCTGAGTCGAATGTCAGCCTCAGCTGTGATAGACCCATAAACTTCCACGCCTTTATCAATATAGACGCTTTTGGCGTTAATGTTGCCGACAATGTGGAGCTTACCGCCACCCGTGGATGTAACATAAACCGCGTGTTTAGGTTTATTGGGTGCTTTCACCCACTTATCATCGCTACCTGTGTGGATAATGTTGAGTGGTTTGCCGGGTAGGTTAGCGAGCGGGGATGTGATGTTATACATGTGTTCCTTGTTCCTTACAGAGATTTCAGGACGGCAGGGGGAGAGGCGTTTATGGGGTTATCCGCCGGAGGTGCCGCCGCCCGACTTGGAGCCGCCTCCGAAACCACCCTTGGAGCCGCCGGAGGATGAGCTACCGCCAGACTTGGAGCCGCTAGAGCTAGAACCGCTACTGCCGCCCGATTTTGAGCTAGAGCTGGAACCTGAGTTGCTAGAAGAGCCGGAGCTGGACTTGTTGGATGAGCTAGAGTTAGAACCGGAACCGCTACTAGATGAGTTGCTGTTACTGGTACTACTCTTACTATCCGCCTTAGACGTAGAGCTACTACCTGCGGAGCCTGTAGTGCTCTTACCGGCGTTCGGGTTGCTCTTACTGGTGGATGAGCTTGCGGGAGCTGTGCTGGTGTTGTTACCGGCTTTGTTTGCGGCTACAGCACCAGCGGCTCCTGCCGCCGCACCTGCGCCTGCTACAGCCGCCGCCGTAGAGTTTCCGCTACTACTATTAGAAGAGCCGCTACTGGAATTATTAGAGCCGGTATCGTTCTTAGTTCCCGTAACGGTGTTCCCGTATTTTTGGGTGGTCACAACTTTACCGTTCTGCACGCCGGTTTTCGCGCGGGCGGCACGGTAAGAATCAGTGAAAGAACCACCCGAAGACGGGAGCCCCTGATAGACAGTTCCCTTATTGGGGATAGTATCACTACCACCGCGCAGGGGCGCTCCTACGCCGGGTACGTTACCGCTGTAGTAGTTATTGCTGTAGGTAGTTCCGCCGCCGTTACTGTTTTGCGCCCACATGTAACCGATGTAATACCAGATGAAAGCGTTAGTAGCGCTACCACCGTGGTGCGTATCCCCACCTGACGAGCCACCATTAGTAATGTTGATGTTGGTGCCGTTATGGTTCCCGTCCGTAGGTGCGCTGGAGGGCGTTTCCGATGGGGTGGGTGTAGCACTTTCGCTTGGTGTGGGGGTTCCCGTCTCGGTAGGAGCTGGTGATGCCGTATCGGTTGGGGTAGCGGACGCTGACTCGGAAGGAGACGGGGTACTGTTTGCGGCTTCAGCGGCTTCACAGCTTGCATCCTCGGCACGGGTTTCGTCAGCCGTGTTCTTGCACAGGCGAATATACTCGATGCCCTGAGAAGAGAACGGAACTTCAGACGGCTGAGCGCTGGAGAGCGTGTTACTTTCGGGGGTGCTACAACCGGCTAGGAGTAGAGCACCCATGCTGGCGGTAGCGATAACCTTGAGAAGCTTGTTAGGGCGCGGGTTGCCGGTAACGCTGGGGGTTTGGGTGTTCCAGTCGTTTAGGGCTTTCTGTGCGGCTTCTACAACCTTACGGTTAAGGTTTCGGTGGGGTTGGGGGTTCATCTATTGGGGTGTTCCTTTTCTGAATGTTCTGCATTTGAATCATATCGGGTTTACCACATGTAATTATATAGGAAAACCCCGAGAGTAACCTTCCGTTACGTCACCTATTGGGTGGTAATCTAGCTGGGTTACTCTCAGGGTTCTTAACGGCGTAGCGCCGCCCTATTAGGTGTTTATTATGGCTCTGGGGTGTACATGTAATCTTTAGGGAAAATAGGGGCTTTAAAGATAATGCCTGGATTGTAGAAGTATCGGGCGTTCGCCGGTTGTTGCTCAATAATTTTTGAGGTTCGCACCATTTTCCCGTTAGCCCCTGCGTGGTACATGGGTTTGTTCTCGAATAGTACGTTTGTTCCGTGAGTGTAAACGCGCCCTGCGGTAATGATTTCCTTATAGAAACTACAGGTATCGCCAATGTAGATGTTGCCACCTGCGATAATCCAGCCATGTACCGCGACGTTATCACCGATATGCACGTCCCCGCCCGCGATAATGTTGCCGTGGATTTGGGTTGCCGGGTGAATATTCCTGTAGAGGGCAGATACTTTGCTACTGGTTCCTACTCGAACGTCCCCACCAGCATAAATGCCACCACCATCGTAAGGGTAGGCTGGCTCAGCGGGCGGGTTTTGGGAGAACACGTCGCACATGTCTTCGAGAGTCACGTTTCGCCGTGCCAAAATAGTGCCCCGGATAGAGTTGAAACCGTGAGTAATGTTGTTACGAAAAATGACGTTTCTACCGATAATACGGGTTTTAGGCGGCATAGCTTCGCGCCCGTCATCAAACACCAGAACGTCTTTATCCCACAGGTCAAGCTCCGTCGGGAGGTCTTGGTTCGCCACTTTCACCCTGTCCGGTTCCGGGTCACGGTAGGTGCTAGTTTTTGGGCGTGTAAATAGTCGTTTTAACGTTGTGTCGAACATGTTCACCGTTCCTGTGTTTGAAGTTATCTCTGTTGTCGCATATCACTTTATCAGATTCCTCAGTAACCCTGTATGGGGTTTCTGAGTTCTCAGATTTTTTGGGGTCGCCGTACCAGGTCTGCCACCCCTCGTTCGAGTTATCATACTTACCTTTGTCGCGCCATTCTAAGCTCCCCTCAACCCAACGGGTAAGGTTGCGCTGGCAAACGCTGACCGTGTTATTTGGTAGGTAGCAGGTGTAGTACTCCTCATAAGGTTGCAGGTAGCTTGCCGTCTGGTTCCTAATTTCAATGGGTGCGTATATTGTGCGTTGATTTGTGTCGCAGGTTACGGGGATGTTAAAGCACCCGGTGAGGAGGAACGGTACAGGGAGGAGGGTGGTTGCTTTTTTAAATAGGTGTTTCATATCTTTCTATTTTAAAGGTTGCCGACCTCAGCTTTTATGGTTGAGGTCGGCAACCTTTAGATTCATGCGCTAAATGGCAACACCCGTGTCCTTGATGGTTAGATAGTGAGCAAGCGCTTTCTGAACATTGGAGACGAGCTCATGCTTTGCGGTAAGAGCTTTGTCACCTGCGCCCTGTAGACGCTTATTTACAGTCTTAACCACATTCTCAATAACATCCAGGGTTTTGGTGTCTGAGGGGTAGAGGTCTAGTGCGGCGAGATACAGCGGGGTTAGGTGGGTTTCCACAGTACCAGAGGTTAGGTGATTGTATCGTCGTGCTACGGTTCGGAGGCGCGTCATCTGCCAGGCGCGCAGTTTATTGCGTGCCTTCTCTTGCTCGAACGTGGTGTTTAGCTTGATGTTATATGAGATTACGTGGTGGGGTTTACCTCCTTCGGGGGTATAGATGAGCTCAGTGCGAATCCGGTCAGGTTCCGCGCAGGAGTAGCATACGTTGTACTCGTTGTAGTCACCGTAGAGGTCATCTAGAGCCAGCCCGTCATGTTCATGGTCAATATGCTCACAATTGGTGGTGAACTTACCGGCGGGGTTGCCGTCCGCGTCTACGAGGTCGATGTCATAGAGGGAGCCGTTAGCTACCTGTAGAGTGTAGTCGCCTTCCCAGTTGCCCAGCTCGAACGTTACGAGGGAGCCGGTGATGAAGCCGAACTGGGTGATGTGGTAGTGCTTGTTCCGCAGGATGTGTATGGTTCCGGTTGCCTTAGCTTCTTCGTGGGTGTACTTGTCGTGGTATGCCTTGAGCTTGTCGTGGTTTTCCATGAACAAGGTGCGCATGTTCTGCTGTAGAGCTTCAACATTCTGGAGGTAGGTAGCGGTTACGGTATCAACCTCTTTAATGAGTACGTCGTGTAGGTTCTTTGCGACCTGACGGGTGAGCGTGTGCGGGTTGATGCGTGCCTTCGCCATATCTTCCGTATCAGTCTCATATACACGGGAACCAATGCGGGCATAGGTACCCTGCTCGTAAGCATACGGGGTAAGTACACGCTGTAAAGTGTTGAGGGTGTTCAGATAATCGTGCGCTTCCCGCGCTTCGCTACCCTTGTGGAATAGGCGGATAAGGTTTACGGGCTGAGAGTTAGGGTGTCCCTCATCCCAACGCCTGTCGTTTCGGTCTTCGTCGTAGGACAGGAGGATGCTCTGTAGAGTGCACACAACTTCTCGGGTTTCATCTTCCTTAACGTTTTCTGCCGCCCATAGTAGCTGGGTACCGCCGTTAAGAATAACGCTCGTGTCGGTGTTTCCGGTTACGGTGTGTAGCTCATACTTGTGGGTTTCGGGGTTTTGGGTGATGAGCTTGTCGCCGGGGTTGAGGGCTTTGAGCTTGCGCATGGTGTTTGCCGCCTTTCTGAGAGGTGTTTTTGTTCTTTTGGGGTAGTTGTTGCCCCGCCAGGGTTTAATGTCTCTGGCGGGGCGCTGTGGGGCTTGTAGCCCGCTTGTGGGTTGTTTAGTTGATGGTTGCGTAAGGTGCTTCGTTTACGCCCAGGGTTACGGTCTGTACGCCGTTAAACGGGGTAGGCTCCTCGATGACGATTTCGAGTTCCTTGTCTTCGGTACACTCGTCGTTAGCGAAGAGTCGAAGGGTTGCCTTGTCGCCGTCGCGTTCCGTCTCCTTTGCATAGAGAACGGTGACGGGGTAAATGTTCAGTGCTTCGGTGATGTACTTGAAGATTTCGTTGTAGTTTTCGTGCTTTTCAGCTACGGTCTTGATGTTCTTCTCGATGAGAATATCGAGGTGGTGCTCGGTTGCGTCGCCTTCAGTGGTGATGTCCTGGATTGCGTAGGTGGTCATGGCGTGTAACCCTTTCGGTAGTAAATGTAACGCTGTAGCTTCTAGGTTTCCCCGCTACATTTATATAGTACCACATGTTTTTAATGGTTCGCAAGTTTCAGGGATGTTTTTACGACAAACTAAACAGGGTGTACAGCCTGCTAAGCCATACACCCCATTCACTAGCTTGCTAAACCTCAAAGAAGCCCAGCTCGCACTCATCACCGTAGAAGTAATCCACCGGGTAAGTGTAACCCTTATCCATCTGAGCAAGACACTCTAGAGCTTCCGCGTCTTCTACACGAACCAGGGCTACGACCTCATACTTACGGGAACCAATCTTAACGCGAACGGCTTCCTCGCAAGTATCTCCCCAGTACTCGAGCTTAAATTCAAAGAGTCCGGGTTCACGCTCACCCAAAAACTCGGCAAACTCTACCTCAAAATCGTTATCCAGCTGGTAATCAACATTGGCGAACTTCTCATCTGAGGGTTCCATTTCGCGAACCTTACCGTTCTTAGAGAGAAGCAGGAACTTTTCAATGGAACCAGTGTAGAGCTTGGACATGACGTTTAACCTTTCGGTAGGAAATTTAACTCTGTAGCTTCTAGGTTTCCCTCGCTACATTTATATAGTACCACATGTTTTTGGTGGTTTGCAAGTTTTAGGGATAATTTTAGGGGACTACGTGAAAAACGTAGTCCCCTAAAAGGCTACTGGAACCTATCGGCGGGTTAGCGTCCGTTCAAGAAGTCCTTAATCGTAGCCTGTAGCGCCTTGATAAGACGCGCATCAGCATCAAAGTCCTTCAACTGTTCCTGACGAGATGTGTGGCGCGGGAGAGACCTGAGAGCACGCTCCATATGGTCTTCCATTGCTTGAATCATACCGTTTAGAACCTGGGTAGTTTCAGAACCATCACTAAGCAGGCGCTTAATGAAGCCGCCGTACTTGAGCTTCATAGCCGCCTTATAACCCTGAACAACGTCCGCGAGATGGTTATTTACCGCTTCGGAGTTGGTCAGACCGGCATCCTCTACACGTTCACGCCAGCTCTTAATATCGAAGCTGTACGGCGCATTAATGTTATTAACAAACAGTTCTCCACCGGCGGCAATGAAATGCGCCTGCGTAGCAACCTGGTTACCCTTAGTCTTCACTGTCACCGTAGCGTCCTCTACAGCTTCCTGAATTGTAGAGAATACTGTGGATTTATTGTAGAGACGGTGGGCGATACGGTGAAGCTCGGAGGAAATTTCACCCGCACCCAGTACACCAACAGTAGCGTTTGAAACATGTGTTGCCGCATTAACCCAGTCAGACTCCGTGCGGTTATCCAACCTCAAAGAAGCCAACTGAACAATGAGCCTGTTCCAAGAGCGCGGGGAACGCCAGGCGTGCTTAACGACCTCTTCCGTCTCAGCGCTAGAACCAGTCACCTTATCGAGTCGTACTTCTACACCACGGTCACCAGGTGGCTCCAACAGGGAGGCGCGACCCTCCTTAATCGCCTTCACAATAACCGGGCGGATAATCCGCTCGCGCTCACTCATCTTCCCACCCCACTTATTCATTGCGCCAGCCGCCCAACCTGTAGGAGTCTGAGTTACCGCATACCAGCTGAAACGGTTCTGGATAGGGGACTGGAACGGAGACGGGTTCACCGAATCCTCAGCAGAGTTAGACGCGGCAATAATCACCGTAGAATCTGGCAACGGAACACCGTTAATCTTGCGGTCTGCAAGAATGTTTAGGGAGGCGGCAAGCACATCCGATGGGGCGTTCCTCAACTCATCAAAGAACAACATCGTCGGCTTACCCGCCTTCTCATTAGCGAGAACCTGAGCCTGCCACGTATCAAGAAGATACTCCACCGCTCCAACCTCTACGCTCTTACCGCCCTGCTGGATAGTGATGGTTGTGGGTCGCGGGATACCCTGAAACTGTTCAGCGTTCATCTGAGAGGTGATAAGGGTAATCATTTCATACCCGGTATCCTTTGCGAGCGCCGCGATAGCCTGGGTCTTACCGATACCTGCGGTGCCGATAAGGAAAGCGTTCTCACCGGCGGAGATAATTTCTCCTGTCGCTTCGTCACGCTGTGGGTACGCGGTATCTTGCAGTAGGTCGAGTACCGTTCCGATAGTCAGTTCGTTAAGACGCTTCATAATAAAGGGTTGTTGCCTTTCTGTTTCTGGTAGGGGGTTAGACGTAGTACACGTGTGCTACGTCTTCAAGGTGGTCGGGGTATTTTTCTGTCTTGTCTAGGATGAGGATGAACACGGGGATGTTCCTAGCCGCCAGATTACCTGATTCTTCGGCAACCTGTAACCAGTCACTCCAATACAGTTCGCCGTCCGTGAGGAGGATAACCAGGTTAGGTTTCGGCATATCCGTGTACCCCTCAGCTATCACGTTCACCGCCTCGAAGAACGGGGACATGAGTGTTCCGCCGCCGCCTTCCATGAGGATGTCTTTAACGGCGGCTGTTTCCTGCCAGTCACGCATCACCGTATCAATACACGCTACACGCACGTCGAGGAGGTTCTTTTGCAGAATCTCATCCAAAGCCTCAGCTACACGGTTAGGGTTGTAAGAGTACATGGACTGTGAGGTGTCTACACCCACATAGGTTGCCATAGTGGTATCCCTGTTGGTGAGGGTTGCACGCTTCGGGTAGATAATATTTCCTGGGCGGTTAGATTTGTTATTCCACCGCTGGTAGGTTTTCTTCACCGACTTTGTTTCCTTGACGATACCCATCTTGTGGGTGAGGATTCGTTCAATTTTCTGCATCCATTCGCTGTTGTAGAACCTGAGTCCTGGCGGGTTCCATCTACCCTGGTTACTGCCTGCGCCTGTGCCGGGTTGAGATTCCGCTGTAACGGCTGGAACATAGGCGGTAATGTGTTTTCCTTCTTCAACAGCTCCGCGTGCGTTACGTTCCTTTTCCTCCTGCCGGGCTTCTTCTGCTACAGCGAGAGCCGCTAACGTTAGCGCGGTATCGTACACAGGTTCAGATACGGGAGGTTTCTGTGTTTCCCCCTGTCGTACTAGTTCACCATCAAGCGCACCTGTGTCAGCCTCTTGATTATCGAAGCTCTGAGCGTTAGCCAGTTCCTCTAACTCAGCTGGGGTTCCTTCCAGGTCGCCCTGAGTACCACCTGCGCCGCCCTGCGCGCCGTCTGTGCTATTCGTAGCTTCGGTACTGGGTTCTATTGCCCCTGCGTCGCTATCGGCTTCCTGTGAGGCACTGTCGGCGTTAGAGCTCGTACCACTGTCGGTTTCTTCACCGTCACTACTAGAACCTTCAGAGCCTTCAGCTGATTCTTGAGCTTCCTCAGTATCCTGCCCAGCATCATCTGACTTGTCGGCTTCCTCAGAACTATCGGTTTCCTCTGTAGAGCCGGTAGCTTCGTCTAAGTCGGTTTCTCCGTCTGCGGCTCCGTCTGATTCGCCGCCTTGAGCTTCCTCATCAGGGGTTGATTCAGGAGCCTGCTCTTTAGAGTCCTCCGGGGTATCTGTTGCCTCTTCAGAACCTCCCTCTCCAGCCTGCGGGTTTCCATCCTTTGAGCCACCGGGGCTGTCGGTTTTGTCATCCCAGTGCTTACCGGGGTTCTCTTGTGTGTTTTGGTTTTTGCGGTTGCGTAGTGCTTCAAGAATAAGCGGGATACTTGCTAGAGCGGTAGTGGCGCTCGCAAAAGCCTGTAACCATGTTGGGTCAAAATGCATGTAATAAACTTCTTTCAGTAGAGAGCGTGGTTTCAGAACAGAATCATACCTCCTAAAGGTTGTCACTCTAGGAGGTATGACGGGTATTTTTCGCTTTGTGTTAGCCCTGAATCAGCTTACCAACGGTGCGGTAACCGTTAGTGGTGTAGCTCAGGATAGTGGCTAGGCAACCGATGGCGCGCTCCGCATTGCTGGTGCGGTCATATTCGCCCATGATTACCTCAAACGTCTCTGCCGCGTGCTTGGCGTACCAGTTTGCTTTACGGGCGGCAAAGTGAAAGTTGCGACCGTTACTTTCAAACATCTCGGAGGCGCGTACACCGTCACAGAGCTCCTGGGTCATGCGGGAAATTCGGCGCATAGTCACAATGTGCTCAAGCAGGCGGGCGCGGAGGTTCATCATTTCGTTATATTCGGGGGTGTTGGTAGTCATGATTTTCAACCTTTCGTAAGTTACACATCAAGTCTACCACATATTTTAATGATTAGCGAGCCGTTTACGTTAGGCGCATGCGTACAAGCGCCGCTTCCAGATGCTTCGTCAAATCATACTCAAGCTCTGTAGCTTTCCCCTTAGCAACCCGAGCATCCCTAATACGATGCAACCTAAAATTAGCGCTCGCATCATGAATAATCCCACTCAACTCCCCAAAAAGAAGAGGCTGAACGGATTCTAGAGGGCTAATAGCCTCAAAGAACCTGCCCTCAAACTCAGAATTAATGCGGCGACGCAATGCGGTCACTTCATCTCGTGTGTCCTCGATATGCTTCATGAGGCGTTCCCACCTCTCCCGCTTTTCCTTGGGGTGCCAACCGCGCATCAACTCCACCTGAATCTCAATGTATTCCTCCTGACGCGCAACCCCTGAAACAAGCACGGCAACGTCCGTGCGGAAAAGCTCAGCCGCCCGCACAACATCAAACTTCACCTTCTCTACCAGCCGGTAGTTATCCTCGAAGCGTTTACTATAGAGGGCAACCATGTCAGGTGTAAGTACCTTAGCAGTAAGCATGGGTGAAAACCTTTCTAGAGAGTGTAGCTACCCTTTTTCTTTCTACAGGGGGCTTTATTGAATCTTTTGAGGAGCTGGGGGTTTCCCGTAAATCTAACCCTTATTCTACCACATGTTTCCTATAAACAGCTGGGAGGGCAGGTTAGTTCCGCAAGCCGCTCCCGCATGTTTCGCTCTAAAGCGGCGGAGCACAGCTTAGCTTCACTCCAACTATCCTTGCGGCGGCTTTTGAACTCCGTGTCCGCTTTCTTAATCATTGCGTTTAGCTCACCATAAAGACCGGGCATCATATTCTGTAGAGGGCTGATAGCTTCACCAAAAAGGTGCCCCAGACCCTCCAACACAACCCGTTCCCGGTTCTTTATCTTAAACTCCAACTCTTCCAGCTCATCATTCGGTGATGCGTGTTCGGGTAGAGACTCGGGGTTGAACCAGCCCTGCTGTGCCTCACGGTAAGCACATTCTCTAAGGATGCCTCTAAGAGTTAGGGCGGATGCGAGCGCGACTACTTCTTCACGGAACAGCTTATCCGCCTGCGCCACATTATCGAGAACGTCACCTATCAGCTGGTCTTTCATCTCCGAGATGCGTTTGAGGTGTTCTGGTGTGATTGTTCTAGCGGTAAGCATCTATAGTGGACTCCTTTCTATTTTTTGTTTGTGTTTAACCGAAAATGCCTGGAACCGCGCGGTAAGCGGGAAAGCTCCTAAAAGGTTCCTTTTTCTCTAGGGTTACATGCGCGTGTGTGCCGTGTTCTTTACATATGTGGGTTAAAAGCTCGTAAGCTTCGTCGCGCATCCTATAACACACCTCGAGGTACTGTTGAGGCGTATATGGTCGTGACCTATCCCAACGAAGGTTACGTTCCCAGCGTCTCATGAACCCCACTAGCAGTTCCCTTGTAAGGATAGAGTGGATAGCGAACCGAGAACCTAAGAAAGCTGAGCAAGCATCATTCAGGGGTTGTTCCACGTCGCGGAGGTACAGAAGGCTTAGAAACGAGCTCGCATGGTAGTCGAGAACCTCGATAAGGGGAAAGCCGTAAAATCTAAAGGTTACCCCCACCTCGGAACAGAACTCATCCACGGCACACATCGTCATATAACACACGTTAGTTACTTCTTCTGGTGTCGATATGCTCCGGAGTTTAGATAGGGGCTTCCACCGTACTGTAACCGGCGTGACTGGCTGTTCTAGGCGCGCCTTAGCTTTCGTATTACCGGCTAGGCGGGTAATATCTTGCACCGTTAGCGTCCGGGGTGCGATACCCATACGGGGGGCTCCTTTCTCTTGATAGCGGGGGTAGGTTCAGGTGTTCTTTCCGATAGCGCTTTTCCGCTCTAGATTAAGCAACTCAGGGAGCAAGTTTGCTAACTGCTTTTCGTAGTTCTCCCAGTCCTCCTTAAAGCGCCCACCCCTCCTATTAAGGGCGGCTTGCTCGAGGACGATAAGATTTACTCTCATAAAGCTATTTAACTCTCTATAGGCTGGGTAGGTACCTGTTGCGAGCGGCTTAATCGCCCGGCTTGTATCGTGCCCGAGATTACGGAAATGGTACTTAATTACCGCTCTGTGGTTCTTAGGAGGATACCCGGCTTTCAGGTGCTTCTCCCAAGTGTCGTATGCGTTGTGAATCTTTTCCCTATAGGTTGCGTTTACTTCTTCTAGGCGTTGGAACACAGCCGCTACAGAGTGCGGGTCTGTGTTGTTAGTTTGGGTGTTAAAGCTTTTCAGGTCTTCCGTAGTAACGTGCTTAGCATCAAGCATTATTGATTGGCTCCTTATCTTTATTGGCTACGCCTTATTCACAGCGCCGGGGTAAGCTTTATTGGAAAAGTATTCCGTGAGTGCTCCGAGCTGATATTCCGCAACCTTGTCTTGTTTCCGATTTAAAGCTGAAATGGCAACCTCCAGCCTGTGAAACGCTATCGTCATAACTTCTTCTCTTTCAGCTCTAGAGATTTCACGGTTCCCCATATACGTAAGCCCCGTAAGTTCAAGCCGGATAACAGTATCGAAGCCGCCCAGCTTTCGTTGTAATGTCTGGGTAACGTTAGGGCTGAAGCGTTTGAAGCCGGAAAAGCAGTCCTTGACTTCAATTCGTAGTTCCTCGGTCTTTTGAGCAAGGCGCATAAAGGTACCCGCCCGGTCGGTAGACGCTTCTCTTTCGTAGACAGCGGGAATATTAGCTCCGGTGAGGTTGCCTAGCATCTCGCCGGTAAACGTTTTAGCAGTAAGCACGGGCGGGGCTCCTTCCTGTTATTGCGACTCCTTTAGCTTGTGAAAGCTGGCTCCATCTTCTTAACGTAACGGGTAAGGTCACGTGCTTCCTCCCTTACCAGCCAGGGCTTATCCGCTTCAATGGTAGCAATGAGATGTTTGCCTTTTCTTATAAGGGTTTTCAAAGTCTTATTCTCATCAAAAGCTCTATTCAAAGCCGCCCACGGGTCATCAAAGCTTGAGATAGAGCCAATCAGTTCTACCGCCGCTATTACGAAAAAATCACGTGTCTGCTTCCGGGCGTTATCCTTTAAACGCCTCAGCTTTCTGGGGTGTACGTCGCCCTGTGAATACGACGGGTAGGCGCGCTCAATAAAGGTTTTAAGCTCTGCCTCCAGCTTTTCCACTTCTTTCACAAGTGTGCTAGATACACCCTCCGGGTCACTAGCCGCGTCCACCACACCTAAAGATGGGCGGGGCGCTGTAGTGAGATTGCTAAGCTGGTTTCCTGTGAACGTTTTGGCGGTCAGCACAGGTAGTTCCCTTCTAGTATTGCGTTTCGCAACTCTGTAAATTCTGCTCCCTCTTTTTGAAGCATTTTGAATACTTCCCAGGTTTCTCCCCTGTTCATGTTGGCTGAGATTTCTGAGAAATGGTTCCTATAGTAGTTATCTAGCACGTGGAGAATCTTGTTTAGGGATTCGTCGGTGCTTTCAGCGTCTTTTAGAATCCGGCGGAAAGCCGTGAGCACGTCGTTAAAAAGATGGTAAGGCACATCTTTATTTCTTTGCCTACGGTACTCGTGGTTGAAGCACCGCTCTACTTCGGCGCTGAACTTACCGTATTCGTGTTCCAGCTCTTTAAACACGGCGGTGATAGCGCCCTCCCGCCTGTCGATGGAGTTGAGTTTCTGAATGTCCCACAGGTTTGGGGTTTTTGCATCTAACATCTATAAGGCTTCTTCCTTTACTACTGTTGTTGTGCCATGAGCTTTTTGACGTATTGACCTGGGGCAAGTAGCTTCTCACGCAATTCTTGAAACTTATCCATGACGGTTTGAATATGGATGGGCACAAAAGAGGGGGCGTTTGGGTGTTCGAGAACACGACTCATGCCTCGTATTGCGTCCGTATATAGCTCCCTGATTTGCCAATACTCCTCTGGGTGTGTCTCATATAAGTTCCTCGCGACATGTCCCACCAGCTGTGTAGCCGCATCGACGTAAGGGTTGAACACATCTCTATATACGAGAAGCCCTACCGTATCGTAGGAACCTGACGTATGCGAGATGTAGGTTGTAAAGTCGTCTCTAACCATTTTCGCCTCGCTGAGTAGCTTTCCCCCGGTACGGTCGATAGCGTCTAGAGCTTCGGCTACACCTAAGCTTCCTTGTTTCGGGGTGTAGTAGGTGGGTGGGGTGTTGCCTGTAAGGTTTTTAAGTTGCTGAGCTGTAGGAGCTTTGGCTTGCATGATTCTTCCTTCCTTTCTAGAATAAGCACGGCGTTTCCAACCGTCATGGTTAATTATACCAGTACCACATGTGTTCTCAGGTCAGTTTTTTAGGCAAACAGAAACGTCAGTATGGTACAAAGAACACATGTTGCCGTGTTCCTTTTACCATGCTGACGTTTACAGATTATTAGGTGGTTTGGCGGCGGCGCTTCGACGTGTGATGCCAGAAACCGCAACTTGCACACCTATACAGCTCAACAGCTTCCGTATCCTCATCGGATGCTGTGGGTGCATTGACCGCACTGGCGGTTTGCCGCGCGATTAAAGATTTCCACGCATCGGTTCGTGTAGTGAAAACACGTTTACCACTGCTACAGCTCACGCCTTTTGACGGCATGAATAGTTGCTTTTTAACTGTACGCAGATGCCGGGTGCTCTTACTTTTACGCGGATTAAAAGACATGCTTACCTCCTGTTTGTTTCTGTCCGTGCTGGTGTTCCGCTCTTATTTTTGCGGTACTGTTTTCCGGCGGGATTTAGATGTGTGATGCCACATTTTGCAACGGGGACATTTATAAACATCTACGCTGGTGAACTTTACATCCTTAGCGGCTGATAGGTCATCCTTATGTAAGCCCTGCATGACAAGTAGGGCGTTTAGGGCATTGAGTCGTGTACTGTAGGTTCTTTTACCCGTCTTACAGGTGCTGTCTTTCAGATGCTTAAAGAGTAGTCTCCTGCTCCCTTTTCTACGGATGGAGCTTCTACCTTTACGTGAACGAGACGACATAATTTTTTCCTCCTCTTAACTGTCGCTACCTATAACTGAGTTTATATGAATCAGGGGAGGTGGGCAAAGTTTACCACCCCTTATCCTAGCACTCTGACTTCTGGTGTGTTTCCATCGGGGGATACGCCGTGAATCCGCTCGCCGTACAGTTCTTTGAGTGTCCGTGTTTTGAGGTTTAGGTTACCTGAGAACACGCAACGTTGCCCTGTTACGAACATTCCTGTGATAGTGATGTTTCCGCGTACTGTGGTGTCGTAGAGTAAGTCGGGCTTGTCGAGGGTGACGTTTCCCTCGATTGCACTGTTTATGACCTGTGTTTCGCGTCGGGATGCTTTGTAGCGGCAACCATAGATGTTTACGTCACCTTTGATTTCGCTGTCTTTGATTTCTACCTCGCCGGTTAGGGTGATGTCCCCGTTAAGGCGTGAATCTTCCACGGTTGCTTTACCGATAATGTACACGTCTCCCACTAGTGTTGAGGAGGTGATGGTGGTGTTTTTGGGGATGAGCATGTCGCCTTGTAGGTAGCTTATTTTTTCGACGGTTCCTTCTACGTACACGCCTTCACCTATCCAGCTCCCCCACTTACTGAGCTCCCCTTCTTCTTGGGTTGGGCTAATGTTCAGGTCGTATTCGGGGTAGTTAGCGTCCTTTGTGATGTATCCGCCGCGTTCACCAGCTTTCACGTCGTAAGAGTCACGCCAGCTCCACTTACCAGCCGTGAAGTCGTGTAGCGCTTCTATACGGTAGTAGGTGGTTCCGTGCTTCTCTATGGGTTCGTTCCAGATGGTGCGGTAGCTTCGGAATGCTCCGGCGGGGTATGCGAACTTGTAGGCGTTCTGCTTGCGCTCCTCTACGCCTTTCTTTGGAGGGCGGCAGTCGATGTATTCCTGGTACCCGGTTGGGGGTTTCCTGTAGCTGAACCATGCGTCAATGATGCGGTGTACGGCGTTCAAGTGTGCCTCTGATAGTTGCGCGTACTCATAGAGTGTCACCCACCCTAAGTCTGGGCGGGGCATGTGTAAGTACGTGAGGAGTGCCTTAGGGCTGAGAAAGCTTGTGTGTCGTGGCAGGTTTCGCTCAAAGACCTTCTCAATTTTTTCGATAAGAGTTTCGTGTAGGAGGTCGGGATAGTGTAAAACATGCGCGAAACCCTTGTCGCCTGGCTCTACAGCAATGTCCAGGGGTTTACGTGTTTCCCCTTTTGCGTCTGCGGCGAAAGCTAAAGCTTGACGTTTAATGTACACCTCATCGCGTACACCGAGTAGTCCGGCTACACCTTCCGCACCATTATGTACCCAGGCTTCCATGAGTACTTTTTCCCAACCAATAAGGGATACAACTTGCTTAGGTTTAGGTACGTTATGTTTTGTGATAACCAGGCTGTCGTTCCCGGTTGCCAGGTCTGTAATGTTGCTGAAAAGGTTCTTAAAGAAACCCAAGCTTATCCTCCTGAAAAGCGGTTTTACCTTACGTGCTCTGTACTGTTACCAGCTTACCGTATTTTAGGCGCAAAGCAAGGGCTGGGCATATCGGTGAACAGATATGCCCAGCCCTTACAGGTGGTGGAACCTATTTGTGGTCGTGCCTCATTTCTTCGACCGCTTCCTCACTGTAGAGAGGTGAAGCTTTCAACTTACGATGAAGAGCTTCTAGCCGTTCTTGAAGAGCAGGCAGTTCCTTCTCTAGCTTTTGGGCGGCTTTAAGGGTCTGCTCAGTAAGAATAGTGAGCGCACTAACCTGGATACTCTTCGTCGGAATATCTACCAGGAGGGATTCTAGAACATCAGGGACAATGTACCCACCAATGCACGTATCAGGTAGACTTCGCGGGTCTAGTGCTTCTACCCCAAAGCTGAGCGGACGTACCAGGTGGTTCGGGTTTGTTTCCGCAAACTCTACAAGCGCCTCCCCTGTAGCAGTATCGCAGGTGAATGTGTTACCAAACAAGCCAATGTGCCCGTACTTTGCGTACAGGTGGTTGCCGTGTTTCTCTTGTACGGTTTCTAGCATGGTGTCGCTGATTGCCCCGTCAATGAATGGGTAAGGTTCGCCGTATGGGGTTAGAGCGATAACGCCTGCCTTGTATACATGTTGTGCGGTGAGGGGGTAAGGGGAGCCGCTGGTGAAGAGTGTTTCGCCGGGTAGGGTTTCGTGCCATGCCGCGTCGTTATCTGTGTGTACGGGGGTACCCAGATAGAAAGCGTAGGCGGGGATTTCTACCTCACCTGTGAGGGTGTGTGTACCTGTGATGTGGGTTGCGCGGGTGCCTGGCTCTAGAGGTGCCCCTATAAGGGTTTCTAAGCTACCTGTGACGGTGAAAGTATTGCCAGCCCAGTTTCCGGGCACACATGCGGTTAGGGTGGCTGTGAACGCGCCTGTAACCCCGCTGTAGGTTTCAATGTCACCTATTGCTAGGGTGTATAGTCCTTCAACCCAGGGGGCGAAGGTTGGGGTGTCTTCTTCGGTGGCGATTTGTCGGTTTTTGAGGAGCACGGCGATTCCGTGTCCGACTAGTGTTTTTGGGGTTTTACGTGCCATAGGTGGTTTCCGTTCTACGTGCTGGGAAAACGTGTAGGTCTTGCTACCATTTTAGCAAGGATGAGGGTGGTTCGGGTGTGATGTTGGTTTGGGTTTTTGGTTACATTTTAGGCGGACACCCGGTGTGTTGATTCTGGGGTGCCCGCCTAAATTTTATATAGCGCCTATATGAGGTTTACGGGGTGATGGTTTCGCCGGTGAGAACACCAATGTTAGTTAGACCCGTGATGTTCTGAAGGTGCTTCACGCAACCGTCACCGTCCCAGTAGTAATCATCACCAAGAGGGGCGGTAGAGATACGCCAAAAACCATCGAACATGTCAGCCTCGTCACGGCGCTTAGCAACCTTATCGAGGTCTTCGTACAGCTTATCCTCCAGGGTTACCTTCGGGATATTGCTGTAAACCTCAGAAAGAAGCGTATCTACGCCTGCGGCGCACGCGAAGTACGCTACAGCGTCCTGGCTACCCAAAAGAAGCAGACCGAAGAACAGACCGCAACGGCAGGTATCACTATTCGTATGAACGTTAGGTGCGATACAGTACTGCTCAACGTTTGCCTTGCAGAACTTGATGTCGGCGGCAATACCTAGTGCGACCTTAGCCGCATCCGTGAAGCTCCTAATGTTACCGTACTCACTGTGCGGCGGGTTCAAAGCATCCTTGAGGCTGTAGTGGACGTGATTGTTAGGGCAGGCGGTAATCCAGCGTCCGCCCTTACGGTCATAAACGTCGTGATGGTCAGGGTGGTTAATCTTTGCCGACAGGTTACCGCTCATGAATACGGCGGAAGCCATAGAGAGCGAACCAGAGATGTTGAAGGTACCCTGCTCGAAGCTTACACGGTTAAGCTGAACATCGCCCGTGATGGTTACGTCAGCACCATTCTCTGCGACAAGCAGTTCAGCCTTAGCGCCGCTTACCGTAACGTTGCTATCCCGAACAGCGAGCGTACTAATAGTGGCGTTATCACAGCTCAGAGAGCCGTTAGTTACCTCTGCACCGCGCACCAGGCGGCTATCCACAATAGAGCCGGAACCTAGCAGACCGGGGCGGTCTAGTACAACTTCGCTGTTTCGGATAGTGTAGTCCTCGACGCGAGGGAAACTCTCATGGTAACCATAGTTACGGATAGTAGAGTTGCTAATGTTTGCGTTGCCGGTAATGTGAATGTTGCCGCCGCGCAGGGTAGCAGTATTCACGTCTACCTGTGCGTTGCCGGTAATGAGGTTACCGCCCTTATTATGGCTACACAGTACACGCTCGGCAATATCGTCCGGGACGGCATACAGGTTATCGTACTCAGTAATAGGGGTGAGGCTGTTCATGATACCGGGCAGATTCGTCTCAACGTCACCAATGAGAGCAACGGAGGGTTCGTCCTTAATCTTGTACCAGCCGTTAGGGTAGACGTTATCCTGGGCACGATACATAATCCACTGGTAGCTGTTATCACCATTCTCAAAGATGTGGTGTAGAGGTGCGGGGGTAACGAGGGTTACCTTGTTGCCGTTCTTACGCCAAAGAATGTTAGAGGGATTGTTTGCGTCCTGGCGGTGAATAGTGGGGAGCCAGAGGTTCGTGCTGACCTGCGGCATCTTGTAGAGCAGGTAGTTGATGGTGCTCATAGGGGTTCACCCTTTCGGTAGGTGTTCATTAAAAACTCTACTACTATATTACCACATGTTTTAATGATTGTATAACTTTGGGGTGCTGACGCTAACAGAAAGATGCACGCTCACGGTTACGTTACATAGAAAAGGGCGGGGCTCCCAACGTTCGCAATAACGTCAGAAACCCCGCCAAAGATTCGTAGGTGCTCTACTTAGCGGCTTCCGCTTCCTTGAGAATCACATCAGCACACTCATTAAGCGTAGGAGCCTTAACCAAAGCCTCATGCCACCTATCGCTCTGCATCCCGCAAGAAGTACGCCAGGTGAAAAGTAGATTACCCGCGTACTTGGCGCGGATACCAGGCATGTCACATTCCTCAATCGTACCCACAATATCGCCCGCCTTATCGTACACATCCCAAATATCGTTACCGTCATAACGGATATGCGGTGCGGGTGCGAAGAACTTATTAGACCGCACCTTATCAAGAGTCAGCTCGCCGTGCGTATCTACATACTTATCGAGCGACAGAATGTAGTAACCCGCAACGTAGCTGTTATCCTTATAGGTTTCAGCATCAATAAGCATGCGCGCGATAGGGTGCGCTTCGTAGAACGTCTCATAGTTCGCATCCCACGAGCCTCCCGGCTTGATTCCCTTAACGGTAATCTTCTTAATCTCGGGGTGCTTACTCATGAGAGTGGAGAAGTCGTGCTCCTCGCCCCTATCTGAGCTGGAGTTCATGTACAGGGTACCATTCTTTACAATAAACCGAGGGTACATGAAAGCGGAAGCCACATTGTCGTAAATGGCGACCTCAAACGCCTTACCTTCCTTGCGGGGGTTGGTAATCTGGATTGCCTGGTTAGAGTCGGTGTAACCCATGATAGTTTATGCCTTTCAGGAAATATTTATAGGGGTTTAGGCGACTCCTGATTACATACCAGAAGCCGCCTAACGTTTTCGGGTTTTGTTTAACCCTTTACCAGCTCAATGTAATCTACACCGCGTCCCAGACCGTATTCAGTAACAAGGTAAGTATCCTTGTAGGAAAGCTCAGCGTCGGTAGTGATGGTTGTCACCTCGTCCTTCTTGAGGGATACCAGGGTGATACCGTCAATAAGTGCCTTATCAAGAATGAGGGTGCCCACGCCGTCAATCTTTGCGAATCGTACACGGGGGGCAATATCCATAACAGTGGATGCGCGGAAGATAGAATCTACAACGTCTACAAACTTGTAGTTCTGCTTGTTAGGGGAGGTGGGCTTGATGGTGATGGTGTTGGACATGGGGTGATTCCTTTCAGTGAATCGTTTGTTTAGTTTGAGAGGTTTTTATCTCTCATTTCGTTACATCTATAGTCTACCACATGTTTTTAATGGTTTGAAAGCTTGTGGGTAAAAAATATTCCCCACCCCCTCGGTGATAGAGAAAGCGGGGAATATAGATGATGCCTATAGGTGGTATGAGCGAACTAAGTATCTTGTATCTACTGGAACGGGATGCCGCGTTCCAGGGCGGTCATATCCAAAATATCCTGCATCGGAACGCCGTTTATAACGAACTCCTCGGCAGTGATGCCGTGTACCTGGTATAGGTAGTTGAGGTACCAGTACATGAGGTTGCGTTCATCCTCTGTATTATCGTTCTTATCTTCCTTACCGAAACCTAACATGTCGCAAACTTCCAAGGCGTACTGGTTATCAAGTACGGCACTCCGAATGTTTGCGTGAAAAATCTTGAGCGCCTTCTCAAGGAAACCTGCAGTCTCAAAATCTCCATCTTCGCCAATGATTTCAACCGCACGGGCTACATGCTCCAAACGCGCGAGCATAGCCGCTTCAATGTCACGGATAGTCAAGTAAGAGAACATGTTATCCGAACCAACACTCGTGATGTTCCCCTCTGCTTTACCTACTAGACCGTCGGCACGGGCGAAATAATGCAAAGCCACAGGCTCAGCCAACAAATACAGAGGAAACCACAACATACACCGACAACGCTCTATATGCTTCTTATGCTGAGTGCTCGAGAAACATAGTCGCGCTGACCCGAAAACCTCGGGGGAGTTGTAAATATGGCTTAATGTCTGTGAGATACCTTCAAGAATAAGAATCCTTGCGTCATAACTATAAGTCGACCAGTACACCCGCTCACAGTTACCGAAGCTCCAATAAGGCTCTGTATTACATTCAGAGTGTCCCATAAAACTGGAACGCGGCTTTTTAGGTTGCCGTAGGCTCGGTTGGGTGATACCTAGTCGGTTATCTCTCATAAGTGATTCATAGAAGTACCCGTATTCGTTAGGGGCGCTAAGCTTATAGGGTGCTTCCTTAAAGTTAATCTCCGCGTCCCCCTCCAAGTATATATATGATACCGCTCCCGTTCCCTTGATACACGCTGAGTCGCGCAAAATCACATCATATGTATCGATATCACCTGTAATACTTGTGTCGTCGTACATGAATAGCCGTGCGTGTGTACCGCCCGAAACCTTAGTGTTACCATATAGGGCGCTTATCTCTTCGTAAGCGCGAATGGTGGCGTTTTCAAAGCTTGCGGTATCTTCGGGTGTGCAACCCAGCTGGAGGGTAGACTCAACACCTACGGTAACATTCTTACCGATGCGTGTTTTACCTACGGCGCTAACTGTGCCTTCAACATCGATAGACGGGATGTAAGGGGTACCCGGAGTGTACCCTTCTAGGTTTTCTGGGTGTTCGATAAAGATTTCACCGTAGCTAAAGCGGGGTGCTTGAAGCTTAGTGATTTCCTTAACTTCTCCACTGAGTAGCGTTTTTTCGCTATACCCGGAGATGATTTCGCGCCGGTCTGTTGCGTTATTGGGGTTGAGCTTCTGTTCTGACCAGGACTCGTCATACGTCATGGCGGGGCGGCTCCTTTTAATGAGTGTGAGCGTCTGCTACAGCTTTCGCATATAGGCGCTCGCTTTGGGGCTGGTAACTATAACTGTGCCCCGTCTACATTGCTTGGTGTAGCACGCTGGCGGGGTGCCTGTGGATGTTAGTCGGTTTCCTTGTACCCGAGTTTAGTAAGGATAGCGTCAAGCATATTCCAAGATTCAGAGTCCCAGACCCCGATACGGGGCGCGCACTCTACACCGTCCACGTTATCACATTGACCGTCACAGAATAGGAGGTGTTCGTCCCAGGTTCCGTCTGCCTCTTCGTCAATCACGCCGAGCGTTAGAGTCTGTTTCTCATCGTTGGTTTCAATATAGAACCATTCGCCACCGTCGGCTTCGATTTCGAGGTAGTCATTATCGGCTTTGTTTACGTTATAAACGGGTACGGTCTGTTCCGCGTGAAGGAAGCCGTTTCTTTCAATGTTGCGGATGGTGTCCTCTAGGATTTCCATACGGTGTTTTTCAGGAAGTTTATAGGTTGCAGATTCAGCAAACATTGCTCTTGCTCCTTTTCAGGTATAGGGTTTGGGTTTAATTAGGGGTTTCAGGGGGTAAATCAGCAGTTTTCGATAATGTAGAAAAACTATGAAATTTTTCTCGCATATCGACTTGAC